>Ga0134126_10005583_pt1 | contig 15710 bp, 14 predicted proteins | sample KB31752_FD_96881 | JGI IMG/M metagenome (GOLD analysis project Ga0134126, IMG submission 96881) | Terrestrial soil microbial communities with excess Nitrogen fertilizer from Kellogg Biological Station, Michigan, USA - KB3-175-2 | ecosystem: Environmental > Terrestrial > Soil > Unclassified ...
ATCATCAAGTCGAAAGAACAGGTCTTCGCCCAGACTTCGGTTCTGGACGTCAAAGGTTATAACCCGGGTGATCCTTATGCCGTTGCTCCCGATGGCGAGCTTGTCTCAGTCGTCGAAGAGGAACAGGAGGTTTATCAGACTATCCCGCAGGTGGAGAAGGCGATCGCACGGACCAAAAAGGAGATGGAGAAGGCGGCCCGCGACCTCGATTTTATGGAGGCGGCGAGGTTGCGGGATGAGATGTTCGGACTGCAGAAGAAATTGAAGGAAATGAAGGAATAGCGGCGACCCTGCGGGTCGCCGTCCCCTATTAATCCCGGCTAATTGCCTAAATTCGCTTCCATGGAAAATACCGATAAAAGATTATTCCTTCTCGATGCCATGGCGCTCATCTTCCGCGCCTACTATGCCCTCATCAGCAGCCCGCGCATCACGTCCAGGGGCCGCAACACCAATGCGCAGTTCGGGTTTACCAATGCCCTTGTCGATCTGATCAACAATCAGCACCCTTCACATATGGCGGTCTGTTTCGATACGGAGGCGCCGACAGAAAGACATACCGATTTTTCAGATTATAAGGCCAATCGCCAGGAGGCGCCGGAAGACCTCATAAGCGCTCTGCCCGATATCAAGGCGATCGTGCAGGGTTTCAATATCCCGACCGTCGAGCTCGACGGATTTGAAGCCGATGACGTCATCGGCACACTGAGCAAACAAGCCGCCGCCGTGGGATATGAGGTCTATATGGTCACCCCCGACAAAGACTATGGACAACTGGTCTCCGAAAAGATCCGAATCTACAAACCGGGATATCAGGGGGGACTTGCCGAAATATTGGGTCCGAAAGAGGTTTGCGAAAAATGGAATATCAGGGACGTGGCCCAGGTGATCGATATCCTGGGTCTCATGGGAGATGCGGTCGATAATATACCCGGCATCAAAGGCGTCGGGGAAAAAACGGCCGCCAAGCTGCTGGCAGAATTCGGCACACTCGAAAATGTCATCGCCGGAGCGGACGGCATCAAAGGCGCGCTCGGAGAAAAGGTCCGCGGAGGAAAAGAGTCCGCGATCCTGAGCAAAAAGCTGGCTACGATCATCACGGACGTGCCCGTGGAATTCCATGAGGAGAATTTCCGGCTAAAGGACTGGAATAAGGATGCCTTGAATGAGATCTTCAACGGTCTCGAATTCAAGACGCTTGGCAAACGCATCCTCGGGGATGGATATGCAACGGCAGGATATGTGGCGCCGGAAGCTGTTCAGACCGATCTGTTCGGCAATGCGGTAAAACCGGTGGCTACCGGTAAGAAGAAGGCTGCGGCGGCCGACCGCCTCGAAGAGGCAAGCACCCGTCTCGAAGCCGCGGTCGAAAAGGGAGTAGACGCCGCCGAAGGAGAAGCCGCCGGCGAAACCTCGGAGCCTTCCGAAGGGGCACACCCGCACATGGGCAAATGCATCAGCAACACGCCGCATACGTATACCGCCGTTGTGGGCGACGCCGCTATTAAAGAGCTTGTCGAAAAACTAAAAACCCAAAAGGAAATTTGTTTCGACACCGAAACGACCGGCATCGACGCCAATGACGTCGACATCGTCGGCATGAGCTTCTCCATCACACCCGGTGAAGCCTGGTACGTACCGTGCTGCCCGCCTACCGTGCCGCAAGCGCAAAATATCATCGACGCCTTCCGCCCCCTGTTCGAATCCCCGGATACCGTCTGGATCGGACAGAACCTGAAATACGATCTCCTCGTGCTGAAATGGTACGGTGTAACGCTGAAGGGCTTCGTCTTCGATACCATGCTTGCCCACTACGTCATCGAGCCCGAAGGCAAACGGGGGATGGACCAGCTGAGCGCCCAATACCTGGGCTACGAACCGGTGCATATCGAAGAGCTCATCGGGAAAAAAGGAAAAGGGCAGGGCAATATGCGCGACGTGGAGCTCGAAAAGATAAAAGACTATGCCGCGGAAGACGCCGACATCACGCTGCAGCTGAAACATATCTTCCTGCCGCAGCTGAAAGATAAAGCGGTCGAAAAGGTATTCCATGAGGTCGAGAACCCATTGGTAAAAGTGCTGACCGATATGGAGTTCGAGGGGATCAGGGTGGACACCGGCTTCCTGCTGGAATATTCCAAAGAGCTGGACCACGAAGCGCGGCAGGCAGAGGAAAAGGTCTATCAGCAGGCGGGCGAGCGCTTCAACCTGGCCTCACCCAAACAGCTGGGGGAGGTACTTTTCGAACGAATGAAGCTGGACCCCAAAGCCAAAAAGACAAAGACGGGGCAGTACGCCACCGGTGAGGACGTGTTGTTGAAGCTGGCCGTCAAACACCAGATCGTGGACGATATCCTTGCCTTTCGCGAGCTCACCAAGCTGAAGTCGACTTATGTCGATGCATTGCCGTTGATGATCAACCGCAAGACGGGACGCGTACATACCAGCTATGCCCAGGCCGTCGCGGTCACCGGCCGCCTCAGTTCGAACAACCCCAACCTGCAAAATATACCCATCCGCACGGAAAGAGGAAGGGAGATCCGCAAGGCATTCATTCCGCGCGACGAAGATTATGTCCTGCTATCGGCCGATTACTCTCAGATAGAATTGCGTATCGTCGCGGCCATCAGCGAAGACCCGAATATGTGTGCCGCCTTCCGCGAAGGAAAGGATATCCATACGGCAACGGCCGCCAGGGTGTTCGGCGTGGACGAAAAATCGGTCACGAAGGAAATGCGGTACAAGGCCAAAAGCGTTAATTTCGGCATCATCTACGGACAGGGCGCCTTCGGTCTCGCGGATAATCTCGGCATCAGCCGTACAGAGGCCAAAGAGATCATCGACAATTATAAATCCCAGTTCCCGGGTATCCAGAAATATATGGACAGCACCATCAATTTTGCACGCGAGCATGGCTACGTGGAGACCCTGATGGGAAGGAAAAGATGGCTGAGGGATATCAATTCCGCCAATTTTACCATACGGGGCTTTGCCGAACGCAATGCCATCAATTCCCCGATCCAGGGTTCGGCGGCAGATATGATCAAGCTGGCCATGATCCGGATCCATGAGGAATTCACCCGCCAGGGTTTCAGATCGAAGATGCTCCTGCAGGTGCATGACGAACTGGTCTTCGACGCTTATAGGGCAGAGCTCGATATAATTAAACCCATAATAATGCGTTGTATGGAAACAGCGCTACCCCTGCCGCAGGAAGTGCCAGCCCTTGCCGAAATGGGCTCCGGGATCAACTGGCTCGAGGCACACTAGCCGGCGGTGATCATTAATAGCTTTTTAACATCTTTATTTAAGAACCCACCAAACTTTGCGCTTCTGTGATAGTCAAAGGACTACTAAATGAAAAACAAACATATGAAAAGCATTCGTAGTATATTCTCTATGTTGCTGGCAGTCATCCTGATGGCCGGCGCGGCATCCGCAACAGCCGCACCCGCGCCCCAGCAACAGGACGGTCCCCCGCCCCAGCAACCGCAGGATTGGCCCAGAAGCTTCACCACCGATGATGGTACGATCGTAAAGATCTATCAACCTCAGCCTGAGGCTTTTGCAGATAATGTGTTGAAATCCCGCTGGGCGATTTCCGTATTGGAGCAGGGCAAAACCGATCCTGTTTTTGGTACCTTTTGGTCGGTAGCCAACGTGGAAACCGACAGGGATGCCCGCCAGGTCGTCATTCAGTCCGCCAGAGTGCCCAATGTGCGGTTCCCGGGGCAGTCCGATGACAACTTTACCAATAGCATAAAGACCGCCCTCGAAACGAATCTTCCACAGGTGGTCGGCACGCTTTCACTCGACGAGCTGCTGGCAGGCCTCGACCAAAATACCGAACAAAAGAAACTCTCCAAGGACCTCAATACGCAGGCGCCCCGGATCATCTATGCCGATCAGCCTTCGCTGATGGTCCTCATCGACGGACAGCCTAAGCTGCAAACGAATAAAGACTGGGGGCTCGACGTCGTCGTCAACTCCCCGTTCACCATCGTCAAAGGCCCCGACGGTAATTTCTACCTCTATGGCGGAAAACATTGGTATCAGGCTCAGTCCGCTACCGGGCCCTACTCCCCCGCCGGAAACATCCCTTCCCAGCTGCAACAGGTGCAATCCGCCGTCGACAATGCCAACAACGGAAATGCAGGGTACGTGGACAGCGCAAGCGCAGCGCAGGATCGTCAGATCTCCAATATAATCGTCAGTACTTCCCCTGCCGAATTGATCCAGACCGACGGCAGACCGAATTTTACTCCGATCTCCGGTACCAGCCTCAGCTTTGCAAGCAATTCCTCCAACGATATTTTCCAGGATCAGTCCGGTCAGTACTATGTATTGATCTCTGGTCGCTGGTATGCATCAGGATCGCTGACGGGCGGATGGCATTATATCGCCAGCAACTCGCTGCCTCCCGATTTTGCAAAGATCCCCAATGGCAGTCCGAAAGACAATGTTCTTGCCAGTGTAGCCGGTACCGATGCCGCTCGTGAAGCCGTCATGGATGCGCAGATACCGCAGACGGCGAAAGTCGATCGTAACAACGCTTCTACCTCGGTGAACTATAATGGCGATCCGCAGTTTGCGCCGCTGCAGGGTACGGACATGCAATATGCCACGAATACGGGTTCTTCGGTAATGGAAGACAACGGGATGTATTATACCGTCGATAATGGCGTCTGGTTCCAGTCGTCCAGTCCGAACGGGCCCTGGGTGGTGGCCACGGCACGACCTGGTGATGTGGACAGAATACCGCCGACTTCTCCGTTGTATAACACGAAATATGTCTATATCTATGACGTGACGCCTGATTATGTATATATGGGCTATACCCCGGGTTACCTCAATACCTATATCTATGGACCGACCGTCGTTTACGGTACGGGCTTCTATTATAATCCCTGGTATGGCGGATACTATTATCCCCGGCCCTGGACATGGGGTTTCAACGTTTGTTATAATCCCTGGGCCGGATGGACGCTGGGATGGGGTTATGGATTTGGCTGGTTCCATTATGGCCTCGGGTTCCACGGCGGATGGGGCGGCGGATGGGCCGGCGGCGGCTGGTGGGGTCCGCATGTCTATCATCCCGCATATGCATGGAGCCGTTACAGGTCCTATGGTTTCTACGGATCCAATTATTACAGGAACCGGAACGTCTACTCGACCAATTTCCACACGAACATCTATGCCGGCCGCGGCGGCGTAGTCACCCGCGATAACCATACGTTTTACAACCGTACCGCGATCGGGAGACCGAGCATGAACGGTGCGGGCAGAGGCTTTGCCCCGCAAGGCGCGAGACCGGGCGGATACAGCCGTCCATCGGGTAATGGGTTCAACAGGTCGCCGCGCAATAACGTATTCTCCGACCGGCAGGGCAATGTTTATCAACGCAACGCCACTACGAATCAATGGCAACAACGCCAATCCAATTCCTGGCGCCCGTTGGGCAATAATCCCGGCGTACAGCAAAACCTGAACCGCCAGCAGCAAATGCGCGACCGGGGACAGGTACGTTCACAGAATTTCCAGCAATCCCGCAACTTCAGCCGGCCGAGCGGCGGCTATAGTGCACCGCGGTCATCTGGTGGCGGAGGACGGCCTTCCGGAGGCGGAGGCTCGAGACCTTCAGGCGGTGGTGGCGCCCGCAGGCATTAACATAATTCATGACAGATTTGCCGGAGAAGTTCTCCGGCAAATTTTTTGTACGGGTAGGCCTATGACGATTTATTATTGTTACGATGCTTATTGCGGTTGGTGTTATGGGTTCAGCCCGGTGATCCGTCGGATCTACGAGGAATATCGCCATGTCCTCGCCTTCGAGACGCTGTCGGGCGGGATGATCCTGCCTGAGACGCCACAACCCATAGGGGTCATGGCGGGATATATCCAACAAGCTTATAAGGTAGTAGAGGAGAGGACCGGCATACGATTTGGAGAGGACTGGCTGTGGCATATCTTCCATCCGGAGGAAAGCGACTGGTACCCGAGCTCGGAGAAGCCGGCGATCGCTTTGTGCGTATTCAAGGATTATTATCCCGATGAGACGATCGTATTTGCGGGCGAGCTGCAATATGCCCTGCATGTCGAAGGACGCGATCTCACCGACGATGAGGCATATCGCCATCTGCTCGGAAAATACAATATCCCTGCCGACGAATTCTTCGGCAAATTGCGTCACCCCGCCTATAAGGAAAAGGCTTACGACGAATTTGCGATGGTGCGTCAATTGAAAGTGACGGGCTTCCCTACCGTATTTTTACAGGTGGGCGAATCGAAATTTTACCTGCTGGCGCGCGGATACACCGATTATGAGACAGTGAAAAAAGGGATCGATCAGGTATTGCGCGAATCGGGTGAAAGTGCCGGCGAGGCAGCCTTGCAGTGAAAAAAATTGTCCGTAAATAAATCATTAACATTAACTTCGATGTCCCAAAATGTTCGCATGGAATATAACAAGATAATAGCAGTTACCGGGTTGCCCGGTCTTTACGAATTGTTGAGCAGTAAGGCCGATGGCGCCATTGTCCGTTCCCTGGATGATAAGTCCACCCGTTTTGTCTCCAGCCGGATCCACAATTTTTCGCATCTCGAAAGTATCGAGGTCTATACGGTTCGTGATAATGTCAACCTCGTCGATATCCTGAAAGCTATGGAGGCCAGTTCCCAGAAGCTTCCGGATGAAAAGGATAATGAGGCTCTGAGATCCTATTTCGGCAAGGTGTATCCTGATCTCGATTTCGACCGGGTATATGTCAGCGATCTGAAGAAGATGGTAAAATGGTTTACCGTCCTCAAAGCAAACGATATCGAGGTGAAGCTGACCCCGCCTGAAGAGGAGCCGGAAGCCATTGCGGAAGCCGAAACTACTGCTGCCGAAGAAGAAAAACCGAAGGCAAAGGCGGCTCCGAAAGAAAAGACCGCACCTGCACCTGCGACGGCAGCGCCCGCAACGGCGGCTAAAAAGAAGCCGGAAGCCACGGAGAAGAAGGAGACGCCCGCGAAAGAAGCGAAAGCCGGAAAGTCGGCGAAGTCTGCCGCGACGCCCGCAAAAGAAAAAGCCACGGCAAAAAAATCGGCCGCAGCAAAAGATAAAGGCGAAGACAAGCCCAAAAAACCCGCGGCTGGATCGAAGACCGCGAAAACGTCCAAAAAAGCAAAGTGAGAATGATGCCGACAGCCGATCTGAAAAAGCCCGAAAGGCATTTTCTACCCAACGACTACGTACTGACGGATTGGAACAGCCTGGAGCCATATTTCCGAGATCTCGAGGAACGACCGCTGAATACGCGGGCAGACCTGGAAAAATGGTTGCTCGATATAAGCGAGCTGGAAGCGGTGATCAGTGAAGACGCCTGCTGGCGCCAGATAAAGATGACCTGCGACACAGAGAACAAAGCGTTCGAGGAATCCTTCAATTATTTCTGTCTCGAGATCCAACCGAAGATACAGCCCTATGCCGACCGGCTCAACCGGCGGCTGATCGAAAACCCGCATGTCACCGAGCTGGATCAACGCGAATTCTTTACCTATCTGCGTAGCGTACGGAAAAAGATCGAGCTTTTCCGCGAATCGAATATCCCCCTCTACGCCGAATCGAGCGTGCTCGGACAGCAATTCGGGGTCATTTCTGGAAAAATGACGATCGATGTCAACGGCCAGGAATATACGCTGCAGCAGGCCTCCAGGTTCCTGGAAAACCCTGATCGTCCTCTACGTGAAACCGTGTACCGCACGATGCAGGACCGCCGGCTGCAGGATAAAGACGCCCTGAATGATCTATATTCGAAATTGATCGCGATCAGGCATCGTATCGCGCAAAATGCGGGTTTTGCCAATTACCGGGATTATAAGTTCGAGGAGTTAGGGCGTTTCGACTATAACAAACAAGATTGTTATGCCTTCCATGAGGCTGTCCGGGAATATGTCGTTCCGCTGGTGGGCAAGATCAACGCTCGGAAGAGGAAGAAGCTGGGTCTCGATACGCTGCGGCCATGGGATGGTGAAGCCGAGCCTGCGGGCATCCAGCCGCTGCGGCCCTTTACCGATGGAAAGGACTTGCTGACAAAAACGACCGCGTGTTTCGATAAGCTGAACCCCTTTTTCGGGGATTGCCTGCGGACGATGCAGCAAATGGGAAGATTCGACCTGGAAAGCCGCAAGGGAAAGGCTCCGGGCGGTTATAATTGTCCGTTAGCGGAGACGGGTGCGCCGTTCATTTTCATGAACGCCTCCGGACAGATGGGAGATCTCACGACGATGGTCCATGAAGGGGGACACGCCATCCATTCTTTTCTCAGTCATCCGCTGAAGCTCAGTTCCTTCAAGGAATATCCCATGGAGATCGCCGAGGTGGCCAGCATGTCGATGGAGCTCTTCAGTATGGATCACTGGGAATTGTTCTTTGACAATAAAAACGATTTAGCACGAGCACGTGAACATCAGCTCGAAAGAGTGATATCTATCTTTCCCTGGATCGCGACTATCGATAAATTTCAACATTGGGTTTATGAGAACCCGGGGCATTCACCGGAAGAGAGAAAGCAAAACTGGTTGAGAATACTCGAAGAGTTCTCCTCTCGATCCGTGGACTGGACCGGATTGGAGCACTACCGGGAATTCAGCTGGCAAAAACAATTGCATCTCTTCGAAGTGCCATTCTACTATATCGAATATGGCATCGCGCAGTTGGGAGCAATCGGTTTATGGATGCAGTATAAGCAGAACAAAGAGAAAGCTTTAGATAACTATATGGCTGCACTGTCCTTAGGCGGCACCCGGACGCTGCCGGAACTTTACGCCGCCGCGGGATTGCAATTCGGATTCGCGAAGGATTATATCAAAAAACTGATGGCTTTCGTGAGTGATGAAATGGAAAAGATGAGCTAATGTCTGCCCTTCGGCCGAGCCGCTTGCAGCGGCTCAGGGACCTCTAAAAAAATACCCGGAAAGTGGTACACCGAACGTTTGTTCGTATCCTTTTTTCCGTCTATATTTGTGAACCAAACGGCCGGCGCTTTGCTCCGACCAGTTTAAAGAAGCTACTAATCAGAGCCTTAACCAAAAGTCCCGGTGTTTCTACATCGGGGCTTTCTTTTTTATGCAGGTGAAGCGATCGTTTACCTCAACGATTACAAGTCTTACACACTCCGCTGATCAGCATCTCCACCTGTTCGCTGACATATCCTCCGGGAAGTTTGATGGGCGGTATCATGACTTCTTCCAGGCAGACGGTAATACCGCAGCTGGTACAAATGAAGTGCACATGATCGTCATGGTGAAGACCACCTGAACAATCTTCTTTACATAACGCGTACCGAAGCGAATTGTCCGGTGATGGTATGCCATGGATCAACCCTTTCTCGAGAAATGTCTGCAAAGTCCTGTATACGGTGACGCGATCGAATTTTTCACCGGCGCGCTTTTCGATATCGCTATGCGACAACGCTCCATCCTGTTGCAAAAAAAGCTCCAGTATCTTCCGGCGTCCACCGGTGATGCTTAAATGATTTTTCTTCAGGAGTTCGTCTATTTTCTTTTGCATAGCTGGATCAACCCGGGTTATTGTTATAGAGACTGGGGACGAAACGGGCGTCGGAAGCCTTTTCTTTCAGCAGGGTCGGGATATCCTTTTCCAATTCGTCCATCTCATCTTTTTTCAACCCGTCATAGATCTTCCGCACCCGCCCGCCGCGATCTACCAATGCGATGAATTGGGTGTGAAGGAACTGCTCGTTTATATTGGTCAGGTTATTTTTCGGATCATCCAGCAGGTAGCCGTTGCGCGCCAGATGATAGAGGCTGTCCTTCCTGCCGGTGAGGAAAAACCAACGCGCGGGATCGGCGCCGAGCGAATCCGCATAATGCTTCATCCTTCCCACGCTGTCCGTTTCCGGATCCACCGTAAAAGAAAGCAGGCGGAAATCCTTCTCGCCCACAAAATCCCCTGCCAGCTTTTTTAAATTGTTGTTCAACTTGGGGCAAATGCCCCTGCAGGTGGTGAAAAAATACTCGGCCACATAGACCTTGCCCGCCAGATCCTTTCCGGTGATCTCCTTCCCTTCCTGATCGGTGAAGGAGAAAGTCGGCACCTCGCTAAGGACCGGCAGGACCGGTTTTCCAAAACCGGGTATCCATCGGGCGAGGGCAAAATAAAATCCCAGAAACAACAGGATAAAGAACCCGGCCATGTAGAGCAGCTTCTTCTTCATTTCACAAAGGTAACTGCTTATGGCCATAATTAATTTGCAACAACGTTGCATTTGCCTTAATTTTGCCGGATGTTCGCCCGTAAGATCAATCCCAAAAATATCAATATGGACGCGCTCGGCGCCACGGTTTCACTCGTCTGCGCTATCCATTGCATCGTCCTGCCCCTGATCGCCGCAGCCTTACCATTAGTGAGCGTTAATATTTTCTTTGAATATGCCATGATCGGCCTGGCTTTCCTCGTCGGCCTCGGGGCTTTGCTGCACGGTTACCGGAAACATCATCGCCGGCCCGCGCCCGGCCTGCTTTTCACAATAGGAATGATGCTGTTGATTGCCAAGCAGATATGGCAAGGGCAGGAGCTCATCCTCCTGCTGATGGCCCTCCCTCTTATCCTATGCGCCCATGGCTTGAATTATCGGCTTTGCCGGAGGGCGCAGATTCGTTAATTTTGCAGTATTAAACTCGGCGAAATCATGATCAAAACAGGCAATCCGGTCATCAGCATCTATACCGAAATGACCCCCAATCCGGAAACGATGAAATTCGTGGCCAACAAGCTATTGTATCCCGGTAAGATCATCGATTTCCCGGATGTCGAAGCCGCCAAACCTTCTCCGCTCGCCATCGAGCTCTTCGGCTTTCCCTTTATCAAAAGCGTCTTCATCGCCAGTAATTTCGTGACACTGACCAAGACTCCCGATACCGACTGGGACGATGTCATTCCCGCCATTCGCCAATTCCTCAAGGAATACCTCGAGGAAGGTAAACCGGTGATCAATGAAGAGGAGATCGTCACCCGGAAGGCAGAGGGCAACGCCATCGCCGCAGATGACGACGACGTAGTCAAACGCATCAAGGAATTGTTGGAAAATTATGTGAAACCCGCCGTCGAAATGGACGGAGGCGCCATTCAGTTCAAAAGTTATCACGAAGGCGTCGTCAACCTCATGTTGCAGGGCTCCTGCTCTGGCTGTCCCTCTTCCATGATCACGTTGAAGGCGGGTATCGAAGGCATGATGAAACGCATGATCCCCGAAGTCAGGGAAGTCGTTGCCGAATCCGAATAATGTCTCTAAAAAAGATCGTCGTCACCGGACCGGAATCGACCGGCAAGTCTTCGCTATGCGATGCATTGGCAGCGCATTTTCATACCAGCTGGGTTCCCGAATATGCCCGCGAATACCTCGAAACACATGGGGTGGCGTATACGCTGGAAGACCTCTCTCACATTGCCCGTGGACAGGTGGCCCTGGAAGACCGGCGCGCAGCTATAGCCGAAACGGCGGGTCATCGCTTCCTGTTCATAGACACCGATCTTTATGTGATACGCGTATGGAGCGAGTTTGTCTTCGACCGCTGTGATCCCTGGATCCTCAACCAGATCGCCATCCGCCGTTACGACGCCTATCTGCTTTGCCGGACCGATCTCCCCTGGGAAAAAGACGATCTGCGGGAATATCCCGATCCTGCTATACGCGAAAGACTATTCCGCATCTACCGCGAGATCCTCATCCGGCAATCGACTCCCTGGATGGAGATCGGCGGACATGGCGACGCACGTATCGCTGCGGGAATAGAGGCGGTGCACCTGCTATTGAAGTAGTTTTTGAATATCGGTATCGTTCTGCAGGATACCCATCTGTCCTATGATCCATGGACTGCGGGTCGCGACATGTTGCGACAGCGGCCGGATCGTAAAGACCTTCGGATTGGGAAGACAGGCCGCGATCCTCGCCGCCTGAATGCGTGTCAGTGATTTGGCGGGTATATTATAATAATAATGGGAAGCGGCCCCGATGCCGAAAATGCCCTTTCCCATTTCGCTCACATTGAGATACATTTCCAGGATCCGTTTTTTTCCCCATATCCATTCGATCATGAAGGTGAAATATACTTCGAGCGCCTTGCGCATCCAGCTTCGGCCCTGCCAGAGAAAAACGTTCTTGGCTACCTGCTGGCTGATCGTACTGGCGCCATGAAGCGATTTGCTTTTCTGATTGTGCTTCATGGCTTTTTCGATGGACTTGAAATCGAAACCGTCATGATCGGGGAACAGCTGGTCCTCGCTGCTGATCACGGCCAGCTTGGCATAAGGAGAAATATCCTTCATCGGCACATAAGTACGCCGCAGACCGTTGCCGGTGACCCAGCTTCCCAGCTGGGTAAGCGTAATAGGCGGATTGACCCATTTCAGCAGGAGTATGTAGAAAAATTGAAAAAAGAACAGGAAGATGACGACGCGCTTGAAAATTCGCCAGACGCGGGCCATCGTTCCCTGGGATTTAGAAGGCATCCGATAGATTTACCACCACAATATACTATCTCCGCCCGATCTGCAAATATTGTAATTTGTATTTCCCGCCCAGCCTATAATATTTCTTCGAGGTCGCCAGAAAGAGAACTCCCGCCGTTATCAATGCGCCGCCTATAATGACCCCCGAGGTCGTATACCACTCTTTTGCTTCATCACCCCGTAATGCGCCATTGATAGCGCCGATGGCAAAAAAACCAATCCCTGCCGTCGTGAGAATGGCCCCTGTGGTCCGGTTGTCCCATTTGGTTTTGATCCGCGAAATGGCCGCGATCTCCTTATAGCTGAATGACTGTCCCGCTATAAAGACGGTGTCCCTGTGCAGATCATCGATCGTCCCGGTGAACCATTGATCATACACTGTCCGGAAGGTCATCGGATCGCCGATGGTATACGTGCGGACGTGCATTCCTCTTTTTTCCAACACGAGAATATCGTGTTGCGCCTTGCAAAAAGAGGGAATGATATAAAATAGTAATATGAGCGCGGATAGTTTTCGCATACCGATCCAAACTTACGATAGCCTATTGTTAATGACTTGTAAAGCGGAGCCAACGCTGCGTGGCCTGACAAAGCCTGATAGATGCATCTCGTTCTTTTTCGGCGGGTGATAAAAGATGACGCCCCAGAGTAACGCGATCCCAAAACCGATAAGGATCAGTCCCGAGATACGGTTGATCAGCTTAAGTGTTTTTAAGGTCAGCTTGCTGCGCAGCTTGCCGGCCATCATTACCTTGCCGACATCGGCGCTCATATTCACGAGCAGACAAACGGAAAAGATGATGATCCTCTCCTGAAGCGTATGGTTGAGGGATAGTACCGTCGCGTTACCCAGCCAAAAAAAAATGACGCCGGGGTTGAGCGTGTTGATGAGAAAACCGGAAGCGAACACGCGCGCCATATCGCGTTTCCGGAAACGCGTATCGTCCCCGGACGGATCCTTGCCAAGCGTCACCTTCTTGAAGAATACAAAATATACGCCCAGCGCGATCAGGAAGACGCTGCCGCCGAAGGCAATGACGCGCGTATGCTCCAGCGCCTGCGAGACCAATGCGGTGACGGTATTGCTCATGACGACCAGCAGGATATCGCTTACCCACACTCCCGCTACAAACGAGAAACCTCCCTTATGACCACTGTTGAGGCTTTGCTTGATGATGGTAAATATGATGGGACCTACCGATAAGGCAAGAACGAACCCTAGCGCCAATCCTTTCAATACCGACTCCATATGATGTGTCCTATTACGAGTTAGAGGCTTCCGGTCTCCAGAAATTTTTGCCAGTCCAGTAACATCTTGCCCTTCAGCACGCGGGGGAACTTATGTTGCCCGCCGATCTTCCCTTTGAGACGCATGAATTCCATGAATTTCTCCTCGGGCAATACTTTCACGTAGATGTCTTTCAGCGCGCTTTCCCTTTCTACCGCATAGTCGTCGTTCAATTCCTTCAACGTCTCGTCGATCCGCTGCCGAATCCGCGCCTCATCTGCCGGATCATTACAGGCCAGCCACCATTGATGTGCAAAGAACAGACCGTGAGGAATACCCGCCACGGTGAACTCGGGAATGCGCAGGTTCATCTCTTCCGCCACCCGCTGCACGGCTTTATTCATATTGTCGACGCTCAGATGTTCACCCACCAGGCTCAGGAAATGTTTTGTCCTTCCCGTAATAATGATCTCGCAACGCTCTTTATCTACGAAACGGACAGTGTCCCCGATGAGATAGCGCCATGCGCCGGCGCTGGTGCTCAGCAATAACGCATAGTCCCTGCCTTCTTCGACCTCATGGATCATATAGGCTTCCGGGTTTTCGACCAGGTTCCCGTCGGCGTCGAAATTCTTGTTGTCGAACGGGACGAATTCAAGAAAGATATGCTGATTGGTGACCAGCCGCATGCCCTTCGAATTCTGAGCATCCTGGTACGCAATAAATCCTTCCGATGCCAGATAGGTCTCGATATAGGTGATGGGCTTTCCGAGCAGCTTTTCGAATCCTTTCCGATAGGGGTCGAAGGAGACACCGCCATGTACGAAGAATCCAAGATTGGGCCAGATCTCATGGATATTTTTCAGCTGGTACCGCTCGATGATCTTTTCCATGCACAGCTGGATCCAGCCGGGCACTCCTACCAGGAAGCCGATATCCCATTGCGGAGCGAGCCGGACAACTTCTTCCAGTTTCTTTGTCCAGTCTTTGGTGCGGGCGATCTTTCTCCCCGGCTTATAAAACGGCTGAAACCAGAACGGTACCTTACGCGCCGTGATCCCGCTGAGATCGCCGGAATAATATCCCGCGCCTTTCTGAAGGCTGGTGCTGCCCCCGATCATCAGCCAGCCCTTGCCGATGCTTTTCACCGGGATGTCGCGATAGGTACGCAATGTCAGCAGCTGTTTGACCATCACGATCCGGTTTCCCCGGAGCAGATCGGTCGTGACCGGAATATATTTACTGCCGGCTTCCGATGTCCCGGAAGACAAAGCATAATACTTGATCTTTCCCGGCCAGCATATATCCGCTTTCCCTTCCAGTGTCTGATTCCACCAGGCTGCATGTATCTTATTATAATCGAAGGTAGGTACCACCTTCTGGAATTTCTTCCCTGGATGGCGGTCGAGCAGGAGCTCATCGAATCGATATCGCTGACCGAATTCCGTAAATCTCGCCTTCTTCAACAGTTTGCGTAATACCTTCAATTGCTGCCGCCCCGGAGATTTCTGAGGCAGCCGCAAAGCCTTTGCCAACGATTTAGGTAATTGAATTTCAATCAACGCCATTAAGTAGTGTCTGCGTGGTTTGGTGTTCCGGCGAAATTAACAATTTATTTCGGTTTGCCGCTTTTCGGCCGCTGTGAATGGGGGTTTAGAAGATCAGCGTTTCGCCCCGGCCGTTGGGATCGGGGCTGCCGGTGGCCGAGCTGCTGCCGGCCGCGTGGAATTTCACCTGCAGCCCATGCCGGTAAGGCGCATCCGCTTCCAGCTCTGCGATACCTTGACGGAAAGAGAAATTCCGTCCTTCGCAAATGATGATCTCATCCGCCCCGGACTGCCCGGGTACGATGATCCGCTGTCCCGGCAGGGCAGCGGCTACGAGCCTGGTTTCCGCAGGATCGCCGGTTATCAGGGTCCGGATCGGCCCGGTTCCGGGTTTGGGATCCTGGCCGAGCAGTCCGGCAAG
>Ga0134126_10005584_pt1 | contig 15709 bp, 12 predicted proteins | sample KB31752_FD_96881 | JGI IMG/M metagenome (GOLD analysis project Ga0134126, IMG submission 96881) | Terrestrial soil microbial communities with excess Nitrogen fertilizer from Kellogg Biological Station, Michigan, USA - KB3-175-2 | ecosystem: Environmental > Terrestrial > Soil > Unclassified ...
CCGTAAGTGACGGAAATCCAAAAGAAAATACTGGCGGAGAGAGAGGGATTCGAACCCTCGAAGGGCTTTTGACCCTTACACCCTTAGCAGGGGTGCGCCTTCGACCACTCGGCCATCTCTCCGCGCACTTCGATCCAGACACATCGCACTGGCTTTTGGCCCAGGCACTTGGAGGCGTGGGGCCGGCCTTCCCGCGTAGAAGGGCGGCCATGATACTGCAATCGGCCGGAGCTTGCTCGGCGGGCCCTGGGCTCGCCCTTCAATGCCTTGGGCGCTCAATACGGCATCTGCCAGGCGATGCCGATGCTGCTCCCGGGGTCGTTCTCCGGGGTCGTCCCCTGCGCGGTCGCAGTACCGTTGCCGAGGCGCGTCTGCAGCTTCAAATACTGGCTCAGGTCGACGTCCACCTGCACCTGGCTGGTGCCATTCGTCGTTTGCGTCGCGGCGAGGTAGACCCTCTTCGAGACGTACTTTCCCGCTGTGATGCTCGCACCGCTCGAGGTAGTGCCGCCGCCGGCGGCCGCCCCGCCGGGCGGCGATGCGCTGCCGACCGAGAGTGTATTGAGCCCGAACGCCTTCTTGATCCAGGTCAGGGGATTCCACTTGCTGCCGCCCCCGCCGCCGCCAGATCCGATGCCGCTCAGGCTCGCGAGCGCCGCACCGGTCTCGGCGAGCTGGATCGCCGAGAGCTGGGAGGCGGGCTTACCGAAGAGAAGCAGGCCCAGCAGATCGTCCTGCGGCAGTGGCGGCGTGCTCGAGAGGGAGATTTTCGGGGCATCCGCAAAGCCCGTGACATGCAGCGTGACTGTCGTCGGGCCGTTGTAAGTCACGCTCGACTGCGCGATGAAATCGAGCGAGGGATCGATCCTGCCCTTCAGCCCCTCGCCGTTGAAGCTCACCTTGCCGCTGGTGAAATTGAGGCTCGTCCCCGCCAACGAGAAGTTGCCCCGGATCATCCTGAAGCCGCCGCTCACCAGCGGATTGTCCGAGGTGCCCGTGACCTTGAGCTGCCCCCCGAGTTGCGCATCGAGTCCGCGGCCCTGCACGTAGATGGCGTCGGGCGCATCCAGAGTAATGCCGAGGCCGATGACGAGCCGTGTGGCCTTCGCCGTGGGTTGCGGCGCCTGCCCCGGCCGGACCACATCCAGAGTCTCGACGTTCGGCGGCAGCCCGTTCGGGATGTTGATGGAAGCGCGGTTGATGCGGACCGTGCCCGTGACGTCGAGGCGCTGCCGCAAGGTTCCTGCCACCTTCATGTTGGTATCGAGATTCGCGGTCATGATGTCGTTCGTGATCGGCTGAATATGATGCGCGGTCAAGGAGATGTGCACCGGCATCCCCGGCTGCAGCACACCCACCGTGCCCTGGGCGGAAAGCCGGCCGGGTCCCGCGCGCGCCGTCATGCTCGCGAGCCTGAGAACGCCCTGCCCGCCGACCAGCCGGGCATTGATGTCGTCCAGGTGCACGCCTTCCGCGTAATCGCGCACGTCGCCGTTGGTCAGCCGCACCACTCCGCGGATCTGCGGCTCATGCGCCGTACCCGACACAGAGGCATCGACCGTCAGCGTTCCCGCAGCGCGCTCGCCGCGCGCCTCCAGGATGGAATTCATCAGCGCGACATCCATTTTTCCGCCGAGCCGCAGAGCCACCGCTCCGGTCTTGCCGAGCGGCGCACGGCCGCTCATGGTCAGTCGCGATTGCGGACCCGCATCCAGCTGCGCAAACACGCTCGCCGATTTCCCGCGCAAGCGCGCCGTGCCATGCATGTTGACGGCGGGCAAGCCCTGCGCGGCATCGTTCGCGAGCTTGAGGCCGGTCAGCTGGAGGGAGGCCCGGCCCACCGGAGCGGCCCGCGTCCCTCGGAGCGTCGCGTCGGCGTTGAACGTACCCTGCGCGAGGAGGTTCGGCACGAACGCATCGACCAGTGCCGCATCGACATGATGGATGGAGGCTCGGAAGTCGAGTGCCGGCGAGAGCTCCCCGTTGACCGCGATGACCGCCCTCTGCGCGCCGAGCCGCAGATGCCGCACCGTGATTCCGCGCGCGAACAGCACCCGTGACGGTGCGATCAGATGAAGCGTCTGCCCGTGGTAGCGCGCCTCGAAGCGATCGAGGTCGAGCACCCGCCGCGTCTCATTGAGCAGCGCGCCCGCCGAGAGATTCGCCGGCATGCCCCGAAGATCGGGGGACCGCGCCGTGAGCTCTATCCGCAAGGCATCGAGCGGTCCCACCGCGAAAAGCCGTGCACTGCCCGAGACTCCGCCCGCCACGACGTTGCTGGCCACCAGATCGAATCGGGCGCGTGTGCCGCCCGCCCCCGGAGTGAGGTCGATGCCCGCCGCAATGCCGCCCGCGATGCGCTCCCCGGTCAGCGGCTGCAGATCGGCCAGGTGCCCCAGAGCTAAGCGCAGACTCCCCCGGGACCCCGCCAGAGTCCGACCCGCTGTCAGATCGCCGTTGATGGCCAGACTCTTCCACGTCACGCGCGGAATGACGATGTGGAACATGTTGCCGGCCGCTCGCTGCAAAGATGCCTCGAGCCGCAAAGGAGCGCCGTCGAATTCGCCGTTCGCCTCCAGTGCCGCTCTGGGTGCCGAGGGCAGTCCGCGCGCCTCCAGAGTTGCCTCGACCGTGCCAGGTGGCTCTCCACGCATCTTGATCGTGGATCGCGTCTGCACTTCGGCCGTCAGCGATTGCAGCGGGCCGTCGGCATTGCCCGTGCTCTCGAGCGAGCCCGCCACCGACGGCCAGATCAACGCCAGCTTCGGCAAGGAGATCCGCCAGCTGGCGCGCACCGACTGTATCAGACGCGTCGACGCGCCCGGTCCGGCGCGGTCGGCACTCCCGCCGGCCGAGACCGAGAGCGCCCGCCCCGTGAGGTCGAGCGTATCGACGTCGATCGTCGCGGGCGTCATGCTGCCGGCGACATGCAGCCGTGCGTCCGCGCCGAGCAGCTTCGCGGCCATGCCGGAGCCCACGAGGTCGCCCGTGCCGCTCACGTCGAGCGTGGTGTTGCTCCCCTGCTCCGCGAGCCGACCCGTCAGCTTCATCGTGCCACGGATGTCCTCGTGGTAGGCCGCCGCCAGCGGGCGCAGATCGTGCAAGATCAGATCGAAGTTGGCGCTCCGCGAGCCGGCCGTGATCGCCTGCACGTTAAGATCGAGCAAACGATGTGTCAGGGTCAGATGGAGCGGACGGCCCGTCGCATCGAGATCCAGCGTCGCGTTCACGTCGAGAGGCGAGCCTTGAAGAAGCTCCGGCTGCGAGCCGGTCAGGACGATACCGCCTGCGGATGCGCGCAGTGTCAGAACGCGGCCGTCCGCATTCAGATTCGCGTGCAAGGATCCGAGCTGCGCGCCATCCGGCAGCGCGAGCCCTTCCAGGTCCAACACGCCGGTGGCGTGAGGCGCGGACTCGGGGCCGACCCAACGGCCCTGCAACGCGACGCGCCGCCAGGCGAGTCCCGGCCGCGGCGACATCGGCGGGGAAGACGCCGAATAGGAGAGGTCGGCCGCCCGCCGCACCAGATCGACCGTCCCGTCCGCCTTGGCGCTCAATTGCCCGGCGTGCGCCTGCAGAGCCAGCCTTTCGGCATTCCGCGGCCCGTCGAGACTCGCGACCACCGACAGCGCACCCAGCCCGGGGAGGTTCAGCAGATGCTCGAGCGGCCCGCCCGCAGACTCCTCGAGCCTCAGGCGGGCGCTCATTCGGGAACGGCCGATCCCCAGGGTGACCTCATAGTCGCCGGTGCCGTTGGTCCGCCGGGCGATGAGGCTCCCTCGGGCATCGCTCATGGACCTGTAATGGAGATTTCCGTGGACCGTGAGGCGCGCCGCCATTCCGGCCGCCGCCGGCTCGAGCGCCAGGGTTCCGATCTCGAGTCGATCGATGTTGACGGCCGGCAGACTCGAGCTCGAGCGGCTGCGCTGCGGGCCGGGCGGCGAGCTGACGGGCTTCCTGATCACCTCGGCCGATCGGATGCCGAGACTCTCGATGTGCATGTCCCAGGCGAGCAGCGCAAGCGGCGACCAGTGAAGGGAGACGCTCCGGGCGCTCATCCAGACGCCCTTCGGGTCGCGCAACTCGAGGCGCGCTACCTCGATGTTGCCCGGAAACCGGCCGCCGAGCCCGGCGACGAGTACCTTCCCCGACGTGAGCTTCGCGGTCTCGCGCTCGAGCAATCTCCGCCCAGCCCCGGTATTGCCGATGACGATCACCGCCAGGACGAGGATCAACACCAGGAGCAGCAGGCCGCCCGCGCTCCAGGCCGCGATACGCGCCGCGCGCGGCATCAGAACGCCTGCCCCAAGCCGATGTAGACCTCGAACCGGTCGTCGTTGGCTAGACGCTTCGTCGGCAACGCGATATCGAAGCGGATCGGCCCGATTGAGGTGTAGTAGCGCACACCAGTTCCCACGCCGACGCGAAAGACGCCCGAGAGGGGCCTGGCGCTCTGACTCACGCCGCCTCCGTCGACGAACACGACGAAACCAAAATTCGTGCCCACGCGCTGGCGCAGCTCGAGGTCGGCGACCTGAATGGTCGTGCCGCCCTCCGGGATGCCGGTCGGAATTCCGTTCGCCGTGAACTGCGGCCCGACCGATTGGTACCGGTAGCCTCGCACCGTGCCGCTCCCGCCGGCGTAGAAGCGCTCGTCCGGCGGCAGGTTGTACCAGACGACACCCCCGGCGACTCCCACCATGAGCTTGCCCGCGATCACGGTCCGGCCGGGCGGATCGCCGGCCAGGAGCTTGTGGACATCGAAGTAGTGGATGAGGCTAGCCTGGCTCACGAGGAAGACGGAGCCCGAGTGGCTGTAAGAGAAGGTCGGTGTAAGGGATAGCGAGATACGGAAACCGTGTGTCGGGTCCTCGAGCGGCGAGGCGAGATCCGTGGAGTCGTAGTATGCCGTCACCGGCAGCAGGAGCAGCTCGTACGTGCGGATCTGCGAGAAGCTGCAGACCAGGAGGCCGCTCTTGCTCGTGTTGTGGGTGCCGGGAGGCGGAGGACAGCTCGCGCCCGGTTGCCCGACCACCTCGTGCTCGTACGAGATGCCCGCGCTGGCGCTCCAAACGGAGGACAGCTTGCGGTACACCGCGGCACTCAGGATCTGTCCGGTCTCCGCGTAGGCCTGAAGCTCCTGTCTCAGCGCCTGCACCGAAAGGCGCAGCGATTGGTCGCGGCGGCGGAAGTCGGGAATCGTGTACGCGAGCTGCGCGTCATAGCCCAGACCCGTGCTCGCGGAGCCGCCGAGATTGATGGCCGTGGCGGTTGCGGTGAGCTGCTGCCCGTTGCCGAACACATTGCGGTCGGTCCAGTTGATACCGAGGCTGCCGCCGAGATCGCTCGAGTAGGCGGCACTCACGCCGACCAGATAGCGCTTGGCCTCCCGCACCGCGAATGTCAGCGGCACCCGCTCCTGTTGGTCGGCGGCGCCCAGATGGACACTGACGGTCGTGAAGAGGCCGAGCGAGAGCAGATCCTCGCGCGCTTTCTCGATGGCGGCCGCATCGTAGAGCTCGCCGGTATGCACCGCGAGCTGTCGCCTGAGGAGCGTCTCGTGCACTTCCTGCAGTCCCTCGAGCTCGATCTTCCCGATCGTAACTCGCGGCCCCGTGGTCACACGGAACTTCAGGTTGAGGATATGCTGCGCCGGGATTTCGTAGGCGACGGGCTTCGCCACCGTCGCGAAAGCGTAGCCGGCATTCTGCAACGCCGTCTGCAGGTTCCCGCCCGCGGCGAGAACATCGGCGGCAACCGCCGGCGCGCCGGGAGCGAGCTTCATCTTCTGCCGCATTCCCGCGGGCAGCTTCCCCTCGATGTCGATCCGGCCCACGTGAAAGAGCGGCCCCAACGTTGGATCGATCTTCACCTGCGCGTCAGTCCCCTTCGGCACAGCGGCGAGAGTCTCGCCGAGACCCGCGCTGTCGAGGCCCATGCCGTTGATCGTGATCACGACGGCGCCGTCGTAATACCCGAAGCTTTGCAGCACGGTCTGCAGCCGCGTGATGTCCCCACGGGCGCGCGCGATGAGACCGAAGGGATCGGTCGGGGCGGTCTTGCGCAGCGTCTCGAGCTGCGAAGTCACCTTCATCGTCGAGTCGATGGCTTTGTCGCCGGAGGGCGACCAGTTTACTTTGTAGGGCTGTGGGTTGGCCGCGTGCGCGAGTTGCGCGGCCATGGCCGCCCACGCAATCACCATCGCGAGGCGAATCCGGATCACACCGGCTCAAACGGTCCGGATCGAGATTCTGTTCCTATTCTTCTTCTGCGAAACCGGGCCCCTCGTGCGGCTCCTCGGACTCGCTCGGGGACGGCTCGTGTGGGTCGCCTGCGCCCTCCTGCTCGCGCTTGATGCGCTTGTAGATCTCCTCCCTGTGCACGGCAATGCTTCGCGGTGCGTTGATCCCGAGGCGCACCTGGTTGCCCTTCACGCCGAGGACGGTGATGTTGACGTCATCACCGATCATCACCGCCTCGCCCACTCGCCTCGTCAGTATCAGCATGGCTGCGGCCTCCGGGCATGACTCTACACCGTATCTAGGCTTCGAGTCGCGCCCTGACCAGCTCCGGGACCGACGCCAGCGCAGCGTCGAGCGCCGCCGGATTGTTGCCGCCCGCCTGCGCGAAGTCCGGCCGACCGCCGCCCCGCCCTCCCAGCTTGGCGGCGATGACGCCGGCGAGCTCGCCCGCCTTGATGCGTGCCGTCTGGTCCGCGGTCACCCCGGCCACGAGCACCACCTTCTCCGGGCCTTCCACCGAGGCGAGCACGACCACGGCCGACTTCAGCCGGTCTTTCAGGCGGTCTACGGCAGTGCGCAGCGCGCCGGCATCGGCACCGTCGACCTTCGTAGCGACGATCTTCACACCCCGGACTTCCACGGCACCCGAGGCGAGATCGGCGCCCTGGCCGGAGGCGAGGCGGTCCTTGAGGGTCCGGACCTCTTTCTCCATCTGACGGATGCGCTCGAGAGTATCCTGCACCTTGTCCTTGACGTCCTCGCGAGATCCGCGCACCAGCTGGGCAAGATCCCTGAGCAAGGTGTCGTTCTGCTCGACGTATTCGATCGCGGCTTCGCCCGTGATCGCCTCGATGCGGCGCACCCCCGAGGCAACACCACTCTCGCCCAGGATCTTGAAGAGTCCGATGTCGCCGGCGCGCTGCACGTGCGTGCCGCCGCAGAGTTCCATGGAGAAATCGCCGACGCGCAGCACCCGGACGTCCTTCTCATACTTCTCGCCGAACAGCGCCATCGCACCCGCGGCCACGGCGCTCTCATATCCCATGAGCTGCGTCTCCGCCGGTGCGTTGCGCCGGATCTGCGCATTCACCAACCGCTCGATGACGGTCAGCTCCGCGGCGGTGACGGGCTGGAAATGCGAGAAGTCGAACCGCAGCCGGTCGGGCGCGACCAGCGAGCCTTTTTGTTGCACGTGCGTGCCCAACGTCTTCCGAAGCGCGGCGTGCAACAGGTGTGTTGCAGTGTGGTTGAGCGCAATGGCACAACGGCGTTCCCCATCCACCAGCGCCCGGACGGTATCGCCGATGCGGATGCTGCCTTCAGACACGTGCCCAGCGTGTGAGTGCGCAGCGCCGCGTCTGACGGTGTCTTGCACGACGAAGCGGAATCCCGAGCTCGTGAGCGCGCCGGTATCGCCCACCTGGCCGCCCGCCTCCGCGTAGAACGGAGTGCGATCGAGCACCACCTCACCCGCATCGCCGGTGTGCAGCTCATTCACCGGATTGCCGCCCTTCAGCAGCGCCACCACCCGGCCTTGCGCCTCCAGCCCCTCATAGCCTTGGAAAGTCGTGCGCGCATCCACCGTGGCGCCACCGCGCAGGTCGACGCCGAACTTGCTAGCCTCCTGCGAGCGCCGCCGCTGCTCCTCCATCGCGGCATCGAAGCCTTCACTGTCGATCGTGAGTCCGCGCTCGCGTGCGACATCCGCAGTCAGATCCGCGGGGAAGCCATAGGTGTCATAAAGCTTGAAGACGGTCTCGCCAGGGATGACCGCCGCCTCTTTGCCTCCCGGGGCGTCCGAGAGCTTCGCAATGACACCCTCGAGCAACTCCATTCCGTTGGCCAGCGTCTCCGCGAAGCGCTCCTCCTCCTGCTTCAGAATTCGCTCGGCGAGCTCGCGACCCCGGGAGAGCTCCGGATAGGCGCCGCTCATCTGCCGCTCCAGCACGGAAACCAGCTTGTAGAAGAACGGCTCCTCGATGCCCAGCTTGTAGCCGTGACGCACCGCGCGGCGGATGATGCGCCGCAACACGTAGCCGCGCCCTTCGTTCGAGGGCAGCACGCCGTCCACGATCAGGAACGTGCACGCCCGGATGTGGTCAGCAATGACCCGCAGCGAGCTCGACTCCAGATCAGTCGTGTGCGCCAGCTCCGCCGCCGCACGGATGAGGCTCTTGAAGAGGTCGATGTCGTAGTTCGAGTGCACGCCCTGCAACACCGCGGCCATGCGCTCGAGGCCCATGCCCGTATCGACGGACGGCTTCGGCAGCGGAGTCAGCGTGCCGTCGGCCGACCTGTCGAACTGCATGAAGACCAGATTCCAGATCTCGACGAAGCGGTCGCCGTCCTCATCGGGCGAGCCGGGAGGGCCGCCGGGGATCTGCGGACCGTGGTCGTAGAAGATCTCGCTGCAGGGGCCGCAGGGACCCGTGTCGCCCATGGCCCAGAAGTTCGACTTCTCGCCCATCCGCGAGAAGCGGTCCGCCGAGACTCCGACCTCTTTCAGCCAGATATCCGCCGCCTCGTCGTCCTCGCGAAAGACCGTCACCCAGAGGCGCGCCGGATCGAGCTGCAGCGTGCCGGTCAGGAACTCCCAGGCGAAGCGGATTGCATCGCGCTTGAAATAGTCGCCGAAGGAGAAGTTGCCCAGCATCTCGAAGAAGGTGTGGTGGCGCGCGGTGTAGCCCACGTTCTCCAGGTCGTTGTGCTTGCCCCCGGCGCGCACACAGCGCTGGCTGGAAGCGGCACGAACGTAATCCCGCCGGTCCTTGCCGAGGAAGACGTCCTTGAACTGGACCATTCCCGCATTGGTGAACAGCAGCGTCGGGTCGTTGCCGGGCACGAGCGGGCTCGAGGGCACGACGGTATGGCCGCGCTCGCGGAAGAATTCGAGGAAGGCGCGGCGGGCTTCCGCCGCCCGTAAGAATCGAGGCTGCTTCAAGTTATTCAGTCCGGGTCGAGATCGGCGTCAGTGGCCGCCCGGATATGATCCGATGAAAAGCCCCGATACTGCAAAAAACGCGCTTGGCGGGCCTTCTCGGCCCAGGAATCGGGGGCCGCGGCGCCGAATTTGCGCCGCCGGACCGCGCCGGCCAGGGCCCCCCAGTCCGGGCCGGACGCGACCGCCGCCTCGATCAGCTCTCGCGGCGCGCCGAGGGTGCTGAGATCCGCCGCGATCCGCGCCGGGCCTTGGCCCCGCTCCGCCCGCGAGGCGACGTAGCGCTCGACATAGCGGGAATCGTCCAGGAGGCGCTCACCGAGGAGCTGCTCGATGACGGCGGCCGTGGCCTCGGGCTCCCAGCCGCTCTCCCGCAGCCGCTGGCTCAGCTCCTGCGTGAGCCAATCGCGGCGCGCCAGCAGGGTAATCGCGGCGGCGCGGATCGCCTGCGGGTCGGCGGCCGCCTCAGGCCGAATTGGCCGCTTCGCCGCCACCGTTGCGCTGCTGCTTGGTGGGCAGGAGCCGAGCGCGGATCTGCTCCTCGATCTCCCGCGCCACCTCACGGTTGGTCTGCAGATAATTGCGCGTATTGTCCTTGCCCTGCCCGATGCGATTGCCCTTGTAGGCGTACCAGGCGCCGGACTTCTCGATGATGCCCTGCGCCGAGCCGAGCTCGATGATCTCGCCCTCGCGGGAGATCCCCTGGCCGTACATGATCTCGAACTCCGCCTCGCGGAAGGGGGGAGCCACCTTGTTCTTCACTACCTTCACGCGCGTCATATTGCCGACGACTTCGTCGCCGTTCTTGATGGCGCCGATGCGGCGGATGTCGAGGCGGACCGAGGCGTAGAACTTCAGCGCGTTGCCGCCGGTGGTGGTCTCCGGATTGCCGAACATCACGCCGATCTTCATGCGGATCTGGTTGATGAAGATGACGATGGTGTTGGAGCGCTTGATGTTGCCGGTGAGCTTGCGCAGCGCCTGCGACATCAGCCGCGCGTGCAGGCCGAGCTGCATCTCACCCATCTCACCTTCGATCTCCGCCTTCGGCGTGAGCGCCGCGACGGAGTCGATCACGACGATGTCGACCGCGCTGGAGCGGACCAGCATGTCGGTGATCTCGAGCGCCTGCTCCCCGGTATCGGGCTGGGAGACCAGCAGATCGCTGATGTTCACGCCGAGCTTCTCGGCATAAGAGGGGTCCAGCGCGTGCTCCGCGTCGACGAACGCGGCCGTGCCGCCGCCGCGCTGCACCTCGGCGATGACCTGCAGCGTGAGGGTGGTCTTGCCAGAGGATTCCGGCCCGAAGATCTCGACGACGCGCCCGCGGGGCAGACCGCCGACGCCCAAGGCAATGTCGAGCCCGAGGGAGCCGGTCGAGACAGCCTCGATGTCGTAGCTCGCCGCGGCGTCGCCGAGGCGCATCACCGAGCCTTTGCCGAACTGCTTCTCGATCTGGCCCAATGCGGCGGCGAGCGCCTTCTTGCGATTCTCTTCCATCGTTCGATCCACCCGGGTTGAAAACCAAATTATCCCACAAAGTCGCCGCCGCCGAAGCCCGTGAATCAGGGTGATTCGCTGTTATTTGCAGCCTTATTACTCGGCCTCGCCCTTTCGGGACCGACGCTGCGCGTCGTTCAAAATCGCTGCTGGCGATTTTAGTCACGGCTGCACAGTCCATATGATTCGATCACACTGTATAGCGCGCCCGCGGGCAGCGTGCGACTCTCGATGAGCGAGAGCGTCGAGAAGCGCCAAAGCACCGGATGCATCTCGCCCGCTGCTCCGGCACGCAGGACTTTGCGCGCCACTGTCACATGCGCGCGGAAGGGCTTGAGATAAGAGGCGAATCCGCTCGCGGCCAGCCGGTCCTGAAGCCTTTCGGGCGAGGCCGGCCACCGGTGCCGGTGGCTCCGCCGGCAAAGCGCCGACGAAATGCGCGGCCCGCGAGTGCTCGAGGCGATCGATCTGCGCTCTCGCCGGCGGGAAGGGCTGCCCGGCGAGCGCCCTGGCCTAGCGCATCGCTTCATCGGTCCACAGCGCGAAGGAGCCTGCGGGCGGGCTCCCGGTCCGGGTGAAGCGCCGCAGGTCGCTACTGCCGCAGCCCCTGCGTTCGGGCGTATCGACGACGAACCAGAAGGCGTCAGCGCCCGGTACCATACGGTCCATGGCCATTTGTTTTTATTTGTACGTACATCGTACGGGTGATATGATGCAGCCACTAGGCACGGGCACACGCAATAGCCGTATAGTGAGAAAATCATGACTGGCTCAGCAAAGCGCCGGGAAGACAGGCTTGAACTGCGGTTGACGCCAAAGGCGAAAATCATGCTGAAGCGCGCCGCCAATGCCGAAGAGAAGAGCGTTAGCGCCTTCGTACTCGACAAGAGCCTCGAGGCGGCGGCAGAAACTCTCGCCGACCGCCGCAGCTTCGTATTGAGCATCAAACAATACGATGCCTTCGTCGCGGCTCTGGAGGGAGCGCCAAAGCCCCGGCCCCGGCTTGAGCGGCTGTTTGCAGAACCAAGCGCTCTGGAGTGAGCGGCTTCGGCGCAATAGAGAAGTTGCGCCGCGATCATTCGGTCGACGGCTTCGACTGCGGCAAGGAAGAACTAAACCGCTTCCTCAAAAAGCACGCCCTCACCAACCAGGCTTCGGACAGTGCGCAGACATATGTGCTGGCCGATGACCTCGTTGTGAAGGGTTATTACAGCCTGGCAGCCGGAACGGTCTCTCACCAGGAGGCGACGGAGCGCGTCAAAAAGGGGCTTGCCCGACATCCCATCCCGGTCATTCTCCTGGCGCGGCTCGCGGTCGATGCATCTCTGCAAGGGAAAAAGATCGGCCCGGCGTTACTGAAAGACGCCCTACGCCGAGCGGTTCATGCAGCAGATACCATCGGGGCTCGCGCGGTCTTGGTCCATGCCAAGGATGACAACGCAAAAGGCTTCTACGAGCACTTCACTTTCGAACCGAGCCCGAGCGACCCTTACCACCTCATGCTCATCATGAAGGACTTGCGGCGGATCATCGCAGCAGCCGATGCCTAATGGCTGTCCCGGGCAACTCCTGGTCGGAGGCCCGTGCCGACTCGTCGCCCCAGAACGCTCGATGAGCGAGTAACGTCTCCTCATCCACAAACGTGACCTCGCGCGAGTTGAAAATCCAGATCGAGCGTGACAAGCAGGACGAGGATCAGTGACGGAGGGGAAATCTCTCCAGAACGGTATAAACCGACCCCTCCGGCAGCGTCTTGCTGTCCACGAGTACGAAATCCGTGAAGCTCCAAGTGACGGACTGCATCTCGATAGTGCGAGGCGATCGATAAACCTTGCGGGCCAGCGTCACGTGAGGCCGAAACGGTCCAGTGGTGCCAACTTCAACTGACCACGAACTCTTGAGATCAGGAGCAAATACGCTCCTCAGCAGCGCCGAGTGCAGCCTGCCGGCGAGAGCGGCTGTCCGCTCCGACGTCTCCGCCGGCGCGGCGCAGAGCAAATGGGCGGCCCGCCAGTACTCGAGGTGATCGAAAGAGAGCTCGAGGGGCTCACCGGCATCGTCCCGGGCGGCTGCCCGCGCCACCTGGGCGAGCTCCGGTAAACGCCGCTCGGGAACGGACCCGAGGAAAGCCAGCGTGACGTGCAGGTTGGCCGGCATCACCGGCCGGCCGCCGCTCGCCCGCACGGTCTCGCGGATCGCCTGGGCCATCGCCTGGCGCATCGGCTCGTCCGGCCAGAGTGCGAAGAAGAGCCGGCGGGCGGGCTCGGGCGGCGGCTCCTCAGTCGCCACGGCCCGTCCGCAGCAGGCGCAGGAGCAGCCGCAGCGCGTGCTCCACCGCCTGGCGGCGCACCTGATCCCGGTCCCCGGCGAACTGCCGCAGCTCGCTCACCGTGGCCGCCCCCTGCTCCTCGGGACTCGCGGCGGCAAACCAGACCATGCCCACGGGCTTTTCCGCCGTGCCCCCATCCGGCCCGGCGATGCCGCTCACGGCGATGGCCATCTCGGCACCGCTCGCGACGAGCGCGCCGTGGGCCATCTCGCGCACGGTCGCCTCACTGACCGCCCCGTGATCCGCCAAGGTCCGCGCCGAAACGCCGATCGCGCGTATCTTGGCAGTGTTGGAATACGTGACGTATCCGGAGTCGAACCACTGCGAGCTTCCCGCGACGTCCGTCAGCGCCTTGGCGACCCACCCGGCCGTGCAGGACTCCGCAGTCACGATCCGCCAACCCGCGGCGCGCGCACCGCGGCCGATCTCCTCGGCCAGCCGGTAAAGATCCTGATCCGTCATGACCTGCGTCGTCGACATGCCAGCAGTTTACTGCAGCCGGGGCTTCCCTGGATCGACGACACCGGGCCGTTTTCAAGCCCACAGACCTGGAGTAGGCTATCGAAGCCTTGGGGGTAAGCACGGCAGATTCTAGAACGCGAATAACGACGGAATGGGAGGAAATGGCGTGCACACACGTTGCCCCGGATACATGGCGGCCCTGGCGGCACTCTCCTTTTCGGCTGCTGCGGCAGCCGGTGAGTGCCAGTTGCAGGAGCTCGGCGTCCTGCCGGTCGACATGCGGAACCTGCGACCGCTCGTCTGGACGAAAATCAACGGCGTCAAGGCGAGATTCCTACTTGACTCCGGTAGTTTCTACAGCAGTATCTCGCCGGATGCGGCCACGCAACGTCATCTCAAACTGAGCTATCTCGATGGACGCGAGCTCTACGTCATGGGCTTGGGAGGTGCACAGCAGACGGAGGCCACCACAGTCGACGACTTCGAATTCCTCGGTGTGCATCTGCACCACATTCAGTTCCTCGTTTTGGGCCAGGGGGGCGATCTCACGGGAATCATCGGTCAGAATCTACTGCGCATTTCGGATATGGAATACGATCTGGCCAACGGCATCGTGCGCTTTATGAAGCCGGCCGGCTGCAATGACCGGCCGCTCGCCTATTGGGCGTTGCACGCGACGTATACATCCGTCAAATTGCAGTATTCGGATCCCGCCGAGCCCCAAATGCGCAGCGACGCCACCATCAACGGCCGGCGCATGACAGTTTGGTTCGACACCGGCACACCTCGATCGATGTTGTTTCTCGAGGCGGCGAAGCGTGCCGGTATAACTCCAAGCAGCCCTGGAGTGAGATTCCTCGGTATCAGCTACGGCATCGGTCCCGCGTCCGCCAAGGTATGGGTCGCCCCGGTCGACACGTTCCAGCTTGGCGGTGAAAAGGTCGAGCACACGCACCTCCTCATCGGAGACTTCCAGCCTCGAAATATCGATGGAAGTCTGAGCGGGAGCTTTCCGGACATGATACTCGGTGACGATTTCTTCCTCTCTCATCGCATTTATGTGGCTTACAGTCAGAACAGGCTGTATTTCACCTACAATGGCGGCCCACTGTTTAACCTCAATCTTCCGGGGTTCGCCTCGGCCGCGGAAACAGCCCAGCCGGCCGCCGGTGCCGCCTCCGCGGCGGGTGGGCAGTCGATGTCGGATGCCCCTACCGACGCTACCGGGTTCAGGCGTCGGGGCATGGCCTACGCATCCACAAGGCAGTTTGACCGTGCCCTTGCGGACCTGACACGCGCCTGCGACCTCGCGCCCGGAGATGCCGAGAATCGCTACCAGCGTGGCGTAATCTATCTCGAGGATGGTCAGGTCAAATCCGCTCTGCAGGACTTCGATGCCGTCATAACGGCGAGACCGGATGACATCGATGCCCGCCTGGCGCGGGCAGAGCTGCTGCACTCGCACCCTGAAACCGAGCCGGGCACTGCCGGGGCGGACGCCAAATCGGACCTCGATGCAGTGAGCCGGTTAGCCACGCCGGACGCGAGCGTACGCTTCACCCTGAGCCGCCTCTATCATGCATTAGGAGACTACTCGGCCGCTCTCAGCCAGATCGACGAATGGCTCGACACCCATCGGCTTGAGAACGACCAATCCGCCGGATTGAACAGCCGCTGCTGGCTGCGGGCGACCTCCAACCGCGACCTTCCCGAGGCGCTACACGATTGCAATCGCGCGCTCGACCTGAGGCCGCAGGCGCCGACCCAAACTGGCTCCATGGTACCCATGAACCTTGCGCCGGAGAATCCCGACATCCTGGACAGCCGCGGACTCGTGTACCTGCGGCTGGGCAAACTGGGGGCTGCCATCGCCGATTACGGCGCCGCGCTCAACGTCGATCCCGGTCTGGCCACATCGCTCTACGGCCGCGGCCTGGCGGAGGTGCGCCTGGGCGAGACGGCACAAGGACAGCAGGATCTCGCCGCGGCCGAGAAGATCGACAGCGGCATCGCCAAACGCTTTGCCGACATGGGGCTCACTCCGTGACGGCGCCCGTCCGGGCGGCTCTGCTCTTGCTCAGCCGCCTCACGTGGATGGCCATCCTGTTTGTCGCCGCCACGTCCACGGCCGGCGCGGCCAGTCATTGCAGGCTGCTGATGTCCAAGCCCCTCCCCGTGAAGATGGAAGGCCTGCGGCCGGTCATCTCCGCCGAGATCAACGGCGTCGCGGCGCAGTTC
>Ga0134126_10005585_pt1 | contig 15707 bp, 12 predicted proteins | sample KB31752_FD_96881 | JGI IMG/M metagenome (GOLD analysis project Ga0134126, IMG submission 96881) | Terrestrial soil microbial communities with excess Nitrogen fertilizer from Kellogg Biological Station, Michigan, USA - KB3-175-2 | ecosystem: Environmental > Terrestrial > Soil > Unclassified ...
AAGCATCAGCCCCAAGGGCTGGTGCATGAACTTCACGCCGAAGAACTGAGGAGCGGCGGGATCGAGCGAGCCGCCCTACTCCGCCGCGCCCGCAGTGGGCGCGGATGTTGGCGCGGCGTACAGCCTTGGTCAACGCGCCTGCTGCGCCTGCGCCACCCACGCTCGCAGCCAGCGCACGTCACTCACCTTCTGCAGGCTCGGGGGGAGTCCGCGCAGCAGCGCCGCCGATCGCGAGAGCATGCGCCCGTGTAGAGCGGGCTCGGCGAGCGACTGCGCGTATAGCGCCCCCGCGAGCTCGTAAGGAACCCAGACATCACCGTGGTCGCGCTCGAGGAGGCCCTGCTCGAATTTCACCACCGGGTCGATGACCTGCGCGGCCTCTCTCGATTTGCCCTGCCGGGCGAGCGACAGCGCGAGCCAGGTTGAATCCTTGACCATTTGTCGCTGGTCTCCAATCGAGCCTGTCAGGGCGACCTTGCCCCACTTCAGCGCATCATGCTCGGCACTCTCGGCCTGGGCAAAGCGGCCGAGTTGGTACTCGGCAGGGCCATCGATGTCCGACCACCAGTACAGAAGGGCGGGTCGGAAGGATTCCTGCACGGCCCCCGCCAGCTTTGCGTTGCGCACCTGCTGGGTGGATTGAGCCGCAAGGCGGCTCTCTCCGCCGAAATCGCCTCGCTCGTAGCTCACGATGGCCTGCACGAACAGCGGCCATTGATCCACCAGATGCATGACGCCGCTGTCCTGCGTCAGGCCCCGGCGACTTCGGTCAAGGAATTCCAGGCCACTCGTTGCCGTGCGGAGCGCGCCCGTAAAGTCGCCGGATAGGGCCTGAGTGTAGCCGGTTTGTGACAGGAAGCCGGCGTAATTCGCTATGAAGAAGCTGCCGGCCTGCACGGTCTTGCCGAGGGGTTGCAGCGAGCGCCGATTCCAGTCGTTGGCTTCATCGAGACGGCCGCGGGCCCACATCGTGTTGGCTACGGTTGACATCGCCACGGTGAGATTATTCAGCATGCTGACGTTGTTCGGATCGAGCTGCAGCAGGACCATCGAAGTCTGCCGACTCGCGAGTGCGTATTGCAGTGCGTCCTGCGGATGGAGCGCGTTGAGTGCGACAGTGCTCAGAAGGCTCTCGATGAGCTGCTTGGCATGCAACGCCAGGCGATAGCCGGGACGTTGCTGAAGCACGCCATCGGCTACGGCAAGCGCGCCCTTCCCGACCCGCAGCGCCTCCTCGTCGCGGCCCAGAGCGACGAGCCCATTCACGAGCCAGCCGCCGGCCTCGGCATAATCGGCACCTATCTGGGGATCGTGGAGATCCTTGCCGCCCAGCTCGGCGGCGATCTGCAACGCCTGCTCCTCGTTGCGCCGGGTTCCCTCGAAGTCGTTGGACTGCAGATCCTCGAAGCCGGTACGAGTCAGGGTCTCCAGGTAAGCCCGCCGGGTGGCGAAGGAGGCGTGCGGATTGTCGGCGAGAGGCTGGAGAATGGCCTTGGCATGCCGGCAAGCTGCGGGCGCGCCCGGGTCTTGTTGACTACCGAGGAGGAGGCAGCGGGACGAGTAGCCCGTGCCGAGTGCCACGAGCGTCGCTTCCGTCTGGTCACCGCTGCTACGCAGGCTTTCGAGCAGCCCGATGGCTTCGTTGGCATTGCCGATTCCCAGGCTGTCGCGTCCCAGATATCCAACCGCCTTGGCATGATCGATCAGCGCCAGGGCGCCGCTACGAACGGTATCGGGACTGCGCAGCTCCGGCGGCAGCGAGTGGAAGTAGTCGATCTCGCGCTGGGTGAACTGCGCCAGCACCTCGAGACGTCCGAAGCTTTCCAGCTCTCGCACGAAAGTGTCGGTCAGATATCCCAGCAGCTGCTCGGCGTGGGTGCGTGCCTGCTCGGCGACCGCCCGGCTGTGCTGCGCCATGCGCTCGGCTCGCTGCGCCCGTCCGGCGCTGACGTAACCGAATACCGCAGCGGAGACCGCCAGTATCGCGAGCAGAATGCAACCGGTGGCAATGGAGCGCGCCCGCCTGAGAGCGCGTTGGGCCGCCTGTTCTCGCGCACGCTGGTCTATGAGTGCGCGCTCGGCTGCCTCTTGTGCTTCACGCGCTTTGCGTTGATCCCGACTCGATTGCACGACGCTGCAGAGTACGTCGTGAGTAAGCTCGACGCGGCGCACGTCGAGTCGCTCCTCGATGCGCAACAGTCGGCGATTGACGAGCGTTGCGACTGCGTCGGGTGCGGCCCCCACCGCATTAAAATGCTGCAGCAGATTTTCCTCGGCCACGTTCTCACGGAAGCCCGACGCCGTGAGCAGCTCATCCTCGATGATCCGTCGCACGGCCGCCGGCTGATCGGCGAGCGCCCGTTCGTAGAAGTTGCTGAGGATGCTCGCGTGCGAGCCGGCCAGGAGATCGAGGGAGATCTCGTTGCGGCCCTGGGCAATGCGGGTATCGTTGAGCTCGCGACAGATGAGACTGAGAAGAGAGGGCTCGACTTCCGCATTGGCAAGCTCAGAACCGCCTGCGACGAAGCGCACGATCGCCGCTGCGACCTCTTCCGAGACCAGATGCCGGCCGGGCAGCAGCACGGCCTCGAGCGCCTGATCGCCGGTCATGGGGGCGAGCCGCAGACGGTTCTGCGAGATACTCGGCATCACGCGCTTCAGACTCTCGAGAGGCGCGAGATAGTCCTCCCGCAGCGAGATCAGCACGCGATAATCGCCGCGAGTGAAATCGAAGCGCTCGGTCGTTGCCTCGTCCCGCTCGAGCTGCGCTTCGAGCGCCTTGGGCGCGCGGTTCTCGACCAGGTCGGCGAGCTCCTCGATGAAGCGCGCCGCGCGTGCCCGGCCGAAATCATCGCTCTGCGCGAGCGTGAAGAGCTCTTCGAACTGATCAAAAATGAGGAGCGGAATGATCGTCGCGCCGGATGCATCGCGCAGCACATCGTCGCGGTGATGCAGGAATTCCCAGAGTGACTCTCCGGCCGCAGCGACGCCTACCTGCGTCCACTGCCCGGAGGCATCTGCGGCGCGCCGGATGGCCTCCTTGATCTGCTCAGCCGGCTCAGGCGTGTCAGGGCTGTAAGCGATACGCACGTACACCGGACAGAAGCCGTGCGCGCGCAACCGCGGCACCAGGCCCGCGCGCAGAATCGATGTCTTTCCGAGCCCTGACTTGCCGAACAGGACCGTGAGGAGCTTGCGCTGCACACGTCGCGCCAGCTCAGCCACCTCCTCCTCGCGCCCGAAGAAGAACGAGCGTGTTTCCTCCGTGAACGAGGCGAGACCCAGCCAGGGATTGTGCGTATCGACGGTCGAGGGAGATTCCGCCGTCGGCGCAGCGGGTTGGGTAAGAGCATTCATGCGCGAGCCCGCGTGAATTCCGCCAGTCGGCGGGCGAACTCGGACGTCACTTCGCCGCCCTGCAATTGCGTGAAGTGCAGCGCCTTGAATCGCTCGGGCACGAGCGCCTCGGTGGCGCTGGTCGCATCGAGAGTGATGGGCAGGATGAAGAGCGCCCCGTCGGCCATGTTGCGCGCGCGATCGAGCGCGTAGCCCCACTCACGTCGGAAGTAGGCTTCGTGACGGCGTTGAGTGTTGGCGGATATCACCGGAATGAAGTAAGAGCAGCGGGCGATATTGCGCTGGATCTTGTGGTCGTAATCGTCGCCGACGTCGAGCCGGTCGATGTCGAACCAGGTGGACACACCGGCTGCTTCGAGTCCGGCCTTCAGCTGCTGCACCGCCGGCAGATCCTCTCGGGCGTAGCTGATGAACACGGCGTTGTCGGGCATCTCCCGCGCGGGGGGGAGGAAGCGCGCCGGAGCGGCGACCACTCCAGAGGCGGGCTTGTGTCGCGCGTGCCAGCGTTGCGAGAGCTCCGCCACGAACCGTTCCGCGCCGCGGAAGATTCGCGTATGGACACTCACCTGCTGCAGGAACATCATCAGCCGCTCGTCCTGGGCCGTATGATCGTCCGCGAGCACTTCGCTCACATCGCGCGGCGCCGACAGTCGCTGGCGTTTGGCCATCCGCAGGAAGAAGCGCGCCACCCAGTTGGTCATCCCGCTGCCGATCACCAGCAGGTGATTGTGCTCGAGCTCGTGGAACAGGCGCTCCGGCGCGAGATGCTCGCTTTGCAGAGCGCAGAGGAACTCGAGCAAGTCCTCGTCCGAGATAACGTAGGTGGGCGATGCCGAGAGTTTTCCGAACAGGTGATAGACCACCGGTCGGGTCAACCGGTCGCGCTCCGCCGGCAGATCGCTCACACGATTTGGCGTATAGCTGATCACCTCAGTGGAGGCCGCGCCCCCGAAACGCTCGAGATTGATCGCCGTCTCGAGCAGCGGGTCGAACGTGGTGGAGACGAAGAGGTCGAAGTCGGTGATCGAGGCCAGCTGGCGCAGCGCCGCCGGCGGCTCGAAATTGGCGTCCTTGAGCACCGCGCGCAACCGAACATAGGCTTCCTCGCGCCGACCGCGATCGGCGAGGAACCAGCAAACGACATCGTTGAGGGTATAAGGCTGCGGTAACCGGCGCGTGTCGACGCTCAACTTGGACGCCAGCCTCTCGGCGACCCAGTCATAGAGCAGGCGCGGCCGCTCATCCGTGGTCACCATCAGGAGCTCAGGCCCCACGATCGGGATGACCCGCCGCTCCTCAATGAAGCTCAGGAGGTCATCCCATGCGTCCTCATCGAGCGTGGCGTCGGGCGCTAGGGGGGCTGCGGCGCCCGTCATGTGCGGCGATTTAGCGGTGGGCGCTGTACGCGAGGTACGGCGCCACCTTCCAGGGGCATCCCCTTCAGTCGGCGCAACGGCATCGGAACGGCCCCCTCATTGTTTTCCAGTGATGCTACTCCGGCGTTACGCCTCAGTCCACCGCCGCGGGTTTCCGCTCACAAAGGCGGCAGCCTCAGCGTGACGTTCTTATTATTCTGCGCCCCTCAGCTAGCCGTTTCGTTCCCAGACATAACCGAAGTTGACCGGGTTGCCTTCGGCGTCTTTGAAATGCGTCGGCATCCCCGTCATGAAGAAGAACGGATCGTAGCCGAGCCAGGCCGGTCACAGAGTAACACTTGTCGCCCCCTCGGACTCACGCCACACTGATGCGCCTCAGCGACGAGCTGCCCGGCCTGCAACGCCAGCATGACACACATTTCAACTGACATTGACGCAATCATCGCGGCTCTTGCCTGGCTCGCACTGCCGGTGGGATTGATCTGCGTGCTCGATGACTGGCTGCTCAGGCCGAAGCGCCGGACGGCGACCGCCCCGGAATTCGCGGCCGACCCGCCCGTCCTGTCACTGGCTTATCGACTGTTGCCGCTCCTCGTCCTGGCGGCCGTGATACGGCTGTTCGTGGCTGAGCAGCTCGATTTGAGTACCGTACTCGTCATCATTTCGGCCGTCGCTGGGCTCATCTGGGCAGCGGACGCGCTGCTCCTCGCTCGGCGACGACGGTTCGGGGCGGAAGCGGCGGGGAAGGACCCGGCGGGCATTCCCGAGCCCCGGACCGTCGACTACGCCCGCAGCTTCTTCCCGGTGGTACTGGCCGTCCTCCTGTTGCGGGCGTTCGTCTTCGAGCCGTTTCGCATCCCGTCCGATTCCATGATGCCGACGCTGCTCGACGGAGACTTCATCGCCGTCGACAAGTTCGCCTATGGCCTCAGGCTCCCCATCACGAACGCGAAGATCCTCGATACCGGAGAACCCCAGCGCGGCGATGTCGTGGTGTTCCATCCGCCAATGAAGCCTTCCGAGATCTGGATCAAGCGGGTGGTCGGCCTTCCTGGCGATCACGTGACCGTCCGAAGCGACCGTCTCACCATCGGTGGCACGCCCGTACCGTTCGAGATCGCGGGCGCCTACAGCGATGGCTGCTACCTGAACATGCAGCTTGCCACTGAAAGCCTGGGCACCCACACCCACCATGCGCTCCTGTGTCCCGTACCGCTTGCCGTCACTCCCTATCCCCTGCCGGGATGCAAGAGAAGCGACTCGCAGGGGTATGTCTGCGGCAAGGATCCTCCGCCGGGTGCCGAGTCACTCGTACAGCCTGAGGTCTTCGACATGGTCGTGCCTCCGGGGGAGTACCTGATGATCGGGGACAATCGCGACAACAGCGATGACGGGCGCTTCTGGGGATTCGTCACCGAGCGCGAGCTCCTGGGGAAGGCCACCGTGATCTGGCTCAACTGGGACGTCCACCGCGCCGGCGGCCCCATCTGGAGCCGCATCGGCACCAGGATCCGCTGAGGGTGCGCTAGCCGACCGAGCGCACGAGACCCGCATCGTCGCAAGCCAGCGAGTTGATGCGGGGGCTCACAGCATGGCTACTCAATAGCTCATCCGGCGCGGTTCGCAACAGCGCCCGTGCTTCGACCGGGGTGCCGCGGAGCCATACCTCGTAGTCGTCGGCGCCGAGGATTGCAGGCATCTCTCGCGTCGCGGTTTGAATCGACGCGAGCGGCGCATTGGCAGGCACGGTGAGGATCGCGCAGCCCTCGATCACATCACCTTCCTCGTCCTCCGTGCGGTCCCAAAGGGCAGCGACAGCGAACACCGGCCGGTCATGGGCCTGCACGAAGTAAGGCTGGCGATATCCCGCCGGCGTCAATCGCCATGTATAGAAGCCGGCAAACGGGAGGATGCACCGCTGGCCGTTGAGCCACGGCCCGCGAAAGAGCGGGCTGCGCTCCAGGCCATCGCACGAGACCCGTAGCCAGTGCCCGGCGGACGCATCGCCCTTTGCCCACGCGGGGATGAGTCCCCACCGCATCATGACCGCTTCGGACCGACCCTCGTGCAGCCGCACGGCGGGGACGTAGCGCGACGGCGCCACGTTGAAGCTGGCCGAGAACTTCCACCACTTGTCCTGCACCGCCAGCTCGCTCTCGGCGAGCATCTGATCCGGCACGACATATCGCTCGCACATGCCGAGAGGGTATCGAGGCATGCGCCCATCGCCTGTGACGCAGTCCACCGGTTCGAGCTGCGCCCGGAAAGACAACGACGCCCGCTGCGGCACACGCCGGGGCCCCGTGTCAAAGACATGCGTCACATCGCGTGCTGCCGGTTCCGTCCATCCCCCCCAAACCGCCGCCGGTCGGAAGGACCCCGATTACTGTCGCATGTCGCAAGAAGCAGCGCTTCCGTTCCAGTAAAGTCCGCCGCACCGAGATGTTGCAGATACACAACCCGTGCGACAGTTGACTACAAGTCTCATCGACGGCGCCGCAGGACCGATAGGGCGCGGCGCGCCCCCGGCTCGGCAAGCCGGCCTCACGATGGTCGAGCTCCTCACGGTCATGATCATCGTCGCCATCCTGATGGCGGTCGGCATTCCTTCGTTCCGGTACGTCACGACGGACAATCGGATGAGCACGGAGGCCAACGAGCTGCTCGGAGACCTGCAGTACGCCCGCTCCGAAGCCATCCGCGAGGGCCAAACGGTCACCGCGTGCGTCGCGCAGAGCACCAGCTCCACCAGTCCAAGCTGTGCGGCGGCCGGCACTACCACCTGGCAGAAAGGCTGGATCGTGTTCAGTGACGTCAACAATGATCAGACAATCGACGCGGGAGATGCCGTGTTGCGCATCCAGAGCGCCTTCGCCGGCGGCGATGCTTTCGGAGCGAACAACAACGTCAGCGCCATTTCCTTCAACCGGAGCGGGTTCGTCAATCAGCTGGGCGCCTCCCAGGTGACCGTGACTCTGAAGGATTCGACGGCAAACTCGGCGTACACGCGCTGCCTATACCTCACACAAGCCGGCATGCTGTCCGTTCAGACGCACGCCCAGAACTCGAGTTGCTCGTGATGCGCGCCAAAGCACATGCCGCGTCGCGCGGCTTCAGCCTGGTCGAGGTGATGATCGCCCTGATCGTCATCTGCGTGGGCCTCCTCGGCATCGCCAAACTGGAGGCGCTGATGCTCTCGAACACCGGCACCTCCCGCCTGCGCTCCCTGGTCGCACTCCAGGCCGCAAGCCTCGCAGCCTCGATGCATGCCGATCGCAACTACTGGGACGGCACTTCCAGCTACTGGAATCCCACGTCCGGCGGCAACATCGCCATAACGGCCACGGAATCCGCGGGGACCACCACCTTCACGGGCAACCCGTCAGCCCTCCAGGCAGAGATCAGCTCCCCTCCGACTTGCCAGGAGAGCACTCCCGGCACGAGCGTCACCGCGTGCACGGCCCAGGACATGGCCGCCTATGACCTCAGTCAATGGGGCGGCGCGACCAGCGGCATCGCCGGCGTTCTCAAGAATTCGACGACCACCATCGGCTGCGCTCCCAACGCTGCCGCGAACAACGTCGTGACGTGCACCATCACCATTCAATGGAACGAGAACACTGTCGCGGCCAACGCTCAGGAACAGGCGGCCGGAGCGCCGACCTCGTTCCAGAACCAGACCTACACGCTGGTGGTCCAGCCATGACCGTCGCGCTCAACCCGGCCCGCACGTCCCGGCTGGCTCCGGCCCGTCTGCACGGCCAGCGCGGCTTTTCGCTGATCGAGCTCTCGATCGCCATTCTCATCGCCCTCTTCCTCATCGGCGGGGTGATCGTCGTCGAGCAGGGGGTGCACCGCTCCTATCAGGACGACAGCGGCTTCGCGCAGCTCGAGGACGAGGAGCGGTTCGCCATGTCGATCCTGACACAGGCCGTGGAGTCTGCCGGTTACTACCCGGACCCCACCGCCAATGTGCCGAACAGCACCGTGCTGATGCCGGTAACGACTTCGACTCCCCAGAGCGTCTCCATCCCATTCGCGGGCGCGCAATCGATCGTCGGAATCTATCAGAGCGCTTCGCCCAACGATTCCATCGCCACCCGTTTCGTCGCGGGCCCGGTGGCGAGCGTCGACCTCTGTACGGGTGCCCCCACGACCAACGGCGTGGAATACACGAGCTATCTCTACGTGAGCAATGGCTCGGACGGGAAACCCTACCTGTATTGCGAGCTCGCAACCGCAGGGTCCTGGGCAAGCTCCCCGGTCCAGCTCGTGAGCGGAATCAAGAACATGCAGATCATGTACGGCGTCAATACGAGCGGCTCCGGCTCCAATAACATCCAGACGTACATGTTCGCATCGGATGTCACGAGCGGCGGTTATTGGCCCGCCGTTTCGTCCGTCAAGGTGACTCTCACCGTGACGAATCCGATCGCGTCTGATCCCGGACAGCAGCCAACTGTGACGTTCACTCGCGTGATAAGCGTCATGGGCCGGATGGGGGGGAGCTGATGAACGCGAAGACTTTATCCGGCGTCCGTCGCTCCAGAGGCATGGTGCTGATCACCAGCCTCCTCCTCCTGGTGGTCGTCACGATCCTTGCCCTGGCCATGTTCCACGGCGTCGGCCTGGAGTATCGGATTGCGGGCAACAATCTGGACAAGCAGCGCTCCATGCAGGCCGCCGAAAGCGCGCAGGAGTACGGGGAGCAGTGGCTCATGGCGAACGCGCCGCAGGACTACGGCGCGGCAGAGGTCTGGGGCGTCCCATGCGCCGCGAGCAATTTCAGCGGCGCCACCAATCCGGTCATGTGTTCCAACTCACTGTATTCCACGCTCTCGAACGTGGGAGCCGTTCCCTGGACCCTGACCAGCGGCGGCGTCAGCGGAACCCTCGGGGTCAGCTACAACCCAGGGGGCGCCCTGACCCAGAGCTCCTCCGGCGGACAGAATACCGTCTCGCAATTGCCCGTCATCTACGTCTCACGCCTGGGCTACGACCTCGGGACCGCGAACTCGATCGACTTCACCATCGATGCGTGGGCTTACGGCGGCAGCTCGAGCACTGTCTCGGTCGTCGAGAGCGTCTATCGGGTCACCTATCTCTCCTCATGCGCAGGGTGCCCGTGATCCTCCGGAGGCAAGTCATGCTTCGCAACAGAATACTGCTCGTCGCAAGCGCGCTCGTGTGCGGCCTGATCGCCGCGACCGGAGCGCGTGCCGACGTCCTCATCTCGGAAGACTTCAACAGCGCCACGACCGCCAATCCGTGGTACTTCTTCAACGGCGCCTGCCTCACGGCAAGCACCACCGTTGCGGGCTCGAACCCGGGAACACCTCCGGGCTGCACCGCGGATACCTACTACACGGAGCACCTCGTCGGCGGCTACAACGGCAGATCCGGCACCGCGCAGACTCTCCCGGACCCCTCCGGCAACGGCGCCCTGCGTTTCACGAACGGCTGCATTCCAGACAGCAGCGGCAACTGCGGCAGTGGAGGCAAGGCGCAGAACGGCGCGATCATTTCCGCGAATACGTACTCGACCAGCGGGGGCCTGGACATCACCTTCAAGACCCTTACCTATCGAGGAGATTCCGGCGGCTCCGGCAATGACGGCGCCGACGGCATGAGCTTCTTCCTCATGGATGGCGCGATCGCGACGACGGCAGAGTTGGCCGCCGATCCAGCAGACGCAATCGGCTCGTGGGGCGGAAGTCTGGGCTATACGTGCTCGAACGCCAATTCCGATTATCATGGAATGGTGGGCGCGTGGCTCGGCCTCGGTATCGATGAATTCGGCAACTTCCTGAACGGAACCAACGACACACTGAACGAGAACAGCCCGTACGGAGTCTCGGGCGACAATACCGCGAGCGGCGGCGGCTATATGCCCAACCGGATCGGGTTGCGCGGACGGGGCAGTATCGCCTACACGTGGCTGAGCGCGAATTATCCAACCGACTACCCGGTGGCCGGCCTCACTACCGCCCAGCAACAGGCAGCCGTACAGAACACCTGCCAGACCGGCACGCTGTGGAACTACTCGACCCCGGCCAGTCCCTCGAATACGAACACGGCAGTCGATGACTACAAGGCCGTCCCGGGTGCGTATTCGGTGATTACCAGCCAGATTGCGAACGAGTATTCGAACGGCGGCTACGGGCAGCTCAATGCGACTCCGATCACTTACCGGCTGAAGATCACCCAGGACGGGCTGCTCACGCTAGCCTACAGCTACAACGGAGGCGCATGGAAGGGGGTGATGGAGAATACGCCGATCTCCGCCGTGAACACCGGCTCCATCCCCGCGACAGTCCGCTTCGGCTTCGCCGGCTCCACGGGCGGCGACTCGAACATTCACGAGATCATGTGCTTCAAGGCGACTCCGGCGACCGCCGCGGCGAGCTCCACCACCGGCAACGAGAAGGAGTCCTCCAAGGTCGACGCGGGCACGCAGGTCTACTTCGGCAGCTACGACCCGACCGACTGGACGGGCAGGCTCGCGGCCTATGGGCTCCTCACCGACAGCAGCGGTAACGTCACGGGAGTCGCCTCTCTCGCCAACTGGGATGCGTCCTGCGTACTGACCGGCTACGGCAGCACCGGCTGTCCGACGACAGGCGCCACCGGCCCGCAAGCCGCGCAAGCCTCGAGCTCGCGCACCATACTGACGTGGAGCGGCAGCGCCGGCACGCCTTTCGAATGGTCCAACCTCTCGAGCACCGAGCAGAGCGCGCTCAATGCCGTCGACAACAACGGCCAGACCCGGCTCGCCTTCCTGCGCGGCGACCGCGCCAACGAGATCCCGAACGGATCGAGCCTCTATCGCGCCCGCAATTCCGTGCTGGCCGACATCGTAGACTCGAGTCCCGTGTGGGTGGGACCACCGTCGCAATCGCAGTACTTCGCCTACGAGACGCCGACGGCATGGAAAGACAGGCTGCACACGGGCACGACGATGCCGGAGAATTCCGGTCAGAGCTATACCGCGTACGCCACCGCCCAGCAGACACGGCAGAACGTCGTCTATGTCGGCTCCGACGACGGCCTCCTGCATGGATTTGCGGCCGGGTCCTATAACACCGACAGCACCTACAACAGCTCCGGCAACACAGGCACGGAAGTCCTCGCCTTCATGCCCGAGGAGGTGCTGCTGGGCATACACCCCACCATCACGACCACTACCACGGTCACCAACAAAAAGGGTGCTACCACCACGACCACGAGCACCGCGGTCAACAAGACGCTCGACTTCTCCAACCCGCAATACGGCCACAACTTCTACGTCGATGCCCCTCCGGGCACAGGCGATCTCTACTACGGCGGCGCGTGGCACAGCTGGGTGGTCGGAGGCCTCGGCCCCGGCCTCTCCGGACCCTGGACCTCGCAAGGCTCGTGCGGCGGATCATCCATGCCCTCCTGCGCGAGCGCATGGTCGAGCAGCACGACGTACAGTGCCGGCAGCACTGCGAGCCTGAACGGGGTGAACTACATCGCGAACTGGCAGACGCTGAACCAGACTCCCACGGACGACGTTGCGGTCGGCCAAGGTGAGATCTACGCGCTGGATGTCACCACTCCCGCCAATTTCGCGGAGTCGAATGCCGCGAGCCTCGTCAAAGGCGACTGGATCGGCGGCACTTCGGCGACGACCAATCCCGGGAGCTTCACCTGCTCGAACGTCTCGAACTGCGCCCTCAACCTCGGGTTCACCTACGGAACGCCGCAGATCCGCCGGCTCCATGATGGCAATTGGGCGATCATTTTCGGCAATGGAATCGGAAGCTCCACGGGGGACGCCGGGATCTTCGTCCTGACCATCAACCCCACGAGCGGCGCCCAGACGATGTATTACCTCAGCACGGGGGTCAGGGGAGCCAACGGCATTGCGTACATATCCGCGGTCGACATGGATCACGACCACCTCACCGATTACGTCTATGCGGGCGATCTGCTGGGTAACGTCTGGCGGTTCGACCTGACCAGCAACAGCGAGAGCAGCTGGACGGTCTCCACCGGCCCGCTCTTCAAGACCCCGTCGGGGCAACCGATCACGAGCGCGATCGTGCCGCAGTTCGTCTCCATAAACGGCGCCACGCAGCTGATGCTGTTTTTCGGCACGGGCCGGAAATTCCCGCTGACGAATGCCTCCGCGACCAGCTATTCGACCAGCGGCCAATCGTTTTACGCCGTGTGGGACTGGAATCTGAGCGCCTGGAACGCTCTCCACAGCTCGCAGTTCGCGTCTCTGACCACCACCCAGGTGAACACCATCGCGAGCCTCAGCTCACCGTACACGCTCGGAACGACCAAGCTCGCCAATCGTGCGATCACGGTGGACTCGAGCGGGAACCGCCTCGTCTCCACGACCGCCGTGGTGTGCTGGGCCGGCTCGACCACATGCGCCTCCGGAAACAACCAATTCGGGTGGTACATCAACGTTCCGGGCACGAGCACCGGTTACGGCGCGACGACCTACGAGCAATTCGTCTTCAACCCGCTGATCCTCAGCACGGTCGTCATCTTCGACTCGACACTGCCCGCGATCGATTCCCCGCTCGCCTGCTCGAGCGATCTCGATACCGGATGGTCCTATGCCCTCGACGTGCGCACCGGCGATGCAATCCCCGGATTCTGGCAGGGTTACAGCTCGAGCTCGCCCAGCAATTCCGGCGGCGTCCAGACCAACGCCTCGGGAACGCCGTACTACGTGGGCGGTGCCCTCATATATCAGGACACCGGCGGTCAACATCACGCCACGCACATCCCGCTGCCTCCCGACATCAGCGGCGGCCGCGAGACCTGGGTGCAGATACGCTAGGAATGAATCAACATGAGCGCTGAGAACATGGCCACTTCGCCCCGTCGGGGATCCCGCGGACGCTCTGCGGGATTCACCCTGATCGAGCTGATGATCACGGTAGTGATCGCGACGATCCTCCTGTCCATCGCGATACCGCTCTACCTCCATCAGATCCGGGAGTCGCGCCGCACGGACGCGCGCTCGGCGCTGCTCGACCTCGCGGCCCGCGAGGAGCGCTACTTCGACAGCAACAACGCATACACGGACGTCGCCACCAACCTCGGCTACGTAAGCTGGCCACAGACCGTGGGCAGCGGCTACTACCAGATCAGCAAGCCCACCAATGTTCAGGCCGCCACGGCGACCACACCGGCCACCTTCACGCTTACCGCGACGCCGATCGCCGGCAAAGGGCAGGACAAGGACACGGACTGCCAGTCATTCAGCGTCACGCAGGCCGGCCAGGATACCTCGACGAACAGCGCGAGCGCCGATTCGAGCTCGATCTGTTGGAGATAGCGCTCAGTCCAGCTTGAATTCGATCGTATCCCAGCGCGTCGTCTCCTCGTGGCGCGCCTGTCGCCGGATGGCGTCGACGAGCGCCCGCTCGTCCCAGTCCACGACTTCGTCGGCCAGGTCGCTGAGCGCCTTCGGCACCGGCTTCTGCGAGCCGAAGGGCTTCAGCAGCACGACCGCCTTCTGACTCGCCTGGGCGTAGAGGAGCTGGAAAGTCACCAGGTCCTGGTTCCCGTCGAAGAGGCTCGCGAGGGCGATGACAGCCTCGACGGGGGCGATCTGGCGGCGCAGCTCCTCCTTGGCGGCCTCCTTGTCGCCGCCGGGGCGCTTGTCCGGGGCGCTGAAGTTCCGGTAGAAGAAATTGCGGGCGCTCTCGAGGTACTCGAATACCCGCAGGTAGTCGTCGTCCGGCTCCCAGGCGTGCGTGACGAAGAGCCGGATGGGATTGGCCTGGGACATAAGGTCAAGTTTCGCACAAGAGCCGGCCGGCGCGAAGCCTGCTCGGTCCGCCGCGCCCCGGCATCGCCACAGGGGCGCCTCCGGCCCGTCGTCCGGCCGGCGGGCCCGGCCGATATGCAATACAATCCCCTTCTCTCCCTTGCCGAGCGCAGGATAGCCTCACGTTGCGTCTGGTCGTCTATAACATCCGCTACGCCACGGGTACGGGCCCGGCATTTCACCTGCCTGTACCGGGGGCCGGATACCTGCGCAGCAACCGCAAGATCCTGGCCGGCATCACGGACTTCCTGCGCGCGGAGCGCCCGGATGTCGTCGGCCTCGTCGAGGTCGACACCGGCTCGATTCGCACCGGCATGGTGAATCAGGCGGAGGCGATCGCCGGCGAGCTCGGGCACTACTCGACCTTCCAGTGCAAGTACGGCGCCAGCTCGATCAATCAGCTGATGCCCATCGTGCGCAAGCAAGGCAATGCCTTCCTGTCCGCCCCGCACGTGCATGGGGAGCGCTTTCACTACTTCGATGCCGGGATCAAGCGGCTCATCATCGAGCTCGAGCTCGAGAACGTCTGCGTGTTCCTCGTTCACCTGTCGCTGAAGTTCCGCCACCGCCAGTACCAGCTGCGCTCGCTCCACGATCTCATCGTCAAGTCGAAGAAGCCCGTCATCGTGGCCGGCGACTTCAACACGTTCTGGGGCACGCACGAGATCTATCTCTTCATGCGCGCGGCGGGGCTGCGCAGCGCCAACTCCGCGGGCCTGCCGTCCTTCCCGGCACGCGTGCCGCGCATCGAGCTCGACTTCATCCTGGTGAGCGAGGGAATCGAAGTAACCGATTTCCGCGTGCCGGACGTGCGCTATTCGGATCACCGCCCGCTGGTGTGCGATTTCCACGTGCGTGCGGAGCAGCGCTCGGCCGCGGCCTGATCCGCCGCCAACAGGGGAGAACGTGAAAGACATTGAGACCTCCACGTCCGCCTGGAAGATGGAGCGTGACAGCGACGGCATCGTCTGGCTGACCGTCGACAAGCCCGGCACCTCCACCAACGTGCTCTCGAGTCACGTGCTGCGCGAGCTCGAGGCTCTCCTGCACGACCTCGAGAAGGACCCGCCGAAGGGTGTCGTCCTGCTGTCGGGAAAGAAGAGCGGCTTCATCGCCGGCGCCGATATCAAGGAGTTCACGGGGATTGCGAGCGAGGA
>Ga0134126_10005586_pt1 | contig 15702 bp, 14 predicted proteins | sample KB31752_FD_96881 | JGI IMG/M metagenome (GOLD analysis project Ga0134126, IMG submission 96881) | Terrestrial soil microbial communities with excess Nitrogen fertilizer from Kellogg Biological Station, Michigan, USA - KB3-175-2 | ecosystem: Environmental > Terrestrial > Soil > Unclassified ...
ACCGGGCCGTTGGTGGCGGGCCTGGAAATGTAGTGATTGACAATGTAGGCGCCGATTACCGTCGCGGCCACCGACGGCAGAATCTCCAGCGCAAATTTCTTCATGTAATTCAGCATTGCCGACCACTCCCCAACCGCGAGTCATGGGGGAACTTTGAGGCACATTGAGGGATCAACTGCGGCACGCTAATGGCAAACCCGTAAATGATTGATTTAAGGCTTCAACTCGACCTCGAGGAACACGATCTCGGAGGCCGTTTCGTTGAGCACGTCGTGCTCGACGCCGGCCTTCCGGAAGTACGATTTTCCGGCCCCGAGCTGGGCCTTGGAGCGGTCGCCATTCGGCGCCACGATGGTCATCTCGCCCGCGGTCACGGGAACGATGACGTAATCCATCTCATGGATGTGACGGCCGGTGGCGCTGCCGGGCTCGAGCAGCCAGCGGGTGACGCGGACCTCGGGGGTGTCGACCTGGACCTCGGATTGGGCTGACAGCACGGCGCTCTCCAGTTACGGGACGAAGACGAGAAGCACGAATATCGCAAAAACCACCATGTGAACCAGCCCGAACAGCATATTGGTCCGCCCGGTTCCGAAGGTCAGCATGCTCAACACGAAGGTGAGCATAAGCTCCGCCGTGTTCTGGCCGTTCAGTCCGAGCTCAAGACGCTTGTCCATTGTGAAGGCGGCAATCGCCACCGCCGGCACCGTCAAGCCGATGGTTGCCAGGGAAGAGCCAAGCGCGAGGTTGATGCTCTTCTGCAGGTCGTTCTTGCGCGCGGCCGACACCGCCGCCACGCTCTCGGGCAAGAGGATCAACAGCGCCACCACCACACCGGCAAACGCCGCCGGCGCGCCGATCGCGGCGGTCGCCGCATCGACCACGACGGAGAATTTCTTGGCGAGCAGCACCACCGCGAGCAGGCAGACCAATAGCAGGACGACGCTCGAGGCGAGCTCACGTGAGCGGATCGGCGGGCTATCGTCGGTCAGGCCCGCAGCGCCGCCGACGAAATAGTCGCGATGCCGGCTGGTCTGGGTGTAGAGGAAAACACCGTAGAGCAGGATCGTGACGACGCTGACGACTTCGAGCTGCGCGTCGGAATAGGTCGGACCCGGCGCGGTCAACGTGTAGTTCGGCAGGATCAGCGTAATGGTCGCCATCGTGAAGAGCACGCTGAGATAGACGTTGGCGCCCGAGACCTGGACATCCTGCTCGCGATAGCTCAGGCCCCCGATGAAGATGCAGACGCCGACGAGGCCGTTGCACACAATCATGACCACCGCGAAAACGGTGTCGCGCGCGAGTGTCGGCACCTCATTTTCGCCGAGCATGAGCGTTGCGATCAGCGCGACCTCGATGATGGTGACGGACAGAGTCAGCAGCAGCGTGCCGTAGGGCTCGCCGATCCGGTGCGCGATCACCTCCGCATGATGCACGGCCGCAAATACCGTGCCGAACAGGATGATCAAAAGCACGACCGCGAACAGCGCACCGCCAACGGACGGCGAAAAGCTGTAGCCGGCCGCGGTCACGGCCGCGAACAGCAGGACTGCCAGGAGAGGAAACATCCACGCCGATTTCGGCATCGGGCCGTGCGCGCTCATCGATCCTCAATCCGCAATTGGCCGCCGCATGCGATCAGCCTTTCAAACCGGTGATGAATTGTCGAGCGGTTTCGATCGCGCCGAATTGGTCGAGATCATCATGGCCTGCGCCGCGAAAGCGGACGAATTGCTTGGGCTCATGGGCGAGCGCAAACAGCCGTTCACCAAAGGCGATCGGAATGGTCGGATCGTGGTCACCGTGCATGATGAGAAGCGGCACCCTCACTCGACCGATGCGCCGGTCGGAATGGAATGGATCGCGCATCATCAACTTGACCGGCGCGAACGGAAAGAGCGAGGCGGCAATGTCGACGGCCGAGGTGTAGGGAGCTTCCAGGATCAACTTGCCGATGGGATGTTCGGCGGCGATGGCAACCGCAACGCCGCTTCCGAGTGAAAAGCCCCATGCCACGATCCGGCCCGGCTCGTAGCGCGCGATCGCGAAAGCGTAGGCCGCCGCACCGTCCAACAACAGCCCCTGCTCGCTCGGCGATCCGCTCGATCCGGCATAGCCGCGATAGGACAGCGCCACGAGGCCGGTGCCATCGGAAGTCATCGCCATGAAGCGGCCGACGAGGCTGGCAAGGAAATCGCCGTTGCCCGGAACAAACAGGATCACGGGATGGCCGGGCTTGGCCGGCACGTGCCAGACGATGACCTTCTCGCCATCGGCGGTGGTCAGCACATGGTCTTCGGCTTGCGGGAAGCCCGCGGCGGCGGGCGCGGTGCGCCCGACCGGCGGGATCGGAAACAGCAAGGCGCGCTGCTTGAGGTAGAGCACTGCGAGACCGCCGAGGTAGATGAGCGCGATGACAATGACGATCCATTTCAGCGCAGTCATCATCGCCGCGCTATCGCTTGCGCGCCCTCAGTCGCTTCTCGACGTCGGTCTTGATGCCCTCCGGAATCTCACGGCACGAACAAGCGCGCGCCTGTGCAACGTGCCGTGCGATGCGCTGTTCCCGCGTGGCCCTCTGCGGCATGCGATGCTCTCCTTGTTCATGGCCAGGATCTCAAGGCCTCACATGGCCTTGACGATGTTCTCGGTCATCTTCTTGGCGTCGCCGAGCAGCATCATGGTATTGTCGCGGTAGAACAAGGGATTGTCGATGCCGGCATAGCCCGAGGCCAGCGAGCGCTTGATGAACATCACGGTGCCCGCCTTCCAGACCTGCAGCACCGGCATGCCGTAGATCGGCGAGGACTTGTCCTCTTCGGCGGCCGGATTGGTCACGTCGTTGGCGCCGATCACGAAGGCGACGTCGGCCTGGGCGAATTCGGAATTGATGTCCTCGAGCTCGAACACCTCATCGTAAGGCACGTTGGCTTCGGCGAGCAGCACGTTCATGTGGCCGGGCATGCGGCCCGCGACCGGGTGAATGGCGTACTTCACCTCGACGCCTTCCTTCTTCAGTGTGTCGGCCATTTCGCGCAGCGCGTGCTGCGCCTGCGCGACCGCCATGCCGTAGCCGGGCACGATGATGACCTTGGAGGCATTCTTCATGATGAACGCGGCATCGTCCGCCGAGCCGAGCTTTGCAGGCTTCTGCTCGCCGGCGCCACCGCCGGCAACCGTGGTTTCGCCGCCAAAGCCGCCGAGGATGACCGAGAAGAAGGAGCGGTTCATCGCGTGGCACATGATATAGGACAGGATCGCGCCGCTCGAGCCGACCAGCGCGCCGGTAATGATCAGCGCGGAATTGCCGAGCGTGAAGCCGATGCCGGCCGCGGCCCAGCCGGAATACGAGTTCAACATCGAGATCACGACCGGCATGTCCGCGCCGCCGATCGGGATGATGATGAGGACGCCGAGCGTAAGCGCCGCGATGGCGTTGAGCCAGAAATAGGCCGGGCTGCCGGTGTGCACGAGGCCGACGATGAACGCGATCAGCCCGATGCCGAGCGCGATATTGATCACATGGCGCGCGGGCAGGATGATCGGCGCGCCGCTCATGCGCGCCGAAAGCTTCAGGAACGCGATCACGGAGCCGGTGAAGGTCACGGCACCGATGGCGACGCCGAGCGACATCTCGACCAGGCTCTGCTGATGGATATTGCCGGGCGTGCCGATGCCGAAGGCTTCGGGCGCATAGAACGCGCCGGCGGCGACCAGAACCGCGGCCATGCCGACCAGCGAATGGAACGCGGCGACGAGCTCGGGCATCGACGTCATCGGCACACGGCGGGCGATGAAGGCGCCGATGCCGCCGCCGATCGCGACCGCAAGGATGACCAGGAGCCAGGCGAGGCCATCGGCGGGCTCGTGGCTCGCGAGCGTGGTCGCGACCGCGATCGCCATGCCGATCATGCCGAACAGATTGCCCCGGCGCGACGTCGCCGGGCTCGACAGCCCGCGCAGCGACAGGATGAACAGCACACCCGCCACCAGATAAAGGAGTGCAGACAGATTGGCGTTCATGATGCGCACACCCCGTCATGCGCGGGCTTGACCCGCGCATCCATCTGAAAAGAAGAATTCTTGCGAAGCACGATGGATGGCCGGGTCAAGCCCGGCCATGACGACGACGCTTTGTGAAAAAGATTCATGGTCGTCGTCACTTCGCCTTCTTCCTGTACATCCCCAGCATGCGCTGGGTGACCAGGAAGCCGCCAAAGATGTTCACGCAGGCGAAGATGAGCGCCACAAAGCCGAAGCCGCGCGCCCATGCGCTGCCCGACGACACCATGCCGACGCCGACCGCAAGCAGCGCGCCGACCACGATGACCGACGAGATCGCATTCGTCACGCTCATCAGCGGCGTATGCAGCGCCGGCGTCACCGACCACACCACGAAATAGCCGACGAACACCGCCAGCACGAAAATCGAAAGCCGGAACACGAAGGGATCGACGGCCTGTGCCATATGCTCCACGGCAGGTCTCCTCTTAAGCTTTCGGCTGGAAATTCGGATGGATGACCGCGCCGTCTTTCGTCAGCACGGTGGCCTTCACCAGTTCATCGTCCCAGTTGACCGCGAGCGTCTTGTTGGCCTTGTCGACCATCGTCTCGATGAACGAGAACAGGTTGCGCGCATAGAGGCCGGAGGCCGAGGCGGCGACGCGGCCGGCGACATTGGTGTAGCCGACGATCTTGACGCCATCGACCTCAGCGACCTCGCCGGCCTTGGCGCCCTCGACATTGCCGCCGCGCTCGACGGCGAGATCGACCAGCACCGAGCCTGGCCGCATCGATTTCACCATCTCGGCCGAGACCAGGCGCGGCGCCGGACGGCCCGGGATCAGCGCGGTCGTGATCACCACATCCTGCTTCTTGATGTGCTCGGCGGTGAGCGCGGCCTGTTTCGCCTGATACTCCTTCGACATTTCCTTGGCGTAGCCGCCGGCGGTCTGCGCGTTCTTGAACTCCTCGTCCTCAACCGCGAGGAACTTTGCGCCCAGGCTCTCCACCTGCTCCTTGGTGGCGGGCCGCACGTCGGTCGCGGTGACGATCGCACCGAGGCGCCGCGCGGTTGCGATCGCCTGCAGACCTGCGACACCGACGCCCATCACGAACACTTTCGCCGCCGGCACGGTGCCCGCCGCGGTCATCATCATCGGGAAGGCGCGGCCGAAAGCCTCGGCGCCCTCGATGACGGCGCGGTAGCCAGCGAGGTTCGCCTGCGAGGACAGAACGTCCATCGCTTGCGCACGGGTGATGCGCGGCATCAGCTCCATCGCAAAGGCTGAGATGCCGGCGTCCGCCATCGCCTTCAGCGCGGCGTCGTTGCCGTAAGGATCCATGATCGCGATCACGAGCGCACCGCGCTTGTATTGCGACAACTCCGACGCCTCCGGCCGCTTCACCTTGATGACGATGTCGGCGTCCTTCAACGCATCGGCGCTGACGGCGGCGCCGACCGCGGTGAAATCGGAATCCAGCAGGCCGGACCTGATGCCCGCTCCCGGCTCGACGGCAATCTCGGCACCAAGCGCCTTGAGTTTCTTCACCGTGTCGGGCGAAGCCGCTACCCGTGGTTCGGCGGGATCGATCTCCCTGGCAACCGCAATTTTCATGAGGCCTCCGGACGGCGCGAGGCGCGCGCAAGACGAGCATTGCGCCAGCGCGTCGCAGCGCAAACGCTGACGGATCGGATCAGAGCAGGAAAATCGCCATCAGAATCAGGATGAGCACGACCGTGCCCGCGCCAAATTTCACCAGGTTGAGGAACCCTTCATAGGTTGCCTCATGGGCCGGATAATCCATGCCGTCGGCGGTCGTGAAGGCTATTTCGCTGTGATCTGCCATTGCTGTCCCCAGTCGGAAATCGAAGGTTGCGCCGAATTACCGCAAAGCGACGGATAGGGCAACGGCGCGCGATCAGGATGTCGGTCTCTTATCGGCTCATTTCGCGGGCCAATTGTCCCTGATCCAGCGCGTGAGACTTTCCTCGCTGACTTCACCGGCGGCTAGCGCGAGGATGATTGTCGTCGCCTGCGCGGGATCAGGGGCGAACGGAACGCTATTCTTGTGCAGGAACGTCATCATGGCTATGAAGGCGATACGCTTGTTTCCATCCACAAAGGCGTGGTTCTTGGCCAGCCCGAACGCATAGGCGGCCGCTAATTCGGCGAGCGCAGCCTGCTCGTAGGTCCACTTGTTGATAGGTCGCTCAAGTGCCGACCGCAGCATGCCCTCATCGCGCAAGCCGGGCGCACCGCCAAACCGGCGGAGCTGGCGGCTGTGGATAGCGATAGCTTGCTCGTAGGAAATCCAAAGCGGCTCGTTCGGCTCGGTCATTTGGCGAGCGTCGCAAGCGTATCTCGATATTTCTCCATGATCTCGTCGGCGATCTCCATCGTCCGCTCGAAATCAGGATCATAGGGAAGCGCCTGGAACCCGCCGCCGGGAAGCTCGGTGATGTGAAGCTGCTGACCGCGCTTGAGGTCAAGCCGCTGCATCAATTCACGGGGAAGCAGCAGCCCGTCTGAATTGCCGATTTTCTTGATCTCGATCTTCACGGCCGTTCTCCCTTTGAAAGGCAAAAGCCGAAGGTGCGTTATACGGCTGTATAACACTCCTTATCGCCTTGTTCAACAGATGTTTTACAGCCGACCTTTTCCGCTCAGTCCATGGCCTCCAGCTCGTCGATCATGGCGGAAATGACCGACAGCCCGCCGTCCCAGAATTTGGGGTCCTTGGCGTCCAGCCCAAAGGGCCTCAGAAGCTCCGAATAATGCTTGGTGCCGCCGGCAGCCAGCATCTCGAGGTAGCGTTCGGCAAACCCTTCGGACGCATGCTCGTAGACTGCATAGAGCGAGTTCACCAGACAGTCGCCGAAGGCATAGGCGTAGACATAGAACGGCGAATGGATGAAGTGCGGGATATACATCCAGAAATTCTCGTATCCCGGCTTGATCTCGATGGCAGGGCCCAGGCTCTCGCCCTGGACCGAGAGCCAGATCTGGCCGATCCGCTCGGCAGTCAATTCGCCGTTCTTGCGCTCGGTGTGGACGGCGCGCTCGAAAGAATAGAACGCGATCTGCCGCACCACGGTGTTGATCATGTCCTCGACTTTGCCGGCGAGCAGCGCCTGGCGCTGCTTGGCGTTCCCGGTCTGCGACAATAGCCGCTTGAAGGTCAGCATCTCTCCGAACACGCTCGCGGTTTCCGCCAGCGTCAGCGGCGTCGGTGCCATCAGGGCGCCGTTCTTTGCCGCCAGCACCTGATGCACGCCGTGACCGAGCTCGTGGGCGAGCGTCATCACATCGCGCGGCTTGCCCTGGTAGTTCATCAGCACGTAAGGGTGCGCGGAGGGCGTCGTGGGATGCGAGAACGCACCCGGCGCCTTGCCCGGACGCACCGGCGCATCGATCCAGCGATCGTCGAAAAAGCGCTCGGCGATCTCGGCCATCTTCGGCGAGAAGCCGCGATAGGCCGTGAGCACCATGGTCTGCGCTTGCGGCCAGGCGATGCTGCCGGCGGCTGCAAAGGGCAGCGGCGCATTGCGGTCCCAATGCGCGAGCTTCTTCTTCTTGAACCAGGCCGCCTTCAGCCGGTAGTAGCGGTGCGACAGCTTGGGATAGGCCGCGCGCACGGAAGCCACCAGTGCGTCGACCACCTCGCGCTCGACGCGGTTGTTCAAGTGGCGGGAATCCGCGACATCGGCAAAGCCGCGCCAGCGGTCGGAAATGTCCTTGTCCTTGGCGAGCGTGTTGGTGATCAGCGCAAAGGTGCGCTCATTGGTCTTGAAGGTCCTGGCAATCGCTTCGGCGGCGGCCTCGCGCTTTTTGCCGTCGCGGTCCTGTAACAGATTGAGCGTCGGCTCGATCGCCAGTTGCCTCGGCCCAACCTTGAAGCGCAAAGAGGACATGGTCTGGTCGAATAGCCGGTTGAAGGCGGAATAGCCGGTCTGGGATTTTTCGTGGAACAATTGCTCGACGCGATCCTCGAGCTGATAGGGCTTGTCCTTGCGCAGATCCTCGATCCACGGACGATAGTGACCGAGCTCCGGCGTCTGCATCGCCCGCTCGATCACGGCATCGTCGATGCGGTTGAGCTCGAGCGCGAAGAACAGCAGATGCGTCGAGGCCGCCGTCAGCCGCTCGGAAACGTCGCCATAGAATTTCGAGATCGCGGCATCGATGCTGTCGCCGACATGAACGAGACCGGCGTAAGAACCGAGGCGGCCGGCGAGATCGTCGATCGCCTCATAGCGTCGTACCGCCTTAGCGAGCCACCTTCCGCCGTCTTCCTGCGCCGTGTGCTCGGTGAGCTTTCCCTTGTAGTCGGTCTCAAACGCGACGCATTCGGCATCCATTCTAGCGAGATCGTGCGCAACTTCCGGCGCATCGATGCCGGCATAGAGATCGGCCAGATTCCATTCCGGTAATTTGCCGGTCCTGGCGGCCGTTTTCGTTTTGGGCTTGATTGCGGTTTTGGTGGAGTTTCTTTTGCGGAGGGCGGACGTGGAGCGCGAGATCATCTGGATGGGAACCTGTGTTCAACCGGAGCGGACGGCAAAATTTAAATGTGCGTTAATCGGCATCGGCGAAAGTGCCCCGATTCGAGACAAATAATGTAGCGTTGCGGGGAAAGCCATGGCTGCCAGCATTTTGATTGCCGACGACGATGCCGTACAGCGTCGCCTGGTCGAGAATATGGTGCAAAAATGCGGGTATGAGGCCGTGGTGGTCGATAGCGGCGACGCCGCGGTCGCCCTGCTCACCGGCGCTGATGCGCCCGCCGTCGATGCCGTCGTGCTCGACCTCGTGATGCCCGGCCTCGACGGCATGGGCGTGCTCGCAAAGATCCGTGAAGCCGGCATCAGTGTTCCCGTGATCGTGCAAACCGCGCATGGCGGCATCGACAACGTCGTCTCCGCGATGCGCGCCGGCGCGCTCGATTTCGTGGTGAAGCCGGTTGGCATCGAGCGGCTTCAGGTTTCCTTGCGCAACGCGCTCAACACGTCGGCGCTGAAGGGAGAATTGCAGCGCATCCGTCACAGCCGCGAGGGACGGTTGACGTTTTCCGACATCGTCACGCGCTCCGAGTTGATGGCCGGCGTGCTGCGCACCGCGCAGAAGGCAGCCTCCTCCTCCATTCCCGTGCTGATCGAAGGCGAATCCGGCGTCGGCAAGGAGTTGTTCGCGCGTGCCATCCATGGCTCGGGTGAGCGCAAGTCAAAGCCGTTCGTGGCGGTCAATTGCGGGGCGATCCCCGACAATCTCGTGGAGTCGATCCTGTTCGGTCACGAGAAGGGCGCCTTCACCGGCGCCACCGAGCGCCACACCGGCAAGTTCGTCGAGGCCCACGGCGGCACGCTGTTCCTCGACGAGGTCTCGGAATTGCCACTGAACACACAGGTAAAATTGTTGCGCGCGCTGCAGGAAGGCGCCGTCGAGGCGGTCGGCGGCCGCAAGCCCGTGAAGGTCGATGTCCGCATCATCTCCGCAACCAATCGCAGGCTGCTCGATCGCGTCAAGGGCGGGCATTTCCGCGAAGACCTGTTCTACCGCCTGCATGTGCTGCCGCTGACGATCCCGCCGCTCCGCGCGCGACGCGAGGATATTCCGCATCTGCTCCGGCATTTTCTCGCGCGGTTCGGGGCCGAGGAAAACCGCACCGTCACCGGCATCAGCGGCGAGGCAATGTCCTACCTTTCGCAGCTTGACTGGCCCGGCAACATTCGCCAGCTCGAGAACGCGGTTTACCGCGCGGTGGTGATGAGCGAGAGCGACCAGCTCGCCCTCGCCGATTTTCCGTTTGCGCAGGCCCATGCGCCGGCACTCGCCGAGCTGCACGGCGAGCCGCTGATCGTCTCCCCTGCGATCCAGGCGTCGGCGCCGGCCGTGATAGCTGGTAATGAAATACCCATCGCGCCCTCGTATGCGAATGGGGCGCTGTCGATGCTGACGGCATCCGGAGAAGTACGGCCTCTGGAAGAAATGGAGAACGAGATCATCCGTTTCGCGATCGCCCATTATCGGGGACAGATGTCGGAGGTCGCCCGCCGCCTCAAAATCGGCCGCTCGACACTTTACCGCAAGCTCGATGACGCCACGGTCGACAATCAGGCGAGCGGCGGCAGCGAGCCATGAAAGCACTGGAAGCCTCGGCGATTTCAGAAGATTTGAACCGTGGCTTGGCGGTGACAGACAAATGAAGACGTGCGTGGCAAAAGCGCACGATCGTTGTGGGAGGGGCTTTACTCGTAGTCAGTTTGTCGTGACAGGCCCTTTGAGGCGCTGGCTGGTAAGGCGGTGCCTGTGTATCGTTTGCCAAAATGAATCGTGGCGTGCAGACGGAACAATATCGGCAAGCCGGTTATCCGCGGAAGCTGACCCAACAACAACCAGAACTGTTCCGGCCGGGGCAGTGTCACCCGAGGGTGCGATAATGCGAGACTGTTTGAATCATCGTGGTGGATTTGACCGCGTCCTGATGGCCGTCGCGGCAACCTTCCTCACGATGTCCGCAACGTCGGCACTGGCGCAGGATGCTCCCCGCGCGACGCCTGCAGAGCTCGCAATCGAAGCGGCGATCCCGCGCCCTGAGCCCGCCAATGTACCGCCGCCGACCGCGGCCGATTTCAAAACGGACAAGACGGCCTCGACGACGCCGGCACCTGCCGACGCTGCCAAGCCGGCCACAACCGATGCGGCGACGCCGGCCGCGGCGGATAACGCCAAGCCGGCCGCCACCAATGCGGCAACGCCAGCCTCGGCCGAAGCAGCCAAACCCGCCGCTGCCGTTGCGGCCCAGCCAGCCGAAACCAAGCATGCAGATACCGCTACTGCATCACCTGCACCCGTGAGGACGGACAACGCGGCGCTGGCGCCCGCGGTGCCGCTTTCGGCCTCTCCTTCCGCTGAACCTGCCGCTCCTGCGGCAGCGGCAGTTGCGCCAACCGCGCCGGAGGCGAACCCCGCTGCGCCTGCCGCAGAGCCGACCAAGATCAGCACCGTCCCGCCCGCCGACCAGCCGGTCGCCGACAAGCTGAAGGATCTGCTCGCATCCAGGAACCTGCGCGATTTCGAGCGCAAGGCGGAGCGCACGACGGTCGAGAAGTTTTACACCGCGCGTGACTTTGCGCCGCTGTGGACCCAGAGCGGCACCTTGACGGACAATGCCAAGGGCGTGATCGCGCGCCTGAAGGACGCGGCGGTCGACGGTCTCATCGCGAGCGATTACCCGGTGCCGGATTTCGCCGCGGCCAGCACGCCGGAGGCGCTCGCCGAAGCCGACCTCAAGCTGACCGAGAGCACCCTCGACTATGCGCGCCAGGCCCAGAGCGGCCGAATGCACTGGTCGCAGGTGTCGCCCGACATCCAGTATCCGGAGCATCCGACCGATCCGGAGCAGGTGCTCACCAACGTCACCAGCGCCAAGGACGCCTCCGCCGCGCTCGAAAGCTACAACCCGCCGCAGAAGCTCTATCAGGAGCTGAAGAAGAAGCTCGCCGAACTGCGCGGCCAGGGCGATGCGCCCGTGATCACGATCGCCGCGGGACCGGCGCTGAAATACATCCCGGCCAGGGGAAAGAAGCAGCCGGAAGTGGTGATGCAGGATCCGCGCGTGCCCCAGCTTCGCGCCAAGCTCGGCGTCAGCGAGAACGCCGACGACACCCATTACGACGCCAAGGTCGCCGCAGCGGTGCGCCGCTTCCAGGAGGACGCCGACATTCCTGCAACCGGCGTGCTCGACAACCGCACCGTTGCCGCCATCAACAGCCCGAAGCGCAACAAGCAGATCGACACCGTGATCGTCAACATGGAGCGCTGGCGCTGGCTGCCGCGCGACCTTGGCGCGCCCGGGATCGGCGATGCCTATGTCATCCTCAACATCCCCGATTTTACGCTGAAGTTGATGCAGAACGGCGCCCAGGTCTGGAGCACGAAGGTCGTTACCGGAAAACCGGGCATCCACGCCACGCCGCTTCTGACCGAGACGATGAAGTACATCACGGTCAATCCGACCTGGAATGTGCCGCCTTCGATCGTCTATGGCGAATACCTGCCGGCCCTGCAGCAGGATCCGACGGTGCTGCAGCGCATGGGCTTGCACGTCGAGCAGGAGCGCGACGGCAGCATCCACATCTCGCAGCCGCCGGGTGCAGCCAACGCGCTCGGCCGCATCCGCTTCAACTTCCCCAACAAGTTCCTGGTCTATCAGCACGACACGCCGGACAAATACCTGTTCGACAAGAGCGTGCGCGCCTACAGCCACGGCTGCATGCGGGTGCAGTATCCGGATCAGTACGCTTCCATCCTGCTGAACATCACCGAGCCGAACGAGCACTGGACGCCGGAAAAGATCCGCAGCATGTATGGAACGAACGAGATCGATCTGAAATTCCCGACGCCAATTCCGGTCAATATCACCTACCAGACCGCGTTCGTGGACGATGCCGGCAAGCTCCAGTTCCGCAAGGACCTCTATGGCCGCGACGCCACCATGATCGCGATGCTCAAGGCCCCGCATACGCGGGACCTGGAGAATGTGGTCGCGCATTCGCAGCCGAGCTATAGCAGGCCGGCCGGCTATACCCTGCCCCCGGGCGTCGGTTACGCCAGCAACGAGGGCGGTTTTTCCGCCTTTTCTTCGGGTCCGTCATTCTTCGAACGGCTGTTCGGTGGACCGCCCACTCCGCCTGTCCCGATCGGCCGGCATCCCAGCCAGCGGCGGATATTCACCCGGTAGTCCACAGCCCCTTTCGGGATATTCCGGTTTGAGATCAAGGACCTCGCCGCCAGGCGGGGTCCTTTCACGTTGGCCATCATCCGCCCGCCGGCACTTTTTCGCCATACTCGATGGGTTAGCTGAAACCTAACTTGGGGGCGGGATGGTTAAAGTTCATTAACCATCTCGCTTTAAGAGAGCGTTCATTCCGCTTTCGCCTCGCCCGGGGTCGGCGAAAGGCGTTTGACCGCTCCACGATTGGGTGGGCTCATCGTGCTGATTGACTTCGCACGTCGATTGAAATCGCTGTCCGCGCCCATGGCGGGCGTCAGGGCCGCGGGTTTCAGGGCCGGAGTCTGCGTCGGCCTCGCCTCCCTGATGCTGCTCTTCGGCGCCGGTTCGGTCCACGACGCGACCGCGGAAAACGAGACGCGCACGCTCTCCTTCCACCACACCCATTCCGGGGAAGACCTCACCGTCACATTCAAGCGCAACGGGCGCTATGACGAAGAGGCGTTGAAGCAGCTCAATCACTATCTCCGCGATTGGCGCTCCCAGGAACAGACGGTGATGGACCCTCACCTCTTCGACATCATCTGGGAAGTCTATCGCGACGTGGACGGCAAACAGCCAATCCAGATCGTCTCCGCCTACCGCTCACCCGCCACCAACGCCATGCTCCGCCGCCGTTCTGCGCATTCGGGCGTAGCGCGATTCAGCCAGCACATGCTCGGCCACGCAATGGACCTCTACATTCCCGGCGTGCCGCTCGAGCAGATCCGATTTGCGGGCCTGCGCCTGCAGCGCGGCGGGGTCGGCTTCTATCCGCACTCGGGATCGCCCTTCGTTCATCTCGACACCGGCGGCATCCGCCACTGGCCGCGGATGACGCATGACGAGCTCGTCAAGGTCTTCCCGGACGGCCGCACCGTCCATATCCCAACCGACGGCGTGCCCCTGAAGGGCTACGAACTCGCCAAGGCCGATATCGCAAGGCGCGGCGACGGCCACGCTGTCGCGACGGCGAAACCCTCGTTCCTGGCCGCGCTGCTCAAAGGCAGCACCAAGCCAAGCGACGACGACGATGATGCGGCCGTCGACGAGAAGCCCGAGACGGTGGCCGCCGCGGCGAGGCCATCCGCTCCCGCCCTGCTGCCGGGCGCGAAGCCGCGAATGCCTGCCGCATTGCAGCTTGCCTCGGCAGACGCCCAGGCTGTGGGGTCGTTGAAGGCGAAGCCGGCCGCGGCCGATGCGGCTGAGTCCAGGCCGCAGACGCCGGCCGACATCATCAGTGCCCGTGGCTTCTGGGGCGACAGCGCGAGCGCGTCGAAGCAGGAAACGGCCGCCCAGGTGATCGCCGCGGTCGCCGCCCGCAAGGCGCTTGAAGCCGTCGATCCGCAGTCGACCGCGAGCACATCGGCACCCTACCAGGCGATGGCTTACGCGCCGCCGGCCTCATCCCCGATCGATCGCGCCAACATCGTCGCCGTGTCCGCGCCGATCTCACGCACGACCCGCCTTGCGGCGCCGCGCAACCTGGATGTGGCCGCCGAGATCAACACGGTTGCCACCCCTGGTTCATCCGGGCCGAGCAATCAGATCGTCGACGCCGCGCGAATTTCTGCCGCCAGGGGCGACGACGTCTGGCTCCGCATCGTGATGCTGGCGCCGAGCGTGACCACCGGGATGTCGGTGACCGTCATGGGCGACACCGACATGACCCAGATGCGGGCGTTCTTCGTGAAACCGCAGACCTCGATCTCGATGGGCTTCTCCGACGATCCCATGCAGGGGCTCTCCACTGATCACTTCTCGGGGTCGGCGACCACCAAGCTTAAGATCGCGCCGTTCTCCTTGCGTGCTGCACTGCTGCAGTAAGCGGCCGTAGCGCCGCTCTCGCCCAAGACCATGCGCAAACAAGGCTTGGAGCGCGACAGGATTCAACCTGATCTCCGCGCGCTCTAGTGGTCTTGCTCGCCTGTGCTAGAATCCCCGCGAAAGATTCGGAGAATTCAGGCCTTGCAAAGCACCGTCGGCTCCCGCGCCTTCCAGAACGCGAAGCTGCAGAAGAAAATGCGGAAGCAGGCGGAAACGTTGCTGACGGCGTTTGCCGCCTATCGTGAGGGCAGGCATGCGGATGTCCAGTCGCTTTGCCGGCGTGTGCTGCGCGATCTGCCTGACTTCTTTGACGCCGTGCATCTCATGGGCGTCTCCGTACTCGAATGCGAGCGGTTCGAGGAGGCCGAGCGGATCCTCGATCGCGCGGTTGCCCTCGACCCGTTCTCGGCGGACGCTCATTCCAATCTCGGCTTTGCGCTTTTCAACCTCAAACGCTACGACGAAGCCCGTGCCTGTTGCGAAACGGCGCTGACGTTGAAGCCGAATTTTCCGACCGCCCAGCGAAATCTGGGCAATGCTCTGTTGCGCCTCGACCGCGGCGAAGCGGCGATTGCAGCCTTCACGCGCGCGATCCAGCTCAAGCCGGACGATATCGACGCCTATTGCAATCGCGGTGTCGCAGAAATGATGGTCAAGCGATACGAAGCGGCCCTCAGCAGCTACGAGCGGGCGCTTGCGCTTCAACCACGCCATTTCGAAGCCACGGTCGGCAAAGGTCTGGCCCACCTCGAGCTGCGGCACTACGAGATCGCCGAGGCGGCGTTCAACGCCGCGCTCACGATCAAGCCGGACATGGCGGAGCTCCTCGCCCACCGCGGACGGCTCAATTTGCTGTTGGGACGAAGGGCGCAGGCAGAAGCCGACTATGATGCCGCGGTCGCCCTTGAGCCGTCGCTTGAGCTGGCGTGGCGGGGCAAGGCGCAGGTCAGCATGCTCACGGGCAGCGTTGCGCACGCGATCGTCGCCTGCAAAAAAGTGCTCGAGCAAAATCCGACTTCCGAAATCGGCCTCACTTTGCTCGGCGCGTGTCTCGGAAGGCTCGGCGACACGGCCGCCGCAATCCAGCATTTCGATCGG
>Ga0134126_10005588_pt1 | contig 15700 bp, 16 predicted proteins | sample KB31752_FD_96881 | JGI IMG/M metagenome (GOLD analysis project Ga0134126, IMG submission 96881) | Terrestrial soil microbial communities with excess Nitrogen fertilizer from Kellogg Biological Station, Michigan, USA - KB3-175-2 | ecosystem: Environmental > Terrestrial > Soil > Unclassified ...
ACGACCTGCGGTGCCAGAGCATGTTCGAGCCGGGCCTGCGCGAGGCCGTCACGCTCATCGACCGGACGCTGGAGGAGATGATCTGGCGAGTGCTCAGCCGCTATGCGGATCTCGCCGGCCAGGTCATCCGGCTTAGCGCTACGGCCGCTTACGCCATGCTCGATGGCCTTTTCCAGCAGGCCCTGCTCGGCCATGTCGACGGCCGCGCTGACGCGCTGAAGGACCTCTGGCAGCAGGTCCGCGACGTAATGCCGCTGATGCTAACCGCCAAGGTGTGACCGTCGTACCGATAGCTGCGCGTCCTAGATAACGGCAGTTGTATACATCATTTCCGATAAATCAGTATGACGGGGTCGGACTTGCCGGGTTCGCCATATGACCGGCCGGCTGATCTCCGAGAGCCGTCGCCCTCTCGCAGATAACGAAGGGGTAACGATTGCCGATCCCGAGGCGCGTCAATGTTTATAACGCCGATAGCGGTAATTGGCTATTTTTGTTCTACACTATTTCTCGCCGGGAGAGGCGAAAGCCAAGGGGGGCGCCATGCCGGATACGGACGTGGCCATAGTGGGCGCCGGGCCATACGGGCTCGCAGCTGCCGCGCATCTGCGACGGAGCGGCGTGAGCACTCGGATATACGGCGATCCGATGTCGTTTTGGCGGATAATGCCGATCGGCATGGTTCTGCGATCGAACTGGACGGCGACATGTATCGCCGAATACCAAGGCCCGTTGTCACTTGACTCGTTCTGCGCGGCCACTGGCGCGCGATTTGGCAAACCGATTCCGCTCGATCGCTTCATCGAGTACGGCACCTGGGTCCAGGCGCAGGTCGCGCCGGACGTGGACCCGCGACTGGTCCAGGCCATCGAGCGGGACGGACACCGATTCCGGCTCACCCTGACGGATGGCTCTACGGTCACCGCCGGCCGCGTGGCCGTTGCGGCCGGCATCGCGCCGTTCCCGAACCGGCCGGCTGTCGCGGCCGGGCTCCCGGCCGAGTTGGCCTCCCATACTGCGGATCACCACGACCTGAGCCGTTTCTCCGGGTCGCACGTCCTGGTTGTCGGCGGCGGCCAGAGCGCGCTCGAGTCGGCGGCACTGCTGCATGAAAGCGGGGCTCAGTCCCAGGTGGCGGTGCGCAAACCGCATCTGAACTGGCTGAGCGGCGGGAAGTACCAGCGCATGCTCGGCCGCTGGTCGCCGCTGCTGTACGCGCCGACCGACGTCGGCCCGATGGGTCTGTCCCGGCTGGTGGCCGCACCGGACCTGTTCCGGCGGCTGCCCCGCAGGCTGCAAGATCGGATCGCTGGGCGGGCGATCCGGCCCGCGGGTGCCGCCTGGCTCGCGCCCCGCCTCCGCGACGTCCCCATCCACCTGGGCCGGTCGGTCACCGCCGTGGCCCCTCATCGCGGGGGCATTCGCGCCAGCTTCGCCGACGGCAGCGTCCAGGACGCGGATCACGTGCTGTTCGGTACCGGCTACAAGGTCGACATAGCGCGCTACCCGTTCCTGGCCCCCGAACTGCTGGCACAGATCCAGCAAGCCGGCGGCTACCCGCTTCTGGGACCCGGCCTGGAGTCGTCGGTCCGCGGCCTCCACTTCCTGGGCGCGCCGGCCGCGTGGAGCTTCGGGCCCATCATGCGCTTCGTCTCCGGCGGCTGGTACGCGGCCCGTGTCCTCACCGGGGTCGTGACCTCTAGCGGCCAGGAGCCCGGGCCGGTTCTGGCCACGTCGGTTCTGGCCGCTACCGACGAGATCACATGACCTCGACAGCCGACCCGTCAGCCCGCACGCCCCGTCATGTGAGCGCCCCGAGCCAGACCACGGGCGCCGTGGTGATCGGGGGCGACTACCAGGGCCTGGGCATCGCGCGCAGTCTGGGACGCCGGGGCATCCCGGTCTGGGTGATTGACGATGAGGCCTCTATCGCCCGTGCTTCCCGCTTCGTCAGGCGGGTTATCCGGGTACCCGATCTCCGCAGGGAAACGGCGATGCTCGACGCCCTGGCGCTGACCCGCCGCAAGCTCGGCGTCTCTGGATGGGTGCTGTATCCCACGCGAGAAGAGAATGTCATCGCCATCGCCGCGAACCGGGACTCCCTGCTGCACGACTTCCGGGTCCCGACGCCGGGTGCCGAATGCGTCTGCCGGGCCTGGGACAAGCGCGAGGTCTACCGTCTGGCGCAGCGGCTGACGCTGCCGATCCCGCGCTCCTGGTTCCCGCAGTCCGAGGATGACCTGGCCGTGATCGACCTCGACCGCCCGCTGGTGGTAAAACCGGCCATTAAGGAGAACTTCTTCTACGCCACCGGGGCCAAGGCCTGGCGAGCTGACGACCGAGCCCAGCTGGTCTCTGCCTACCGGCGGGCCGCGCAGATCGTCGGCGACGGCGAGATCATCATTCAGGAGCTGATTCCCGGCTCCGGGCAGGAGCAGTACGCCTACTGTGCCTTCTTCCGGGACGGCCAGGCCGTGGCGAGCATGACTGTCAGGCGCCGACGGCAGCACCCATCAGACTTCGGACGGGCCAGCACTTACGTCGAGACGATCGCGCTGCCGGAGATCGCCGAGCCGTCGATCCGGTTCCTGCGCAGCATCGGGTACTACGGCCTAGTCGAGCTCGAGTACAAGCGCGACCCCGGCGACGGGGCCTACAAGCTGCTTGACGTCAACGCGAGGACCTGGGGCTATCACAGCCTGGGCCAGGCCGCGGGGGTTGATTTCCCTTACCTGATGTTCCGCGACCAGCTGGGTACTCCCGTGACCGAGGCCCACGCTGAGCCGGGCATCCACTGGATCAGGCTGGTTACTGACGTGCCGAACGCGGTGCTCGACATCCGGGCGGGCCGACTGCGGCCGCGACACTACCTCGGCACTCTGCGAGGGATCGATACCGAGGCCGTATTCAGCCTGCGTGACCCGCTGCCGGGCCTGTACGAGCTGGCGCTGCTCCCGTACCTGGCCATGCGGCGCCGCCTGTGATGGGAAGCGTGACGGAGATCACCGCCCGGGCCGCCGAGGCTTCCTGAGTGACCACACGGCGCTGTGGCTGAGCCCGCGCAGTGCACCGGGTAGCACCGCCCCGGTGACCGGCGCCAGGCCGACCCCCGTGATCCGTTCGACCTGGAAACCAAGATCCCGCCTGAGGTAGGCGGTCATGGCCGAGATGGTGAACCCCCTGATGTGGTCGCCATTTCCCAGGTGCAGCGTGGTGGGCTGCCGGCCGGTCAGCAGGACCAGGCGGTTGTGCAGCGCGGCCAGGTTGGGTAGCGCGAGGACCATCAGGCCGCCCGGCCGCAGGATCCGGCCCGCCTCCAGCAGTGCGGCCTCGGCATTCTTGACGGTAACCAGGTCGCGGTTCCAGACGACAAGGTCGAAAAAGTCGTCGGCGGCGGGAAATCTGGCCGACTCGAGATCTACCGGGACGAAGTCTGTAGCCGACGCCACGGCCGCGTCGCGCTGATCATCTTCATCGTAGATGACCGGACGCTCGGCAGCGGTGAGCTGATCGCGGAAGAGCAGCGTCTGCGCGCCCCGGCCGGCCTGGATGTGCAGCAGCAGGCGGCCACCGGATCCCTGGCTGCTGATGACCTGGGCAATCTCGCGCGTTACGCCATCCTGGATCCGTTCATGACGGCGTCGCCTCAAGCCATGAACAGCCGACCCGTCCGCGCCGCGCACTAATGGCCGGACCCAGGTTGCCGTTTGGCCGCCATTCCCCACAGGCCGTTGCCGGTGACGTGCCGTACGGCAATCGACGCGGCGGGCGTGGCCTGATCGGCGAATTCGCGAAAGCCCACGTTGTGGTCGATGTCGTCGACCACGGCCAATCCGCCCGGCCGCAGCGCCGGCCAGGCAGTGTCAAGCTCGAAGCACAGGTTGCGCTTGGTGTGCAGACTGTCGTGAACGAACAGGTCAAGCGGACCGACGTGGCTCACGACGCCGGGCAGCCGATCTCGGCTGGTCCCGGGGACGTAGGTCCATCGGGACCGGAGGTCTTCCGGCACGGCCACGGCGATCTGGGAATGGAGGGCCGGGTCGACGGCAGGCAGGTCGACGCTCCACAACTGGCCTTCTCCGTGCCGCTCGAGGCCCTCCAGAATGATCCGGCTGGTCACACCGTGGGCCACGCCGGTCTCCACCACCATTGCCGGGCGCATGTGCGCGACGATGCACCACAATGCTTCGCCGTACGCCTGGTCGCCATCGTTCCAGCCGCCGTAAGAGGAGATTCCCATACGCAGCCCGGCGTCGGTCATGTCGGCGACGATAGCCTTCCAGATACCGGCGAACGAGTCTGCTGCGTCGCATGGCCACGGCACGTCGAGAACTCGGTGCAGCCGTTCCTGCCAATCGGCGACTACGCCATAGAACTCGCTCTGCGGAGCACCCACGGCGGCCAGTTCCCGCCGGTCCTTATGCCTGTCCAGACGGCCGCGAACACGCTCGACGCCGGACAGGGGATGGGTCATCATGTTGGCCGAAGCCCGCAAGGTATAGCCAAGGCGCATCGGTTGCTCCCCATCGTGCTAACGGGTAGTTGTCACGAAATCGACCGGCTTCTCGGGGATCTGCGCATATCACGATGCCTTGTCCCCTCAGACGGCTCCCGCTATGGCAGCAGCAAATTCAGGGTCGATTTCAATGTCTCACAAACCGGGGGCGGCAACCACCGGGCTGGCGGCCTCATGGCTGCAGGTCGACCGCCGCGCGGAACGAGCCGTCCATGTGGAACGGCGTCGACTCGTGCCGGTGGACGATGCGCCAGCCGTCCTCCTGCCGGCGCAGTCCGAAGGTCGAGCGGAACCAGAACGAGAACGACTCCGGCGCCCCGGCCGGGGTCGCGGTCATCCTGGTCAGGGTGTGGACGAACGCGACATCGCCGGCCGCGGTGACCACCGGATCCTGGTAGTCGATCTGGATCGGGCCGTCGAAGGTGGCCATCCACCTGCGCAGGCCGTCGACCGTCCCATACTCGGTGTCGGGACCCTGCTGCAGCGGCGGCGCGAGCGTGTAGGCCACCGGCTCGTCCGAGTAAAGGGCCATGATCCGCTCGGGCTCGCGGGCGGCGTGGGCGGCGGCGTGCTCGGCCAGCAGGTCGCGGACGGCGGTGGTGGTAGTAGTTGTAGTGCTCATCGTGAGGTCCCTTCTCTGGGCGCCGGAGCGGCGCACTCGTAGGGGTGTCGAGGCGGGCTTGTCGGCCTCGACACCCCAGCGAGAGAAGTTTTCGAGCGACCTCGGAGGTGCGTCGTGAAGTACATGATCCTGATCCAGAGCAACGCGCAATTCATGGAGCGCTGGGCGGCGCTGAGCGACGAGCAGCGGGAGCGTTTCGGCCATGCGCACCTGGCGTTGAGCGCCGACCTGGCCGCGTCCGGTGAGCTGGTGGCCTCCGAAGGGCTGGGCGATCCAGCGCTGGCCAAGCGGGTCACGGCGCGTGACGGCCAGGTCGTCGTCAGCGACGGACCGTTCGCCGAGGTCAAGGAGCATCTGGCCGGCTTCATGCTGGTCGACGTCGAGGACGAGCAGCGCGCGCTCGCCATTGCCGCACAGGTACCGGACGCGGTCTGGGGCCTGGTCGAGGTACGCCCGGTGCTGGACATGAGCCAGTGGGACCTCTGAGCGAGCCCGCGATCCCGCAGCTGCTGCGTGAGCTGGCGCCGCAGGTCCTCGGCGTCCTGGTCCGCCGCCACGGCGACTTCGCGGACTGCGAGGACGCGGTGCAGGAGGCGCTGCTGGCCGCGGCCACGCAGTGGCCGGCCGCCGGCCTGCCGGCCAACCCGACCGGCTGGCTGGTCACCACGGCGTCCCGTCGGCTGATCGAGACCTGGCGCAGCGACTCGGCCAGAAAGCGCCGGGAGGACAACTATGCCGTCGGGATGCCGCCGCCTGGTCCGGCGTCCGCGGCGGACGACACGCTGACGCTGTACTTCCTGTGCTGCCACTCGTCCCTGACCGCGTCCTCGCAGGTCGCGCTCACGCTCAGGGCACTGGGCGGGCTGACCACGGCCGAGATCGCCCGCGCCCTGCTGGTCCCAGAGGCGACCGTCGCCCAGCGCATCAGCCGGGCGAAGGCCCGCATCCGCGAGTCCGGCGCGACGTTCCGCCCGCCGACCCCGGCCGAACGGCAGGAGCGCCTGCCGGCGGTGCTCCACGTGCTCTACCTCGTCTTCAACGAGGGTTACACGGCCAGCTCCGGTCCGCGGTTGCACCGCGTCGAGCTCACCGCCGAGGCGATCCGGCTCGCCCGCCAGCTCCACGCCCAGCTCGCGGACGAGGGTGAGGTCGCCGGTCTGCTCGCCCTGATGCTGCTGACCGACGCTCGTCGCCCGGCCCGGACCCGGCCGGACGGCGCGCTCGTGCCGCTGGCCGAGCAGGACCGCGGCCGGTGGCACCAGGACGCGATCGAGGAGGGCGTCGCGCTGGTCACCGCGACGCTGCCGCGGGCGACGCCAGGCCCCTACCAGGTTCAGGCCGCCATTGCCGCGGTCCACGACGAGGCACCGACCGCGGCCGACACCGACTGGCCGCAGATCCTTGCCCTCTACGAGGTGCTGGCCGCGCTCGCTCCGGGCCCGATGGTCACGCTCAACCGGATCGTGGCGCTGGCCATGGTGGAGGGTCCGGCGGCCGGCCTGGCCCAGCTCGACGCGGCCCAGGCCGATCCCGGGCTGTCCGGGCACTACCGGACGTCGGTCGTGCGCGCCCACCTGCTGGACGAGCTCGGCCGGCCCGCGGAGGCCCGCGAGCACTACCTGCGGGCGGCCCGGCGCACGCTCAGCCAGCCCGAGCGGGCCTACCTGATCGCCCGAGCCGGACGCTGATCAGCGGGCAGGAGGCACACCGGTGCTCTACGATGGCGGGCAGGTATGGCTAGCAATGAGGGGATTTAGAGACGCAACGGGGACGACCAATACGCCGGTGGCTGCTGAGCATGACGGCAGCTGCCGTTGCCGTGGTGGCGGCAGCAGCGCCAGCGGCGGCGGCTTCGACCGTCGGCCATAAGCCGGGCCTGGGGGTTCGAGTAGTCGGCACCACCGCGGTCGACAAGTCGCATGACGGTGTGATTGTCGCGGTTCCCGGGTGGGATGGGCCGCTGGCCGCGCACGCCTTTCGGTTGTGGGAGAACGGGCAGCAGAAAGCGGTCCGCGTAGATCCGCTTCCGGCGTCGGCACTGCGCATCGGCGTAGTCCTGGATGCTCGTCCCGGCGGTCAGCTTCAGGATGCCGGGAATGCCGTAGCCGATTTGATGATCGGACTGCCGAATGGCGCCCAGGCGACCGTGGTGGGCGCTAGGCCTGCCCGCGTGGTCCAGCCACTCACCGGCAACGTCGGCTCGGTGGTGCAGACGCTCGCGGGTGCGACGTTCTCCGGCCCGCGTGATGATGCGTCCGCACTGGCGCTCGCCATCCGAGAGGTCGCCAAGGCGCCCTCGGGGCGGCATGCCGTCGTCCTCATCACGGCCGATCCGGTGCCCGCGGCGCTGACGAGCGCGGTGTCCGGGCAGCTCCGTGCCGCAGGTGTCAGCCTGTACGTCGCGTCCGTCGGCGAACTGGCGCCGTCGTGGGCGCAGCTGGCCAGCGCGACCGGAGGCTGGGCCGTGACCGCGTCATCCGCCCGCTCCCTCATGCCTGCCGTCGACGCGATCGGCGCCGACCTCCTCCACCAGTACCGGCTCGTGTATGCCACGTCTCGTCCGGCGCTGACCACAACCCGTCTTCGGGTGGCGGTAGCCGAGCCGGGTACGACAGCAGTCGCAGAAGCCACCGTACGGGTGCCGGTCCCCGGCGACCAGTCCGCTTCACGAGCGCACGTGTCCGCCGGTGCGCCCAGCAGCGGTCAGGCCGGTATGTCAATGGCCTGGCTCATCGCCGCGGTGTTGCTAGTTGGCCTGGGCGGGGTGGCCATCTTCGACCTGCGGCGACGGCAGCGGGAGCCGGCCGCTCGTGATGAGCCTGGCCATCTCCAGCGAGCCGCCTAGCTCTCTCAGCTAATCAGGGTCGCGTAGACCACGACGTTGTCGCGATAGTGCCGGACAGCCTCGTCGAACGAACCGCCGCACGTGATGAGGCGCAGCTCGCGCTCGAGCGTGGGCAAGTAAACCGCCTGGGTCGGAAACTTGTCCTTCGGGTAGCGGGCGATTTGCTGCACACGGAAGGCCAGTATCCGCTTGTTGGCCAGGCCTACCCGGACGATGTCTCCCGGCCGAAGCTTAATCAGCCGGTAGAAGACCGCCGGACCGCTGGTTGAGTCCACGTGCCCGAGGATGACCGCGGGGCCTGGCTGGCCAGGTCGGGGACCCCCGTCGTACCAGCCGGCCCGGTCCCATTCCTTCGGGACTTGCAGGCTTCCGTCGGGAAGTCGGCCGAGCCGCACCAGCGGCGTGGACACCGCGATCTTGGGTATCCACAAACGCACCGGAAGGGCCGGCTGATCGTAGGTGAGAACCGAATGAAACCTCGCCACACCGGGCGGCCGGTGCGCCGCCGCCGTCGCGGATCCGCCACGAGGTGATGGTGCCGCCGCTGAGCTGTGTGCCGGGCCGTTACAGCCCGACACAACTAGCCCGGCCAACGCCATCGCGACAAGCGGTACGGCCGGCCAGCGCTTCATCGGTAGCGCGCCATCCCCCCGCCGCCGGTCTGCGCGCCCCCCTTGGGCAGCCGGGCCGCGATCGTCGGACCGATCGCGTCGGACAGCGCCTGGGCGACTGCGAACATGTGCAGGTAGCCCTCGTAGCCGATCTGGTAGGCGGTCGCGTAGTTGCCACGGGCGTAAGCGTTGAGCTGCGCCACGAGCTCGGTGTCATGCATGTGAAGCACGCCCGCGAGCGCGGGTGCCGTTAGTCGGCCGTCGGTCGACGTGCTCAGGAACCTGCTCAGATGATGTTCGAACGCACCTAGCTGGGCCCTGGCCTTAGCCTCGGATTTCTGGTTCTTCGTCGCGACCGCCCCGGAATAGCTGACCAGCGCGTCGACGTGCTCGCCCCAGACGCGGGTAAACGCGGCCCCGCTCTGCGGCCCGAACAAGACTCCGAACGCGCCCGCCAGCTGAGTGGTGTTCCCGTTCACCTGCGCGGCGTCGGCCCTGAACTCCGGACCACCGCGGAGGGCGGCCCCCATGGCGTCGATGACGAGCTGCATGTGTTCGCCGAGCAGTTCGCCGAGCGCCGACTGCAGCCGTGTCAGCGGGCTATTGAAATTGGCCGGCAGTCTCTTGGCCCGACCGCCCGCGATCTTCGCCGCGATGAGGGTGCCGAGCGCGAACTGGTGCTGGTAGTCCACCTGCTCGATCCTGTAGGCCGAGGCGTAGTTATGGGCGGCGTAAGCGTTCGCGAAGTGGATGAGGTCGTTGATGTGCGTACTGAGCTGGGATCGGATCGCTGCTGCGGTGACCTTCCCCGAGGTGAGGTCGCGCAGGTTCTGCGCTATCCGTCCGGGAAAGGCCATGAGCTGGTGGCGGGCGGCCGCCTTCGCCGCCTTCGCCGCCTGGCCATGCTGACTGGCCGCGCGGGCATATGCGACCAGCCCCTCCTCCTGCGACTCCCAGAGCCGGCCGAATTCCGCCACCCGCGCGCTGCCATAGACGCGGCCGAGGAGCATGGTCAGGTCATCGGAGTTGCGAGACAGGGCGCTGACCGCCGCTTGCGTGAAGTCAGCACCATCGCGCAGGCGGCTTCGGATCACCCGGATGCCCGCGAACGCATCCTCGCCGAATAGCTCCTCCAGCCCGGTGCGGAGCTGGACCGCCCCTCGCGTGGGGGAAAGCCGGGACATCGGCATATCGTGCGACATCTGCATTCCAGTCGCCGCCGGGGTCGGCCGCGGGGAATGCCGAGAGCTCGGGTGCGCCGTAGGGTGGCTGGCTGCGCAGCCACAGGCGCCGATCGCGAGCGCGCCGACCATCAGCCACGTGGTAGCCGTTCGTGTCCTCATCAACGTGATCCTCCCCGGGCAATGACGGCCGGCCGGCCGGCCGAGGCTCTCAGCCGTCGCGGACCGTGGGCATTGGGCAGATCCAGGCGATCTGATTGGTCTAATGCGCTGCCGAAGTGCATGACCGGCGGCTGCCCCAACGGAGCCAGCAGCCGCGGGGGACGGGAAGGACGGCTGACGTGCGTCGGGCTCGAGCTGGTACTGGCACCGAGGGTGGGCAGCACACCCCAGTGAGCAGCCAGCGCGGCGGCGGCGACGATGAAGGCGGCGGCGAGAGCGTAGAGAGGGAGCCGGCGGCGTCTCGCTGGCGTGGGCGTGCGGTCCGGCTTGGGTTCGTGAGTGGGCTCAGCGGGTGAGACTTCGCTCGCCGGTTCCGGCACCGAGGCTGGTTCTGCGGTCGGCACTGGCGGTATGGCAGGCACCGGTTCGACGGCGAGTGCCGGTTCGACGGCCTGTGCCGGTTCGGGCACGGAGGCCGGTTCGGGCTCGCGGGCCGGTTCGGGCTCGCGGGCCGGTTCGGGCTCGCGGGCCGGTTCGGGCGCGGAGGCCGGTTCGGGCACGCTGATCGGCTCTGGCCTGGCACTGCTCGGGTGCGTCACGACGTCGTCCAGGCGCCGGACCGTCGCGCGGCGGCCGCGGTCCCGTTCGGCCTGGGCCAGGCTATGAGCGGTCTGCTCGCTGGCGATGGTCAGCGACATGCCGTTCTCGTACACCACAGCCCACATCTGGCCCCTCCCCCCATGCGCTGCCTTACAGCGCAGACTCGCGGGCGTCCGCCAGAAGGATCGCCGCGAGATTAAGCATGCTGCCACACAGTTCGGGCTCAACAGGCCTGAACGTCTCATTTCGTCACTATGAGTTAAGCAAGGACGATAGGGGGACACCGAGACGCCGCGGCAACAGCACCCGCGCATGCCCCGGCTGGATGACCTTCACGCTACTTCCCCGGCCGTACGACGGCGGCCCGCTGAGGCCTGGGCGGCAGGCAGAAGACACCTCGAGCGCACGACGACAGCGAGCCGGCTGACCGGCAGCATCGTGGTCAGGGCCAACGACACACATGACCGGCCCTCCCTCCGGCTCAGGAAGGACCTGGCGATGATGTTCCTCGAACTGTTCGTCCCGCGCGGAGCGTTCAGCGCTGAAGAGCTGCCCGGGCTGGCCGAGCGGCTGACGATGCGGCAGCTGCTGACTCACGTGGATTCCCTCGGTGATGTCGTGGATACCAGCGAACAGGCTGTGACCAACCCGGGAGTGATGGACTTCGTCGACTCGATCAGCCACGTTGTTGTCCACGAGGTCGGCACCTGGATTGCCGGGGGGCGCCCGCTGGACCCAGCTGGGTCGCCACGCTATGTGGCGCGGGTCTGCGTGCCCGGCCCTTGGCGCAAGGCCATGAGCGCGTTCCTGATCGCCAGCATCACCCGCGCGCTCGCGCAGGTGGGCCCCGACCCTGACCGGTTCTATCGCGAGCCGCGTGTCGAGGTCCAGGTGGTCAGCGTGCCCGAGGGTGGCTACGGGATATTCGGCCGGGTCATCGGCGAGTCGGCACTGCTTGACATGATCAGCGAGGCCAAGACCGACACGCCCGTGCCCGGCGATCTGGACGCGTTCATTGATCCGGTGTGCGGCATGGTCGCCAGTGACACGGTCGCCACCCTGGAACACGACGGTCAGACCTACGGCTTCTGCAGCCCGGGCTGCCGCCGGCATTTCGCTGGCAAGCTGGCCGGGCAGACATCCCGGTGACCTCGGCCCTGGCCGGGGCCCCGACGGCCGGCCGCCGGTTGCGGCAGACTGGGCACCTGAGCGAACAGGTCGCATCATTCACGGGGGACCAGATGACTGACACCACCGAGCAGATCAGCCGCCTGCTCCACGAGGCCGGCGAGACCCACCACGGCGTGTTCCGGATTACTGATGGCGCCGACGATGACTGGGCCACCTGGTACGCGGACTGGCTGGTCAACCTCTCCGAGCTGCCATCGCTGCTAGGCACCCGGCCGGTCCGCAGCGAGCTGACCTACCTGCTCGTCGGCCTCGACAAGGACTACACCGCCAGCCAGCCCGGGGCTCCGTGGGAGGCCTACTACGCTCAGCGGATCCGCGATCACTTCACCGCGGACGAGTAGCTCCGGGGCTCTGGGTGCCGCAGCGTCCGAAGCGCAGGTAGAGCGCGGGCAGCACGAACAGGTTCAGCAGCGTCGGGGGCCGAAAGGGCTCGCCCTCGTGCTTCGGGCGGATGTGGGAAGTGCATCGGCGGTGGGTCGCCGGGGTCTGGATCTGCCGACGCGGGCGGCAGCCGGTAGTCGCCGCCACCCGCGCCGGGGCAGGCGTGCTTATCGCTCGTCGACGATCTCGCCGTCCCGCGCGGTCGGGTCGCGGGTGAGGGACATGGCCGCCGCTGCCTCCGGGATCGGCATGGTCGCGAGAGCGGCCCGCATCTGCTCCTCGGTGTCCCAGCGCCAGGCGTCGGTGAAGGTGCCGTCGGCGTGCCGGGTCAGCTGAGTGTGGCCGTGACACGTTCCACGCGGTAGCGGTGGGCAGGCGTCCGATCGCCGAAGCGACCGAGGCCGGCGACCTGCGCCTCGACGGCGACCCGCGAGCCATTAACGGCCTGACTGGCCTGCTGCATGCACTCATCGCCCCGCCCCCGCCTCGGGGGCGCGACAAAGTTAGCGCGCTTATCCCGCCAGATCATTCGTAGCCAATCCCAGGGACGGTCACGCTGCCCAGCACCTGCCCGCCCTCCAACACCGTGAGCTCAGGCGCCGCCCTCATCCGCTGAGCACATGCCGAGGGCCCCCGGTGCTCGCTGACACAGGGGGCCCTCGTGGCTGATTCCTAGATGCGGATTCCTAGAGGCGGATCCGCCAGATGCCGCGGCCGTGCGTCGCGGCGTAGATGTAGCCGCCCGGACCCTGGGTCAGGTCGTCCACCGCCGCGTTGGGCAGCCCGTGGCCGAGCACCGACCAGCGGGTGCCCGAGCCCCTGCCGGCACGCGCCGTGAACACTCCACCGTCGGTCGCCAGCGCCAGCTCGCCGTGGCTGAGCACGAGCGCGTCGGAGGCGATGTCAGGCAGGTTGCCGGAGATATCAGTCCACGACTGCCCGCCGTTCCAGGTCTCGAACACGTGGCCGACACCACCGCCCGGCACGAAGTGCCGCGAGTAGCCATTGAAGATGGCATATGCGTGGGCCGGGTTGGCCGGGTCGACGGTCACGCCCGCGATGTAGCGGACCGGCAGCCCGGCCATGTTCACCTGGTGCCATGTCCCGCCGTAGTTGGTGGCAATGCCATCGGCGAAGGCCGGGCCGGGGTTGCCCCCGCCGCCTACCCATGCCGCGTAAATGACGTTGCCGTTGTTCGCCGACGACAGTGCGGTGACAGCGTTGGCCGCACCCAGGTCATACGCCGCCGTCCACGAGCAAGCAGTCAGCGTGCAGGCTGTGTTCCAGCCGGACTTGCTCACCCAGACGAACTCGCCGCCGGTCACCCACACATCCGGGTTCTGCTGGTCCTGGATCAGTGGCGTCACAAACCGCGCGTTCGGGTCGCAGTCCGGCCTGGTCTTACCCAGTACCGTGCCCTGCGCGTCGCAGGTCGGGCTGACTGGGTCGGAGAACGTGTGACCGCCGTCGGTGGTGGAGTACATCGTGCCGTCGGTGTACTCGCCGACCCAGTTGTTGGCGTTGGCTGGGTCGACGATGACGTCGAAGCCATCACCGCCAGCCGCCTCCGACATCTGGCTGGTCCGGTCACTGACCACCGACGTGCCGTTATCCTGCAGGCCGCCAACCGCCTGCGTCCCGCCGCCGGGCAGCGAGCCAGCCCGCGCGTCGTAGAACTGCGCCGTGCGCAGTGTGGCGTTCAGGTCCGACCACTGACCGTCCTCGGCGTCGTCGGATAGCGGTCGGCTGTAGACACCGCCGTCGTTCCCGATCACGATCTTGCCGTCCGCGATCATCATGGCGTGCTGGTCCGGGTGCGTGGTGTTCGGGCACGTATTCGTCTGATCACACGCGAACGGGTAGTTCCAGTACGGGCTGGCCGTGATCCAGGAGTTTCCCGCGTCCGTCGAGTCGAACACTTCCTCCAGGCCCGCGTACACGTGGTCCGGGTTACTCGGGTCGACCGCGAGGTCCTGGTTGTACCAGGCCTGCACGCCCGGCTGATAGGTCGGGCTGACCGCGGCGTTCAGCGCCGAGCCCGAATTCCCGAGCTTGGTCGTGTCGGCGATCTGCGTCCACGGTCCAGCCACGCTCGCCGGGCTGCCCGAGGACACGAAGATGCCCTGCAGGACGGATGCGTCGCCGGCCGCCAGCTTGGATATCGACTGCACGATCGCGTACAGCTTGGACCCGTCCCGCGAGTAAGCGAACGTGACCCGGCCCTGGTCGCTGGCGTCGATGTCACCGCTTGTCGTCACCTTGCTGAAGGTGCGACCCCTGTTGGCCGACTCGTAGAAGCCGTTGTACTGCGTATTGCCTGGACCGTGCCAGCCGATCGCGGCGATGACTTCCCGGCCGCCCGTGTGCGGTACCACCGCGACGTCGGTGACCTGCTGGTCGTACGGCGGGTTATCCACCGGGCCGGCCGGGTCGAGCACCTCGGTCCATGAGCCGGTCGCCGGAGAGTACCGGAACAGGCCGTTGTCGGTCGCCGCGAACGCGACGCCGTTGTTCGCGAACGCCAGGCGGAACGTCGTGTGCGACGCCAGCGGACTGATGCCGTGCACCGCGCCCGCATTCTGGAACGTCCGGCCATCGTTGCGGGAGACGTACACGCCAGTGCCGGCGTAGGAGTCCTGGGAGACGTTCGCCTCACCCGTGCCGACCCACAACGAGCCATCGGCCGGATCGATCGCTAGCGCGCCAATCGACAGCGTCGGCATCGAGTCGAACACAGCCGTCCAGGTCTGGCCCTGGTTCCGTGAACGCCAGACCCCGCCGTCCGCGGTGCCGGCGAACCAGGCGCCGTCCGGAGCCGCGACCAGCGCGGTGACCCGCCCGGATACCAGCGAGAAACCGGCGCCCTGGTTGCCCCAGAACGGGTCGGTGTAATTGCTGGGCTCGGCCTGATAGGGCTGGTCCGAGAACTGCTGCCAGCCCCCGCCTGTCCGCCGCAGCTGGCTGGCCTGCTGCTCAGCACTCGCCAGGGCCGGGCCGTCGATCGCCTGTGCCGGAGCCGTCCGCTCGAAGTCATACTGGGCGTTCTGGTCGGCCAGATCGTTATCGTCGGGCGTCGAGTTCACGCCACCAGTGGTGTCAGCCGGCGTGGCGCTCGCGTGGGTCACAAGGTAGTGGCGCAGGGCACTCTGCCGGCTGGCGAAGCCATGGAGTCCAGGCCTTGGCTTCGCCACTGGCGACCCGGCCGCAACACCGGCTCCCGCCAGGGCTATCGCCGAGCCTGCCGCGATCGCCCCGCCTAGGGCGACCCGCAGCGGCCGCTTCGGGTATCTCAATTCCGCCTCCGTTCGACATCACTGTCTAGGCCCAGGCGGACCCACCCGATGATCACATAACCATGTACAGAGGGACAAGAAATGCCGATAAGTAAGTCAAAAAACTGTAAACTAGCAAGTTGGATACGGCTTGGACGAGAAGTCACGGATTCAGGCGCTGGGCCGGCGGGCGCCGACCGGCAGAATCAGCCGTCCGACTGCTCTCCCATCAGCAGCCGACGACGCCGCGGTGTGTCGGTCGGTGGTGAACGACATACGAGTCCCGATACAAGCGTTCTGCGAATTGCACTTAGCAAAT
>Ga0134126_10005589_pt1 | contig 15699 bp, 6 predicted proteins | sample KB31752_FD_96881 | JGI IMG/M metagenome (GOLD analysis project Ga0134126, IMG submission 96881) | Terrestrial soil microbial communities with excess Nitrogen fertilizer from Kellogg Biological Station, Michigan, USA - KB3-175-2 | ecosystem: Environmental > Terrestrial > Soil > Unclassified ...
ACGATCAACGCACGCACTTTCAGCATCGGCGCATCATCGCCCTTCGCCGGAATGGCTCCCGGCGGCGTATAAGCCACCTTCTTTACCGAACCCAGCACGACCGTATGCGCCTTGGGCGGCGCGGCGGCGTTTACTTCAGTTGTAAGGAAGAAAATGCAGGCGAGTGCCATCAGCAGCCGCACAACAGGGGAGGAGAAATTCTGCATGGCTCGCAGCGTAGCGCGTTCCCATGCATTCGCGCAACGGCACGCGTCTATCGGCGGAAACGCTCCGGTCTTTGCACTGTTCCTTGTGCAAATTGCCCTAAAGTGCACCACCCATTACCCCAATCCAGATAACACTCTCGATTCCTGCGGCTTTTTGCCTGGGCCGAATTTCCACGATTCCGCCCGCAGTAGTATGGTGTGTGGAAGGGCGCGGCAGACTGCCCACAGTTTCCTTGGTTATCGCTCCACATATTGCGGCTGATGCGAAGTCTTACGCCTGAGCCGGCAACACGAACCGCAAGCAACCTTCCCAGGCATCTCCCCGAAAGGAACTTAACCGAACCATGTGGAAACCGAACCAGACTGGTCCCAACTCCCCCGCAACTCCTGAGCCAGCTCGCCCAACTCCCCCGGTCTCGACACCCGGCTCGTTTGAAGCCGCTCGCCCAGCCGCTCCCGCCGCCTCTGCCTCCAGCGGCGAACAGGCCACCATCGGTAAATCGCTCGTCATCAAGGGCGAGGTCACCGGTTCCGAGTCGCTCTACGTTGACGGCAAGATCGAGGGTGCCATCAACCTGCCCGGCAATCGCGTCACCGTCGGCCGCAATGGCCAGGTCGCCGCGAACATCACTGCGCGCGAAGTGGTCGTGCTCGGCAAGGTCCGCGGCAATATCTCGGCCAGCGACCGCGTCGACATCCGCAGCGAAGGCTCGCTGACCGGCGATGTCGCCGCCGCACGCATCGCCATCGAAGACGGCGCCTACTTCAAGGGCGGTATCGACATCCGCAAGCCAGGCGATTCCAAGGGCGGCAACAGCAGCAGTTCCTCCGCATCGTCATCTTCTTCGTCCAGCGCTTCAACTCCGGAGCCGGTCGCCGTCGAAGCCAAAGCCTAGCTTCCAGCGCATAGCCGAGCACATGGGTGGCCCACCCTTCGCATCGCGAAGGGTGGGTTTGCACTTTTTGGAAGAGCTCAGGTCTGTGGCCTCTGTCTCTGCCGAATCTGCCCTGGATCGACGAGATCAGGCGACGTTGGCGCGGGCTTGGACGCGGGACCGGCTGCGGGCTTCACCGTCAGGCTCCCGCGCATCTGCTCTGCGCCCACCTGCACTGCAGGTTGGAACGCCGCCGACGCCATGTAGTCGAGCACCGATTTCTTTAGCGAAGGCGTACCAATGTGCGCCGCGTCGAGATCGATTGCGCTGACCATCAGCTTTCCTCTGCCGACGGCGCACTCGTACAGCAGCCCAAGCTTCCAGCCGCGGTTCCAATCATCGATCGACTGCACGATGGGTTCCAGCTCACGCGGCAGGCCAGTCATGCTCAGCGAGTGCGTCGTCGCCATCACGTCGATCCACTGCCAGTCGCAGTTCGCGTCCGTCGGGAAGCCTTTCAGGGCGGGATGCGCCGCATCATTCAGGAGTCCCAGGAACGTGGTCCCGTTCGGGTTCATCAGGTGGTTCCAGAAGATCGGCACCGTCGTCATCTTCGGATCGTCCGCGCCGAACTCCTTCGCCACAAACAATACCTTGCCGCCAGCTGCGAGCTTTGCCTCAGCCTCCGGCCAGGCGCTGGTGATCAGCACATCGGCGGGTACCATCGTGTCAACCTTCGCCGGATAGACCCAGAAGTCCCAGCCGTTATGGAACCGCGTCCCGGCCAGCTCGACAACGAGCCGACATTTAGCGGGCGCGTGCACTTTGGCTAAATCCACTGAAATCGATCCCAGCGGAATGTTCTTCCCTCTTGGCGCAGGCTTCGATGGCAGGCTCCCGCCTGCCACCACCGCCCCACCTGCGCCTACGACGCGCCACTTCGGCGTTACGCTCCCGAACGGGTTAGCTCCGTAGTGCGCCAACTCAATATCGGCCTTCAGCGTGTCCGCCGTGGTAAAGACGCGTTCTTTGAAGCGGGCCAGCGGCACCGTCTCATTGCAGAACTGGCGGAACTCTTCCGGCCCGACATAACCCTTTGACTCCCAGAACGCATCCAGCAGCCCGATCAGCGCGCCGCCCTGGCCCAGGTAGTCATGCAGGTCAAGAATCTCGATGCCGCTGTAGCTCGCCGTGCGCAGGTTCGCCTCGAACTCCTCCTTGTAGCAGGCCACCTGAAAGCGGCCCGATGCGTTGGCGATCTGCTTGTTCTTCGCCAGCGTGCCGTGCTCGGCCGCAGCGTCGCGCATGATCCGGTAGTTCCCCGGCACCATGTAACCCGAGAACTTATCGATCACGCTGAAGTCCGGATACGCGCACCACTGTCCCACCTCATGCCCAATGCAGGGCACAATCGAACCGCGTGTCATGGTGCTCAACATGCCGTCGTAATCAGCGCCGAACCAGGCGCGTGGCCCGCGCGCCCCAGGCGTCACGAGAAAGTCCGCCGCATACGGCGTGCCTGGCCCTTTCGGCGGCGGCGACGGGCGCCCCGTGCCATCCGAATACAGCCGCCGCGGATCGGCCTCGCGCATCTCTTTGTCCCAGATGGGAAGCTGCTCCTGGTAGTGGCCGGCAGGTTCGTTCGACGCGTTCAGCATCACCAACGAGGGATGGTTGCCGTATGCGCGGATGATCCGCGCAGACTCGTCCCGCAACGTGTTCAGCATCTTCTGCTCGGCGTCGAAGGAGTTCCACATCCCGCACTCCGGCTGAAAGTAGAAGCCAAGCTCATCGCCCGCGACAAACGCCGCGTCCGGCGGGCACCACGAGTGGAAGCGAATGCCGTTCAGCCCCCACGCCTTGCAAGTCGTAATGATTTTTTTCCATGTCGGAACGTCTGTGGCCTGATAGCCGCGATGCGGGAACCCGCCGCCATCGTGCGTTGCGCGGAAGTAGAACAGCTCGCCGTTCAGGCGAATCGTTCTGCCGTCCGCCTTGATCTCGCGCATGCCGAAGGTCACGTCGCGCCTGTCGTTAGCATCCAGCCCGTCCGCATCCGGTCCGTTCAGCTTCACGGTGATGTGCTGCAGCACCGGCGTGAATTCGCTCCATGGCGTCGCGTTCGGCATCGGCACGTCGAGCGTCGCGGTTCCCCCTTTCGCGTCCCAGTTGGCGGGCGCATTTGTTGCGCCGACTGAAATCGTTCCTGAGCCTGCGTTGCCAGTCGCGTTGCCAATCTTCACCCGCACCTGCGCCGACTTCGTCGCAAGATTCGGGAACACCTGCGCATCATCGATCCACACCGGGCTCGTAACGCTCATTTCGATTCGCCCAACGATTCCGTTCCATGTGCAGCCTTCCGCATCCGAAACGCTGTGCCCGTCCGGCCGGTACGGCAGGATCATCCGGTTGTCGATGCGAAGGGTCAGCCGGTGCGTTCCCGGCGCGACAATGCCGAGGTCATACTCATGCGGCGCCACCAGCGACGTACATGACCCGATCTCCCTGTCATCGAGATACGCCGTCGTCTTCCATCGCGTGCGTTCGAGGAACAGCGCCACCCGCTTGCCCTTCCACGCCGTCGGAATTGCGATCTCTCGCTGATACCACGCCACGCCGAGGTAGTGCTTGATGGGCTGCGAGAGGTACGGCACTTCTACATGGCCCGGCTTGGTATATGGCGCATACTGCGGCAGCAGATACCAGCGCATGTCGCGCGGGAGTGCTGCAACAAACTGCGTGGTGGCTTCGATATCGTCGCCGTATCCCTGCGTCTGCAGGATGCCGGGCAGAGAAATGTGCGTCGTCGTACCCAGGTCCGCCTTGTACCAGACCTCATCGCCGGCGCCCATATCGTAGCGATCGAGCGCGAAGCGCCACTCGCCGGCAAGCGACTGCACGCCCGCACGCGGGGCTACCGGAGCAGTGGGCGCGCCAAAGACTGAGTGTGTGGGCGCAGCAGCCTGCGCAGCCGCGGCGCCCGTAAGCGCAAGGAATTTCCGGCGAGAGAGTCGAACAGATTTGTGCATCGCTTCCTTAGTAGTGCGTATGGTTGGCAATCAGCTTGCGGCAATCCGGTCCGCAAGGCTTGGGGTGCGGCACGACGTTGGCGTTGCCGTAGACTCGCAGAATTTGTGTGCCGCCGCCCTGCCCTCCGCCTCCGCCTCCGCCTTCCAGCGTAATCACCTCATCCGCGCCTGTATGGTCGAAGTCGAACATGTGGTAGGCCTCGCCCTTGAAGAAGAGCGTGCCGGCGCCGTCCGGCTCCAGCTTGAAGCGATACCAGAAGAACGTCCGCTTGCCGTTGCCGTACCAGTCGCCGCGCACGAAGTTCGGGTTGCCGTTCAGCGGATGCGCCGGCCACTTCTCCAGCAGGTGTCCCAAATTGTCGAACCAGTAGAGCTGCGCGGAGAGACCGCCGTTCGCGACGATCTCGTTGGGATTGGCAGCCTGCCGCTGGAACCCGCCGCCGCCCGCACGCTGCCCACGCGCCGCCCCTCCTCCGGCAATAGGTGCGCGGGTGCCATAGGTTCGTCCGTTCGTCACCACCTGCGGCGTCTTCGAGCCGGCAAGAATCCAGCCGCCGGTGATCTGCTGCGAATGGTCGGACAGGTTCTGCCACAGCATGTCGCCGTTTTGCGCGTTGTAGGCCAGCGTGCCCACATCGCTCTGCCCGGTCAGCAGCTCCGGCTTGCCGTCACCGTTGATGTCCACGAACTCCATCGCGTCCATGTGGTCGTTGTTCTTCTCGAAATACTTCGCGTTGTTCCACACCTCGTGGCCCTCAGCGTCCAGGCAGAGATGGCTGATGATGACTTCATCCACGCCGTCGCCGTTCACGTCATACGGATAGATGTAGTGGCCGAAATAGTCCTTCTGGCGCGGCTCGGAGTGCTGCCACACCTGATGCAGCTGATAGTCATAGGCCGTGAGCGAGATGAGGCCGCCGGTATCCGACAGCACCAGCAGCGTGTCCGGCCCGGGGGCGTCCTTGTGGAACTTCGCCACCGCCATGCGGTAGTTGTTGTAGACATGCGGCATCGGAGGAGCGGGCCACGGCGTATTGCGCACAATCTCGCCGGTGCGGCCGTCGGCGATCACCAGCCAGTCCTTGTTGTCGATCATTCGCCAGTGCGCGACCTCATCGCGGCCCGTGCGGTCGAAGTCCCACAGCAGTCCGGGCGCTTCGAATTCGCCACGCAGACGCGCGTCCTGCGCCGGAGCCTGCCAGCGCCACAGCTCATGCCCATCGTTCGCATACATGATCGATGAGTAGTCGCTGGTGATGTCGAGGATTGCGTACTTGCCGCTGCCATCCACATCGCCGAACTTCACAATGTTCGACGGTGCAATCTTGTACTCATGCTCCAGCTTCACCTCAGGCGGAAGCTCCAGGGCTTTCAGGTCATCTTCCTTGAAGTCCGCGTTCTTGGTCAGCACCAGCACGTTGATCGAGGGCCGCGGAGCAATCGCTGTCAGCACGATGGTGACGTTGCCAGGCCTCAGTACATAGTCGTCGCCACGCACCCACTTGAGCGTTCCCTGCCCATAGCTGCCCGCGTCTTCCTTCCCATCGATCTTCACCCGGAAGGAGCTGGTTGCCGTTCCAATGCTGCGCACAAAGAGGTGATAGGTCCCCGCTTCCTTTACCGGAACCGTCGCGGTCGCATCCTCCGCGCTCGACATGTTCAGCGTGGAGTTGTTGAAGAACCACTCGCCCGCGGGAAAGCGCCCATCGATGGTGTCACCCGCGGGAATGTTGAGGAAGAAGTCCGACGCCGGCACCACAATCGTTCCCGGCGGCTGATGCGCCGCGTCATGGTGATGCAGTGTCAGCTTCTGCTGCGCCCACGCAGTAGTAAAGGCCAACGCCCCGAACATTGCGGCTCCGCGCGTAATCCTTCGCATTGTGAAGCTCGTCATGGCCGCGCTCCTCCCGCCAGTTCGAACTCCGGTGTCACGTCCACCGGAATTCCCTCGGTCGCATCGAGCGCATGTTGCAGCGAGGCGGGCATCACATCGTACTTCGCGAACCACGCCTCGGCGCCTGCGCGGTCGCCGCGCGCCTCAAATAGCAGCAGGGTCTTACACAAGTCGGTGATCGCGCCCGGCATCGCCGCCTCATTCATCGTGTAACGGCCATCCGCGGCCTGGGCCAGCGCGCCCTTTTCCAGCAGATAGTTGAACTCCATCATCTCCGCGCGGCCATGCGCCTCGCCTGTGCCGAAGCGCAATGTGCGCAGCAGGCCAGCGACGTACGACGCATAGATGACGTCAGTCTCGTTTGCGGGCAATACCTTTTGGTCGATCAGCCACTTCGTGAGATACATGCCCGTCACGTCCGCCTTCGCCTCTTCCAGGCCGCTGTACGCCGGCCCGATCGCCTCGTTGATTGCGATCTGCTTTCCATCCACATGCGCCCACGCCGGCCCCAACCCGTGCGAGATCTCATGCAGGATGGTCCACGTGAGATAGCCTTCGCCGCTTACATCTTTCGCCTGCGCCGGTGTCATCATCTTGCCCGCGATCGGGAGGATCACGTTGTTCACCCGCGCATCCATAAAGTTCTTGAAGAAGATCTTCTTCGATCCCTTCTCCGCGTGAATCCTGGGATCGTTCGGCAGATTGTCCGCGACGGCCTGATACCCGTAGCGCAGGTCGCCGGCGCGCAGCGGCGCATCCATCACCTCCATCGGCGTTGCCTGCCCTTCCTTCGACGGCTTGTCCGCATCGTCGATCGGGAGCGCGCGCTGCATCTCTGCTTCGTGCTGCTGATACATCGCCAGCTTGCGGCTCTCCGCAGCGTTGCGGATCAGGATCGACGCGCCATAGGAAGTCTTCACGCTCAGCAAGCCGTCCAGATACACCTCATACGGCGCGAAGATGATATCGATCTTCGGATCTTTCAGGTCGAGCCACGCGACATCGCTCGCGTAGTAGTCGTCCGTCTCGAGCGCCTCCGCTCGGAGATTCAGATACTTCGCAAACGCTGGATCGGGGCTCAGCTTCGCCGCCGCACGCAGGTCCTCCGCCATCGGCTTGATCCATTGCGCGAACGCGACGTGATACGGATAGGTGTACAGCTTCTCCGGCACGCCATAGACGACGGGCTGGCTCAACGCCGCGGGAATATCCAGCGGCGCCGACCTTACCACCGTGTGAGGATCGTAAATCGCCGCCTTCTCCTCCGGGTGCGCAGCGACATATTTCTCTACTTCAGCCCGCGTCAGCCCATACGGATACAACTCCCGCCCCGGCGGCATCGGCTCCTCGCCGCTGAAGGGAAAGTTGTCGTCCACCAGGTCCCAGCGGCTTCCGTTAATCGAGAACAGCTTCATCATCGAAGGATTCTGCGTGGTGTGCGCCATCGCCCAGCCGCCCAGGTCGCTCTGGCGCCAGTAGACCTCATTGAGGAGCCGGCAAGCGTCGGCAAGCTTTGCGATCATCTGCTGCTCGCGCGGCGTCAGCCCCGCCTTGTTGTAGGGCACGCGGATCGTCGTCCATCGCGCCGCGCGCTCGGCCTCATTGTGTACCGGACGGCCACCCGCATTGCGCGTGCCGGAGTGGCTCTCCGGAATCACCGCAGCGGGCCGCAACCCCTGCGTGCCACGCGCCCCCTGACCGGCGCCCCTGTCTTGTCCCACCGCCGCAATCGCGAACAGCCCCGCACAGGCAATGCCCAGCCACAGCGCTCGTCTCACGCCCTCACCTCTCACTTCTTCTCCGCCACGAAGGTCACGTCGCCAAGCAGACCCGAAACCGGCAGCGGCGGCACAAACCCGAACACGCCACCACCGCCTCCGCCGCCCGGGCGCGCCGGCACGGCCGGCTCGTCGAGAATCTGCTGATCTTTGGGCAGGCCGCGGTCGCCGATCTGGCGATTCGTCCACTCGTTCGTCACCGCGATCTCCAGCTTGTTCGCGCCCGGCTTCAGCGCACCAGTCACGTCCACGCGATAAGGCGGCGCCCACACCATGCCGACGGGCTTGCCGTTCACCTTCACTTCCGCGATGTCGCGCACCGTGCCCAGATCGATCCACACCTGCTGCCCCGGATTGAACCACGCGGCCGGCGCGGTCACTGTCTTCGAGTAGGTCGCTGTGCCGGAGAAGTACTTCACACCTGCGGCGCTGTTGTCCGTCCACGAGACCAGCTTCGGCATCGTGATACTCGCCGGCGCGCCCCATTTCGGCGGGAACGTCACGGTCCACGCACCCTCAACTGTTCCCAGCTTTGTCTCCGTCAGCGCAGGCGCGGTGCGCTCCGGAGCGGTCTCCTTGTCACGGAAGATCACGAACACGCTTTCGCGCTCGGCCAGGTTCAGCGGCACCTCCGTGAACTCGTCCTTCGGCTGCGTGTAGAGGGCCGGCTCAATGCCAGGCTGCTTGTTGCCGCTGCGGTCCGGCATGTTCACGTCATCGGTGTATGAAACGCCGCTCTTCTCCAAGCCATCCATCGGCCGCCACACCTGAACATCCTTGCCGCTCACACGGAAACGAGCGTTCAGATGCACCGGCTCGTCCGCCTGGTTCGCGACAAAGTAGATCTCAGCATCCTTGGTGTGCCGATGCACCCACACCGGCGGGTTGTCCAGCGATCCGCTCGCCTTGAAGTCGGGCGACGCCTTCACGCGATGCAGCACCTCATCGAGCGACAGCCCCCAGTACGTCATGCCCTTGCCGTAGGCATGCTCGTTCAGCGTGACGCCGTCCATTGAACCCCACAGGTCCATCGCAAGGTCGCGCACCTTCGCATCCGCACGCGGATAGTCCAGCAGGCTGGGGCTGGTCTCCGGCCGCGGCCCGACGATGGTCGCGCCCGCCGCTACCAACTCATGCAGCTTGCTCAACACCTCGGGCGTCATCTCCGTCGTCGGTGGCAGAACCAGAATGCGATAGTCATGCCCGTCCGGCATCTGTTCGCTGCCGTCCACATGCACGCGGCCGTCGGCGCTCACGCTCGTGTGGTGCAGCAGGATGTCGGTATTGATGTAGTCGTAGTCATAGCCCGCGGCCATCGCCGGATCGTTGCCCTGTCCCCAGAACGGCATCGTCGACGGCGCCCCTTCCTTCAGGAGATACGCGACGTCCGCCGTGGGATAGCCCTGCTGCAGCATGAACTGGACACGCGCCACATACGTCATAAACGGCTTAGCCATCTCCGCCCATGTAATGTTGCGGTTGATGTGCGTGCCCACCATGGTGTTGCCGGGCTTGGTGTCCAGCGGCTGCTCGGCCGACGTATGAAAGACCAGCCGGTTCACGCCCTGTGCCAACCAGTAGTCGGCAATCTTTTTGAGCGTGTACGGCGACTCGTAGCCGCCGCCGGTAAAGCTTTCCGTCGCGACCAGCGGCTTGCCATACACATGCGCCGCCGATGCCGCACCGCGCACATCCACGTAGTACATCGACTCCGGATGCAGTGCGCGCACCCAGAACTCCGCCATCGGAATATCGATGTGGCTCTTGTTCAGAAGCGTGTCCTCGGGAATCTCCAGCGCCACGCCTGACGCCTCCGAATACAACTTCATGCCCAGCTTGTGCAGGTTGCGATCCATCTCACCATAGAAGTCGTCGGCGTACATGTCCGCCAGCGTACGGCGAAAGTCCCACAGGAAGCGGTCGCTCACGTCAGAGTTCTCCACTACGCGGCCCGTCAGCACCGGGAGGTACGGCGTGGGGTCGTAGCCGCGCAGCCGCTTGAACTCCGGAATCATGTCGTCGGTCCAGTTCTGCATACCTGCTTCCCAGCTGTCCACCGTCATGTACTGGACTGTGCTGCCGACGAGATCGCCGAGGTGCTGCTTCATCGGGTCCATGTAGCCCTTGAAGTATTCGTCCACATACTTTGCGTTCAGCTTATCGACCTCATACCCGCTGCCCGCCGGAACAGACGGCCGGTTCTTCGCGCCGGTAAGTGAGTAGCCCATGCGCAGCACCGTCCACTTGCCCTCGGGAACGTCCCAGTGCAGCGTGCCGTCGGTATCCATCTTGCCTGTCAGGTCGATGATCTGCGCCTTCGCAATCTCATCGATCGGCGGCGCGCCCGGTGTGGGCACTACGTCGTACTCATCCATCAGGCTGCCGAAGGCCCCCTTGTCCTCCCACCGGTTGACCCGCGCATCGGTGTAGAAGATCGCCTCGCTGACGGAATATCCCTGCGGCGCAGCGCCGGTGCGCCGCCCTGCGGCAGCTGGTGCTGGGGGGTCATCCTCGCCGGTGATCACCTCCGCAGGTGACAGCGCACGCCGGTCGAACTCAATGCGGAAGAACCGGCCCGTCGCCGCCGGAAATGCAAAGGTGCGGATGCTCGCGCCGTGATAGCCCTGCGGCCCGGGGGTCGCTTCAACCTCACGCCACTTCTCGCCATCATCGCTGACCAGAATTTTTCCCACCGGAATCAGCCGCGAACCCAGCGACAGCGCCCGCGCCGTGAAGGGGGCCGCAAACTCATACTGCAACCAAACGGGTGCACCGCTCTGTGCTTCAGGAATGGTGATGGCAGTGCCCAGGCTGTCATCCATCAATGCCTTGCCGTCAATCGCAGCGCCGGCGCTCGCGCTCGTCGTCACCTTGGGATTGAGCGCAGCCATCGGTGTGGAATCGAGCGGCGATCTGTACGCAATCACCGCCGAGTCCCGATAGAAGTGCGGCGCGTTCGGCGCGGCGCCCGCACCGGAATCGCGCACTGGCCCCTCATTGGATGGCGGCTCCGGCAGCCTGCCCGCAAACGGCTTGCCACCCGCCACGTCGGTCGAGCTCCACACAAGCTTCTTCATCGCCATCTGCTGCGTCACCCACGGGCCGCCCGCCAGGCTCCAGCCAGCGCAGCTGAAGATCGACATCTCCAGGTTCAACTGCTTTGCCAACTCCGCCGAGTGGCGCACGGCGTGGTACCACTCCTCCGTGCCGAAATTGATCTTCGGCTCGACTACCTGCCCGTTGCCCGACGCTACATCTACCAACTGAAAGCCGCCGATGCCGACGCGCTTCATCCACTCCAGGTCCTTCGTGATACCGTCCTCGCGCACATTTCCGTTCGTCCAGTGCCACCACGTGCGCGGCTTGGCGGAATCCGGCGGCGTCACGAATCCCTGCGACAGCGCCTCGCCCGTCGCCGTGCCCATGCTCTGCGCCCAGACCGCGGCTGTACCGGGGGCCGCGAGCACTGCACCCGCCGTCATCGTCAACACAATTGTTTTGCGCTTCATCTTTTATCCTCGGCAACAAAAATCCAGGTCGTCATTCTGGACCGCGCTTTAGCGCGCGTCCAGAATCTCCGTATTTAAAGTCAGTGGGCCGGCTGCCAACGCCACCTCGCACTCACCCTACCGCTCCGGATGCAGCGTCGCCTTCAAAAACTGCACATAGATATCCCAGTCGCTCGGGACCATGCCATGGCCGCCGTCGTGCATGTAATAGCTCAGGCCGTTGGTCAGGATCAGTTGCTTCGGTTGAGGCCACGTCGTCGTACCCAGGTCCTGCTTGCCCAGCAGCTTGTAGACCGGCCCGGCTGCTACCTCCGCCAGGAACTCGCCCTTCGGGTCGCTCCAGTAGTCCGTGCTGCCCGTCTGCAGCAACACCGGCCGCGGCGCAATCAAAGCCAGCAGCATGTTCGCGTCCATCGGAGCTTTGTCCGGGAAGCCGCCCCATTTCGCGTAGTTCGCCGCAAACTGATACGGATAACGCGACGGCGCCGTAAGGTGCGCGATCGTCTCGCCGAAGTCGCGATGGCTCAGCGCCGCGCCGCCTTCGCCGCCGCAACTCGCGATGACTGCGGCAAAGCGCTGGTCATGCGCGCCCGCCCACGTCACCGTCTTGCCCAGGCGCGAGACACCGTGAATGGCGACGCGCTTCGCATCCACGCCCGGGTCCGTCTCGAAGTAGTCCTCCACGCGGCTCATGCCCCAAGCCCACGCCGCAATCGATCCCCACGCGTCCGGTGCGCGGTCGTCCTCGCCTGTCTGCCCCGGCTTCATATACTTCGCGCGAATGCCGTTCGCAAAACCCGTCAGCGAATCCGGATCGACATCGCCGTAGTAGAACGTCGCCACACCGATGCCCGCATCGAGCATCGCCGCGACATTGATGCGCCCAAAGCCCGGCCCTGGCCGCGGCAGCGCCTTCGTCGCGCCCTTCTGGTCCCACACCTGCTGCGGAGTAATCCCCGGGTCATCCACTGCCGCCTGGACCGCGCCGAAGTTGATGCTCAGGAAAATCGGTACCTTCTTGCTCCCCGCATTTGCAGGCAGATACTCCAGCAGATGGATCACCGGCCAGCCCGAGTCCCCATTGTTCTTTGCATTTGCCAGGTGGATCGTCACCTGCCTGCGGATCGCTTTACCGCACAACGCCGGCGTGCCTTTATCGATCACCTCGAAGCTCTCATCTGAAGGACGCCCGGGCGCGATGCCGTACTGTTGCTCCTCGAAAATCTTCTCGACTTCCGCCCGCCGCTCCGTCCACTGCTTGGCCGTCTTCACCTTCTGCCCGTTGTTCATGGTCAGCGCGTCTGGCAGTGTGTACGTGCCTACCTTGTCCTCGTGATAGTTCACAGGGATGCCGGCGACAGGCTTCTCCTCCGGCGGCCCCGACTGCGCAGCAGCAACCGGCCGCGTCGGTGCAGCAACGGCAGTCGCCGCATTGCACGGATCGGCCTTCACGGTTGTCGGCGGCGTGGCCGCAGTGCTGGTTGTTGCTGTGCCTGCGTTAGGCGTTTGCGGTGCGGTCGGCGCCTGAGCACTGGCAACAAGCGCGGCAAATCCGAGCAGGCAAAGAGGCGTGCGGGCTTTCAGGAACATGGCGGGTGGCTCCGATTGAGTTCGCGGGGCCGCATCAACCTGCGGAGCCGCGCGTTTCAGAGAGGAAACAAATTGCAACTCGAAACCATAGTTTTTAGCCTGAACCCATGTCAAGGCTCCTCGCTCGCCGGCAAAGACTCCGCCGATCCGACTTGCAGCCTCGTCCCCACCCTGAGAGCATGGCTGCGATGATCTGCGCCGCTCGTATCCCGTTTGCTGTTTGGGCCGTCCTATCGGTTTTTGCCCTCGCACTGTCTCTTCCCGCGCAACCCGCTACAACGCCCAGCCCCGCTCCCCTCGTCATCGACGCCTCGGCCCCTACTCCCCCGCCCGCGGCCGCCAATTACACCTACGATCCCGCCGACGCCAAATCCCCCTCGGGCCACACCCTCGGCCTCAACGCGCAGTACCTCGCCCTCGACGGCAAGCCTCTGCTGCCGGTCATGGGCGAGATCCACTACTCGCGCGTGCCCGAAGCCGAGTGGGAGACCGAAATCCTCAAGATGAAGTCCGCCGGCGTGCAGATCATCGCAACCTACATCATCTGGATCCATCATGAGGAGATCGAGGACCAGTGGGACTGGTCCGGAGAGAGGAACCTCCGCCGCTTCGTCCAGCTCTGCGCCAGACACGGCATGTACGTTGTCCCGCGTATCGGTCCCTGGTCGCACGCCGAAGTCCGCAACGGCGGCTTCCCCGACTGGTTGCTCACCAAGACCAGCCAGACTCGCTCCAACGACCCCCCCTATCTCCACTATGTCGATCTATATTACCGGCAGATCGCCGCGCAGCTCAAAGGCCTGATGTGGTCCCAGGGCGGCCCTGTCATCGCCATCCAGCTGGAGAACGAGTATCGCGGCAGTGGGCCGATGCGCGGCTCGGCACACATCCTCAAGCTCAAACAGATGGCGCGCGACGCCGGCCTGCGCGTCCCGTTCTACACCGTCACTGGCTGGGACGGCGCATCCATTCCCACCGGCGCCATGCTTCCCGTCTACGGCGGCTATCCCGACGCGCCCTGGGATGCTTCCATTGAGAAGCTCCCGCCATCCGAGGTCTATGTTTTCCGCTTCGGCAGCCGCGTCACCGGCGACATGGGAGCCATCGGGGCATCCGGCGCGCCGCGCGGCAACGCCGCCAACTTCACCACCGACACGCCCTTTATGACCGCCGAGATGGGCGGCGGTATGCAGGAGACCTATCATCGGCGCCCCATCGTCTCGGCCGATGACATCGCCGCCATGATGCCCGTCATGCTCGGCTCCGGCGTCAACCTCTACGGCAGCTACATGTTCCACGGCGGCGAGAACCCCGATGGCAAGCTCACCACGTTGCAGGAGTCGCTCGCCACGCACTACGCCAACGACCTGCCCGAGAAGTCCTACGACTTCGTCGCACCCATCGGCGAGTTCGGCGACGAGCGCGAAAGCCTGCTGAAGCTGAAAACATGGAACTACTTCCCCGCCGACTTCGGCTCGCTGCTCGCGCCCATGCAGCCGCGCAAGCCGGACATCGTCCCCATCGGCCCGCGCGACCTCTCCGTCCCGCGCATCGCCGCGCGCACCTCAGGCCAGTCCGGATTTCTCTTCGTCAACAACCACGTCCGCGGCTACGCCATGCCCGCGCGAGAGAACTTTCAGGTCACCATCAAGCTCCCGGGCGACAAGTCCGTTACGCTGCCATCCAAACCCATCACCCTCCCCGCCGACGCCTACTTCGTCTGGCCCTTCAACATGGACCTCTCGGGCCTGCACCTCCGCTTCGCCACTGCGCAGCCCCTCGCCATCCTCGGCACGAAAGAATCGCCGGTGTATGCGTTCTTCTCTCAACCTGGGATCCCCGCAGAGTTCGTGATCGACGACTCAGGTGTCACTCTCGATCCCAAATCGATCGCGCACCGCCACATCGAGTTAGCTCACAGTAATGGCAAACTTATCCTCCGTCAGACCCTCGCGCTGGATCAGGCCAATCAAGGCTTCGAGCCGGTATTCAAACTGCGCAACGGCAGAACCATCACCATCATGCTCATGACGCGGAACGACGCCGAGCATAGCTGGAAGGTCTCCTCAAAGGCAGGAACCTTCTTTCTGTGGACACCGCACGATGCCTACATCGACGGAGACCTCGCATATTTGCAGCACCTCGGCGACGCTTCGCAGCCGGGCACCATGCCGGCCAGCTCCTTCACGTTTAACGTGCGACCCGAGGGCCTCGGCTCTTTCGTCTCAATCGACAACTCCGGGCATGTGGACGACAGGGTAACAATTGGCATAGAGGAGATGGCCAAACGCATCGCCGAACATCCCGAACCGCCTGGCGTAGTCCAACTCGCGGTGACGCAACTTCGCGCGGCCGGCCAGCCGGCCCCACTCCCCTCGGACTTCAAACCTTCCTCGCGCCCACGCGTCGTCGCCGCCGCACCCACGGACGCCGACTGGTCCCGCGCCGGCGTCTGGTCCATTACTCTGCCGAAATCCGTCGCCGCCGCAATCGAATCCTCAGACACCGCGCCGGAGAGAAATGCCCGGGTGCCCCATTCATCCCGCGCACTTGGCGGGATGAGTGGGATGAACAATGCCCAATCCGCCGTTCTCCCGAACACCGAATACTTCCTCCGCATCCACTACACCGGCGATGTCGCGCATCTCTCCGCGAACGACCATCTCCTCACCGACGACTTCTACTCCGGCCGCCCGTGGCTTGTCGGCCTCGCGCGCTTCGCGCCGCAGCTCGCGCAATCTGGCGGCAAGCTCACGCTTGCCATCTATCCTCTTCGCCCCAACCCGCCCATCTTCTTCGAGCCCGGCCTCGCACCCAA
>Ga0134126_10005590_pt1 | contig 15698 bp, 14 predicted proteins | sample KB31752_FD_96881 | JGI IMG/M metagenome (GOLD analysis project Ga0134126, IMG submission 96881) | Terrestrial soil microbial communities with excess Nitrogen fertilizer from Kellogg Biological Station, Michigan, USA - KB3-175-2 | ecosystem: Environmental > Terrestrial > Soil > Unclassified ...
ACACCGACAATCGTGGCAAAGTTTCAGTTTTCCAAACTAAATTATCCGTGCAACGGCGGGAATCCGGCGGACTGCGTCGGCCACACCCCGCTCAACGCCAGAGCGCCGAGAAATACCATCACCTCTTTCGCCGCGCCGGATAACGATACGCCCAGAAGACCCCACCGAAGCCGGGTTGCACTACGTCATAGATCAATTGCATTCCATGGGCTTTTTTGCTCGACCGGCGATTATTCCCGCTCGCGTCTTCGCGATCCGCACAAAGAGCGCGAGGAAGGCAAATTCGGATGCCGCGCAGGAGAGGCGAACGTTAAGTTGACGAACATCCTCGACCACTTAACGAAGTAGGTTCACGCCTGCTGGCGACGCTTCTTTCTCGTCGCGCGCCAGATCAGAAGAGAGGGCAGCAGAGAAACCAGAAGGGTCGGCCAAAGCCATTTCGTGACGAGGACGAGGGCGTTCCGGAAAAAGGCGTTGCCGCCGATGTACGCGGTGGCCGCGGCGTCGTTTGCATGGGGAGCCAGGGCCACGCCCCCCTGCGCAAATTGATGAGCGATCGCGATCCCTCCAACCGCCGCTTTCCATCCAAAGGCGCAGCCGCCAACCGCCATCAGACCCGACACCATTCCGCCCACAACCCAGACACCGACAGCGAAGCCGGCGTAGCAGAGGACTCCGGCCCCAAAACCGCCGAACACAACTCCACCGACGCCAAATCCGCCAATACATATCGGGGCGATGGCCATTCCTCCGAACGCGAAAATACCGCCGATGGCCGCATCGTCCGCGATGGCGATCCAGGCCTTGACCGCCTCCCGTTGACTGGCCCAGGTTGCACCTAACCTGATGTGAACCAGCGGCAGGCCGAACAGACGAGTTTTTGTGCGATATTCAAACGCGGTCACCGGCTTTGAGGTTGCCGCGCTTGCAGAAGACGCTGAAGCAGCGGCGTTCAGTTCGCGGAGCTTCCGGCGCATCCAGAGGACGAGGAGTGCGGTGGCCGGGATCCAACTCGTCACAACCCCGATCATCAGTCCGCCGAACAGCACGGGATGTGAGACCGCCAGCGGACGTGCCCACGCCGCGAGCAACACCAGCGCCACCGGCACGACGATGAAAACGATCAACACGCCGTAGAAACGTTTGATAAACCCGCGTTCCTGTTCCGAGGCGGCCCCGTCCATTGACATTTTGTAACCCAGGTAGGTTGACAGAAAACCGGTGAGTGGACCGGCCAGGACATTGAAGGCAGCCAGCCCGGCGCCGGCTTTGGTGGCGGCACTTACCTTGGTCGCGGCCACGCCGAAACCCGCCGCAGTCGCCGAAGAGGCAAAGGCTGGCAGGGCCGCAAGTACACCGATTGTAAAAGCCCTGCCGGGTGAACTGCGTTCGAGAGCCCCCTCGATGAACGACAGCACCTCTTCGTGGAGCAGCTTGCGTCCGCGCGAAAGGCGTTGCTTGACCGCGTCCTCGCTCAAATCCAGGGCTTCCGCCACTTTTTCCACGGACTGCTGCTCGCGATAAAACAACACGAGCGGCTCCCGGTAAATCTCCGGAATGCGTTCGATGGAACGCCAGAGAATCTCCTCTTCCTCCTTGCTGATGGCCCGTTCCGACGGCAGTGGGTCCGCGGCCCGAAGCCCTTCCGGAAGGAGTTCGTGCGCGGCTTCCAACGGCTCTGCTGAATGAGTGGGTTCACGCCCGTCCCGTCGAAGAGCCTTGCCGATCAAACACCGGGCGATGCCACACAACCAGGCGCGGAGCTTGTGTCGTTCCCGTAATAGCCGCAGATGTTTCCAGGCCGTAATGAACGTCTCTTGCGCCAGGTCCTGACTCTGGCCAAGACCGCCGGTGGCGCTGTATGCCAGTGAGCAAATGAGCGACTGGTAGAGCGAAACGATTTGCCCGAAGGCATCACGGTCGCCATCCAGTGTCTGTGTCACCAAATCTGCATCCGTTGTTCCCTCTACGGTCATCAATGTGTTTGTGATCATATCACCGCATAAGTACCCGGAAAGGGAGAACCGGTGACAAGAAAACTGTCCCGGACATCATTTCTTTAACCACAGTGACAGATGGGTGCGACGAAGCGATTGACCGGGTAACCCTTACGACGACGGAGCTCGTCCTGACTTCGATCAGAGATTCTCCGCGATTGCCGCTCTTGAGGCAGTCAGTATAGAGATCGGATTCGGAACCGCGAATTGCGCGGCAAAAGATGGTCGGGGCGGTGAGATCTGAACCTAAGCCGGTGATTTCGCGTCGTTTCGGAAAAAGCGCGTTACAAGCCCGTATTCATTGACACTTTTTGCGTTTTACACTTTTCCCGATCACGTCGCCGTTCCACCCAATCCGAAACTTTTATGTTAGGATTTGTTAGGACTGCGTTGGATGTGTTAAGCGCCGCAGTGCCGTCGTAAAAAGTGCTGCTTTCACCGAACTGGCATCACAGACTAGGCTTGGTTTACCATCTGAGCGCGGGCAAAGCGTTGCCCTCACTTGCCCATGTTGCGAACGATACTCTCTACCACTTTGAACCATTTGTAAGCTTCCACCAAGTCCTTCTTCACTCCTTTACTTCTCAAAGACTGTTATTAATAAAGGTATCTTTAGTTCCGCTATCTTCGCTAAGAAACTGGTGTTAAATTCGAGATTTGCTTGGTCCTGATATGACACTGCTATGTAAAAGCTTATATCCAGAGCACCACACTCCCTCAGAATGGCTATCCCCTTGCTTAAAGTCTCGAGCAAGGCATTCATGGCTGCGTATCCCTTACTGTCATCCAGCGGCACAAGTTCTGCGCTTCCATAGGGTTGGGGAGCATTCTTGAACCGACCGAGTTTACCCAATTCGCCCGGTTCATTCTTTTTGAAGAATCGAAGCCCCGTCTTCATTTCTGCAAGTGCTGGCGAGAACGTTTCGCCTTTGATGATGCAAATTGGACTTATCTCAATCATAAGGGATCTAATCGCATTTATACCATTCAAGCGGGTAAACGGTGTCAACCGCTGCGCCCGTCTCTGGACGTCTCAGCCATACGTTGGCGTGTAACCTTCGAATCACCGACCAAGCTCATTTCAACCTTTGAGCAGCTCAAACAACTCCGGGATCGTCTGCGCCATTTGCACGTTCTCCTGGAGTTCCTCGAAGTCGCCACGGGATTGCCAGCCGTGCCATGCCCGGAACGACTTCAGGACCATGTCGCGCGCCTCGCCTACGGAAACCACGAACGGTTCACCCGATGGCTCCAGTTCCACTTTGATCCGCTGATTCAGGAATACGTTGTAGCCCCAGAACAGTCCGACCCCATGCAGCTTGTGCGCGTCCTTGACCTTAATCCCCGTCCCGTTGGAATCGATTACCGTCATCCCTCGATACCATCCATTCTTGAGACCTAACTTGTTGCAGGTAGTTAGTTCGTCCTCCGTCAGTTTGACGCGAACAAGGTTCTGACTCCGGCACAGTACCGGAAACTGCAAATCTTTAAGCAGAGTGCTCATTGTGTCGGCGCGACATAGAGGGGTCAGAGATGACTAAATGATAAATTCATCGTAGCCGCTTTCGCTTTGTGACCGAGCGCGTCGCATTGGAAGCTGTCCGCCAATACCCCATTTACAACCGCTTCGCAATCCACGACCAACTCATCGTTGTTTCATCACGCAATCGCACCGCCATGCGTGCCTTCCTTGGGTCGCCTTTCCGGTGCTGTCGCAATTCCGCTTCCGTCCAACCCGCCTCTCTCAATCAACATCTCTCCCCTCAACCGCTCCGCCTTCTGTTCATCCGACTCCCTCAACTCCTCTCCATGATGCTGTTTGCCCTGCTTCTCCCCGATCAATTCCAGCAGTTCCTCCCGAAAACTGACCGGACTCAACTTTCTGGTCCACATGAAGTGTTAGTCCTGGGACTGGTTTGAATTTATGTTTTCGATTGTTCTGTGTCCATCCTCGGCAAGAAGAAACGCGGACTTCTTAGAAAAATATGGTCGGGGCGGTGAGATTCGAACTCACGACCTCTTGTACCCGAAACAAGCGCGCTACCAGGCTACGCTACGCCCCGAACCAAAGCGCTGAGACGTTGCCGCGCACCCCGGACAATTGCAATGACGTTTTTTCCGCCCGCCCGTTGACATCGTGAACAATGCGGTTGACGCGATGAGGGCCGCGGTTGCGCGGCGCACCTCACTTTGCCCTTTGCACTTCCACTGGCGCATGGTTCAGTTCCCGGCGTGGTCGGGACCATCATCAACGCCGCGGCAATTCTCATGGGAGGCGCCGCCGGGCTGATGACCAAAAAGACGATTCCGGTTGCCCATCAAAACATGCTCAAGATTCTTCTGGGTGTCTTCACGGTTTACGCGGGCCTGAGCGCAACCTGGGGTGCGCTGGGCGGCGGTTTTCCCCGTGTCCTCAAGCAACTGGCCATCGTCCTTGCGTCGCTCATGCTCGGCAATCTGACGGGCAACCTGCTGCGCATCCAGAAATCCCTCAACCGCCTCGGTCGGCACGCCAAACAAATGATTTCGGGCGCGCGTCCGGCGGGCGGGTACGGGTTCAGTGACGGCTTTGTCACCGGTTCAATTCTGTTTTGCGCCGCGCCTCTGGCCATCCTGGGGTCGCTCGACGACGGGCTGGCCGGAGACATCAAACCGCTCGCGATCAAAGCCGTGATGGATGCCCTGACGACGATGGCTCTGGTCAGGACACTCGGCTGGGGAGTGACGTCAGCAGCCATCCCGGTCGTCGCCGGCCAGGGCACCATCACCCTCCTGGCCAAACTGGCGCAGCCGTGGCTGGCAAAATATTCACTCGTCGATCCTGTCAACGCCGTCACCGGACTTCTGGTCTTCTGCGTCGCCCTGGTCATCCTCGAATTGAAAAAAATCGAACTGGTCAACTACCTGCCCGGTCTCATTTACGCGCCGCTGCTGACCTGGCTGTGGCGTTGAGCACATTTCCAATTTGAATTCTGTCCGGTTCGACCGCAATCTGTCGCCGAAAATAACGAGCCTCCCATGAAACCAAAATCCCCCTCATTCCAGGCCGCGGCGCTGGGCGGCCTGCTGCTTTCCATGAACGCGTCATCACTCAAAGCCGACGAAGGCATGTGGCTGTTTAACAATCCACCGCGCAAACAACTCAAGGAAAAATACGGCTTCGACGCGACCGACGCATGGCTGGAACATGTCCAGAAGTCGTCGGTCCGATTCAACAGCGGCGGGTCCGGGTCATTCGTTTCGGAAGACGGCCTGGTGATTTCCAACCATCATGTCGGCGCGGACGCGTTGCAAAAATTCGGCGACAAGGACCACAACTATTTGCGCGACGGTTTTTACGCCCGCAAGCCTGCCGACGAGAAACGCTGTCTTGATCTTGAGCTGAACGTGCTGATGAGCATCGAGGACGTCACCGCGCGTGTGAATGCGGCCGTCAAAACGGATATGCCGCCCGAACAGGCGTTCCTTGCCCGCCGCGCGGTAACGGCGGAAATCGAGAAGGAATCGTTTGAAAAAACCGGTCTGCGCAGCGACGTCGTCACCCTCTATCAGGGCGGTCAGTATCATCTCTACCGTTTCAAGAAATACACCGACGTGCGTCTCGTTTTCGCGCCCGAACAACAGGCGGCGTTTTACGGCGGCGATCCGGACAACTTCGAATATCCCCGGTTCGACCTCGATATCTGCCTGTTCCGCGTTTACGAAAACGGCAGGCCCGCGAGGATTCAGCACTATTTGAAATGGAGTGAAGCCGGTGTTTCGGAAAATGAGCTGGTCTTCGTGTCCGGACATCCCGGCCGCACGAGCCGGCTCTTCACCGTCGCTGAACTCGAATATATCCGCGACCGCCGTCTGCCCTACGCGCTCGAACGTCTGCGCAACCTTGAGGTGTTGCTGCTCAGTTACAGCGCGCGCAGCGACGAGAACGCCCGCCGCGCCAAGGAGGATTTGTTCAGCGTCCAAAACAGCCGCAAGGCCTTCATCGGCGAACTGGCCGGCGTGCTCGATCCAAATTTGATGGAGGCAAAAAAAGCGGCGGAAAAAAAACTCCGCGACGCCGTCGCCGCCAGTCCGGACTTCAAAGATGCCGCGGGCGCGTGGGAGAAAATTGCCGACGCCCAAAACGTCATCGCGGAAAGCGCGTTGCGTTACAATCTGCTTGAAGCCGGCCAGGGGTTTCACAGCGACCTTTTCGGCATTGCGCGGACCTTGTTGCGCGCCGCGGAAGAAAAGCCCAAACCGAACGCCGAACGATTGCGCGAATTCGGTGACGCCGGTCTGGCGTCACTCGAGTTCCAGCTTTTCTCCGAGAAACCGATATACGATGATCTCGAGCAGCTCCTGTTGAGCGACTCGCTCACCTTTCTCGTCGGCAAACTCGGGTACTCCGATCCGCTCGCGCAAAAAATCCTGGCCGGCAAATCGCCACAGGAACGCGCCTCCGAACTGGTGCGCGGAACGAAGATCAGGGACGTCGCGCTTCGCAAGAAGCTTTACAAGGAAGGCAAGGAGGCCGTGGACGCTGCCCACGATCCGATGATTGAACTTGCGCGGCTGGTTGATTCCGATGCGCGCGCCGTCCGGAAGATCATCGAAACCCAGAGCGAAATCAAACAGCAGGCGCAGGCGCAAATCTCGAAAGCCCGATTCGCCATTGAAGGCACCAGCACGTATCCGGACGCGACGTTCACGCTGCGGCTCGCCTACGGCACGGTGAAGGGTTACGATGAAAACGGTCAGCACATTCCATTTCAAACGACCATGGCCGGTCTTTACGAACGCGGCGCGGAACACGGGAACCAGCCGCCGTTCGACATTCCGCCGCGCTGGATCAAGCGGAAGAGCCGGCTCGACTTGAAGACGCCGCTCAACTTCGTGTGCACGGCGGACATCATCGGCGGCAACTCGGGCAGCCCGGTGGTGAACCGGAAAGGCGAATTCGTCGGCATTATTTTCGACGGCAACATTCAGTCGCTCGTGCTTGACTTCGCCTTCACGGACACGCAGGCCCGGGCGGTTTCTGTCTGCTCGCAGTCGATCATCGAGGCCTTGCGCAAGGTTTACGATGCCGGTGCGCTCGCCGATGAATTGACCGGCCGGAAACGCAAAAAATAAACGAGGCTGTGTTATGGTCAAAGTTCGTCTTGGCATCGTTGGCATGGGGAACATCGGCAGGCACCACGCCGGTTACCTGCTCGAAGGAAAAGTGAAACGCTGCGAACTGGCCGCCGTCTGCAGCACCTCGCCGCAGAAGCTCGAAGATTACAAAGCCAAAGGACTGAAAATCTTTGACAGTGGCGAAGCGTTGCTTCAATCGCGCGAAGTGGACGCGGTCATCGTCGCCACGCCGCACTATCAACACACCACTCTCGGGATCGCCGCCCTGGAAACCGGCGTGCATCTGATGGTAGAGAAGCCGATTTCCGCGCACAAAGCCGACGCTGAACGATTGATCGCGGCTGCGAAGAAACACCCCGACCTGAAGTTCAGCGGCATGTTTCAGCTTCGCGTCGAGCCGCGATATCAGAAGATCCAGAAACTCATCGCCGATGGCGACCTCGGCAAGATTGTCCGCATGAGCTGGCTGATCACCGACTGGTTTCGAACCGAGGCCTACTACGCGAGCGGCGGCTGGCGCGCCACCTGGAAAGGGGAAGGCGGCGGCGTGCTGCTCAATCAATGCCTTCACAACCTCGACGTGATCGCGTGGCTGCTCGGCATGCCGGCGCGCGTGCGCGGCTTCTGCCAGCTCGGCCGCTATCACAACATCGAGGTCGAGGACAACGTGACCGCCTACCTGGAATACCCGAACAACGCGACGGGCACGTTCGTGACAAGCACGGGTGAAACGCCCGGCACCAATCGTTTTGAGATTATCGGCTCGCGCGGCAAGCTAGTGCTTGAAAACAACAAGCTGATCTTCAGCCGGAATGACTCGGACACACTCGTGTTCAGTCGAGCGGCGAAGACCGGCTTCGACCACCCGGCGGTGGAGAACGTGGACATTTCGATTCAAAACGCCGCCACCCCGCATGCCACGCTCATGCAAAACTTCGTTGACGCCATTCTCGACGGAACGCCGTTGCTGGTGCCCGGCGAAGAAGGCCTGCATTCGGTCGAGCTCGCGAACGTGATGTTGTATTCCTCGCTCATCGGGCAGACCGTCGAACTGCCGATGGACGGCGCGGCGTTCGAGCAGAAGCTTCAGCAACTGATTGCGGAATCGAAGTTTGAAAAGAAGGTCGTCGAGATCAAGAACGACGATTTCACGAAATCATTTCACCGGTAAGTCCGCTCCCCATCAACCGGCGTTGATTTCCGAGTAGAGCCAGGCACGAGCGTAGGTCCAGTAGCGCTTGGCCGTTGGCTCGGAGATTCCAAGAATCCCGGCTGCTTCCTCGATGGTCATTCCCACGAAGTAACGCAGCTTGACCAGTTCGGCTTTCACCTTGTCTTTCGCGGCCAGGCGGTCGAGTGCCTCGTTGATGGCCAGGAGGTGCCCGTCGTCGGTTTCCGCGGGGATTTCCACGTCCTGCACGTCCACGCGTTGCTGCCCGCCGCCGTGCCGCTGCGCGCGTTTGCGGCGCGCGTTATCGATGAGAATGCGCCGCATGGCCTCGGCCGCGGCGGCGAAGAAATGTGCGCGCCCGGTCCACTTCTTGTCGTCTGCTCCGACCAGTCGGAGATAAGCCTCGTGCACGAGCGCCGTCGGTTGCAACGTCTGACCCGGTTTTTCGTTCGCCATCTTGTGCGCGGCGAGCTTGCGCAGCTCGTGATAGACCAGCGGCAGCAGTTCGTCGGCGGCCACCGGGTCGCCTTTTTCTATCGCGAGCAAGATCCGCGTCACATCGGTCATGCGAAAGGTTTCATTCGGTGTTCACGCAAATGGCAGCAACGCTCCGACTTCCTTCTGGTATTGAACGTATTCGTCTCCAAATTCCTTCACCATGAACCGCTCCTCGCGCCGGCTTTTGAACAGATAGACCACGGTCAGCAAAACCACCGCGATCACACCCCGCAGTTCGCCAAATGCGACGGCGGTGCCGGCAAGACCTGTGATGATACCCGTGTAAATTGGATGCCTGACCAGACGATAGGGCCCGGTTCGAATCAACCGATGCCCTTCTTTCAAGGTAACTGTTGCACTCCAGTTTTGTCCGAGGTGAATGCGCGCCCACACAGCAAAGCCAAGACCCGCAACCAGAATCACAGCCCCAATGGCGAATGCTATTCTGTTCGCCGGCAAAACCCTCCAACCCAACGGACCCGCATGAAACCACGGTGAAAACGTCATTACGAAAACGAAAAACGAGAGTGCCAGATGAACGAACCGCGCACTGCGCGGCTCGGATTCCTTGATTCGCTTGACCCGGGCCGCGGAAACAATCCAGTAAACGGCGAAGGTCGTCCAGACAGACGGGAAAAAACCGTAATGAATCAATTTCATGAGAGTTGCATGCCTTCGCGGATGAACGCTGCGACTACGGTTTTGTGTCTGTTCCGGCGCCGTGTTCGATCAGCGCACGGGCCTCGCGCACCAGCATTTGGGCAGCGATCTGATCGTTGAATTGTGGACTGCCGGGTTTACTCAGCTTTGCGTCGGCAATTTTGAGCCCTTTGCCCAGCGTGGCGCGGGCTTCGTCAACCTGTTTGAGCTGATGCTGGGCCATCGCCAGCACCATGTAGGCCTCGACGGTGCGGTTTGGATCGCTCTCGCGCGGCACAACTTTTTGCAGCCACTCCACCGTGCTGGCGAACCGTCCGTTCCGATATTCGTACAGGCCTTTGACGAACTGAAAATAGTCCCAGAACTGATGGTTGGGTCCTGCCGCGATGGCGGCGTCAACCATTTTGCCAATGGTCTCCAGATCCGTTGCGGGCGGGGAAAGGATCATGCAATCTCGAGCCATTCGTTCGGCGATGGCCGGTTCGGAAGTTCGTGCGAACGCGGCGAGCATTTGCACCCGGAGGCGGCGATAGGCCCCCGGGTCACTCTGTGCCAGCAACGGGGCGAGGCTGTGATAGGCGTCGTGGTCAGTGGGAATCAGTTCAACCACCCGCTCAAAGTCCGCCGCCGCCTCCTGCCACTCTCCGCGGCGGCCGTGAAGGATGCCAAGCACGTTGAGAATTGACGCGCCAGCGGGGTCAGAAACCTGCATGGCGATCTTCTCGGCTTCCGCATATTGATCGCGGCTGATCAAGAGGCCGGCCTGGGTGAGTTTTCGTCCGATTTCACCGCGTATTTCCGCCTGTTGCCGCATTCGATTCTGTTCCTGCTCGGCGGCGACGGCGCGCTGGCGCGCGTGCCTTTCCCGAATATACAGGTACAGCGACAGCCCGAGTCCGATGACCAGCGCGGCCGCAACCGCGCCCACACCGGCAAACGCAGTCTTGTTCCTCCGCACCAGTTTCTGGAAGCGATACATACTGCTCGGCGGGCGCGCGGTGACCGGTTCGTTGTTCAAGTAGCGCTGAATATCCATCGCCAGGCCGTTGGCGGTTTCGAAACGGCGCGTGCGGTCCTTTTCCAGCGCCTTCATCACAATCCAGTCGAGATCACCGCGGAGAAGATTGATCAGCCTCGGAGCTTCCGAGTGGCGGCGTTGCGCGACGACGGTCAGGTCGGCGTCAAGCATCGTGCTCAGGCGCGTCGAGGGGCGCTCCGGTTCCTTCTCGCGGATGGTGCGCCGCATTTCATCGAAGCCGGATTGGAGGAGCTCCTTCGGGTCAAATGGTGTCTTGCCAGTGAGCAATTCATAAAGCAGCACTCCCAGTGCGTAGATGTCGCTCCGCGTATCAATATCAAGGCTCGTCATCACGGCCTGCTCCGGACTCATGTAAGCCGGCGTGCCGATGAACTGCTCGAAGGCCGTGAACAGCGTCTTGTCGGTGAGGCGCTGGTCGGTGGTGGCTTTGGCGATGCCGAAGTCGATCACCTTGGGCACGGGAACGCCGTCGTTGATCGTCACCAGAATATTCGAGGGCTTCAGGTCACGATGGATGATGCCCTTTTGATGTGCGTGCTGAATGGCGTGACAAACCTGAATGAACAGGTCGAGCCGTTGACCGGTCGAGAGTTTCGCCTCGTCACAGTAGTCCGTGATTTTCACTCCGCGCACCAATTCCATGACGAAGAAGGGCCGGCCTGTCTCGGTGGCGCCGGCATCGAGCACCTTGGCGATGTTCGGATGGTCCATCAGCGCCAGCGCCTGGCGCTCGGCTTCGAAACGGGCCACAACGCTTTTGGTGTCCATGCCGAGCTTGATGACCTTGAGCGCCACGCGGCGGCGGACCGGTTCCTCCTGCTCGGCCATGTAAACCACGCCGCAACCGCCCTCGCCGATCTGTTGAAGAAGTTTGTAACGGCCAATGCGGTCGCCTGCTTTCTCGGTCACTGGAACCATGTCGGTTGTGATCACGAAAGTTTTGGCGGAAACAGCGGCCGGCGGTTTCTCAAGGACGCCACCGGTCTGGTCGTGCGCCTGAAGCAAACGCTCAACGCGCTGGCGGAGTTGCGCATCGTTGCCGCAGGCTTCCTTGAGATAGGCCGCGCGCTGGTCCGGCGCCAGTTTCACCGCGTCTTCAAAAATGGTTTCGTCGGGCTGGCTTGATTCGCTCATAGGTCTGGCCGGTAACGTTTCTTCTATCAGACAATGCGAAATCCGGGGAGAAAAAGGATCAGGCATTTTTCACGGGACGTCGGATCCGTTTTAAGGTAAAAATTCGCATGTATTGCCGAAGCAGCCTCAGGCGCGAACGATTGGCGAACGAACACGCTAAGATTATGAGCGAATTCAAATTCTCCTGTCCGCACTGCCAGCAGCATCTCCAGGCGGACGAACAATTCTCCGGGAAACAGATTCAATGCCCGGGATGCAACCACCTGATCACCGTCCCCTTGAGTCCGGCCAAACTGGCCGAAGGGCACAAGACCGTTCAGTCGGGCAAAACGTGGGACACCTTCCTGCCCAGGCAGAAACCGAAAACCTGATCCCGCGCGGAACGAGCATGATCCTCACTGGCATCGGCGACGAGGCGGGCAACACGATTGACGCCCAGATAGCGGCGACAAAGGAGCTCGGCTGGAAATATATCGAAGCGCGCGGCGTAGAAGTGCCGGGCTTTCCCAGGGCGAACCTCCACGACATCCAGGACAAAGCGTTCGACATCGTGGTTGAGAAGCTGAAGGAAAACGACATCGGTGTTTATTGCTTTGGCTCGACGATCATGAACTGGGCGAAGACCGTCGAGACCCCTTGGGATGTGACGCTCGCAGAAGTCAAACGTTGCATCCCGCGCATGCAACGACTCGGCGCGAAATTCGTTCGCATCATGAGCTTCAAACCCAAGGATGACGACGACCGCATCCCTGCCGTCGCCTTCGACCGCGTTTGTGAAGTGACGAGGATGTTTCTCGGCGCCGGCATTCAACCCGTGCACGAGAACTGCATGAACTACGGCGGCATGAGTTGGAAACACGCGCTCGAACTGCTCGACAAGGCACCCGGTCTGAAGTGGGTCTTCGACACCGCCAATCCAGTGTTCAACCCTGATCGCAGCAAACCGAAGCCGTGGCCGCGCCAGGACGCGTGGGAATTCTGGGAACACGTCCGCGATCACGTCGCGCACATTCACGTGAAGGACGCGACGTGGAACCCGGCGAAGAACGACGCCGACTACAACTGGCCCGGCGAAGGCCAGGGGCGCGTGCGCGACATTCTCAAAGACGCCTTTGCGCGCGGGTACGACAAGGGGATTTCCATCGAACCCCACATGGTGGTCGTCTTCCACAACGCAAATTCGAAGGCTTCGGACGAGGAGACGGGCAGGAATTTTGTCGAGTACGGGCGGCGCCTGGAGAAGCTGATCAAGAAAGTCGGGCAAGCCATTATCTTACCCTCTTCCTGAGGACGGTCGGGCGGCCAGGGGCCCAAACAGCGAACCATTCTAAAGGCGCGTCCTGCCACGGCTGGAATCAGGCTTTGGAGTCGTAACAATCCGCGCTTTTCCCGCCAAAACCACCCTTCCGAAATGCGACAAAACAGAAGTGAGGCGCCTCCAAACCGCCCGATTTTTCTCCGCGTCTCCGCGTCTCCGCGGTAAACTCGGTGGCGCATGAAGCTCAATCGCGGCCGCCACCTTGCCTACTGCACCAACATCCATCGCGGCGAGAGCTGGGTCGAAACGCTCGCGGCACTGGAAGAATTCACGCTCGAGGTCAAGCGGCGCATTTGTGCAAACAAGCCTTACGCCATCGGGCTGCGCCTGAGCGACCGGGCGTCGCGCGAGCTTTCGGAAAAGACAACGTTGCTGGCTTTCCAGCACTGGCTCGACCGGCACGGCTGCTACGTTTTCACGATCAATGGATTTCCCTACGGCCAGTTTCATGGCGCACGTGTGAAGGAACAGGTTTATGCGCCGGACTGGACGACGACCGGGCGTGTCGAATACACAAACCGTCTTTTCGATCTGCTCGCGCAACTTGTGCCTGACGGCGTCGAAGGCAGCGTTAGCACCGTGCCCGGTTCGTTCAAGGAATTCATCAAGACGCGGGAGCAGGAGCGCGTGATGCGAAACAACCTCTGGCGCTGCGTCGAACACATCGCGCTGTTGAGCGCACGGACGGGAAGGAAACTGCACCTCGGCCTGGAGCCGGAGCCACTCTGCTACCTGGAAACCAGCGCCGAGGCCGTGGAGTTCTTCGACCAGTTGCGCGCCGACCGTCCGAAGGACCCGCGCCTTGACGAGCATCTGGGTGTCAATTACGACACCTGCCATCTCGCGGTCGAATTCGAGGAACCGCGCGATGTCGTCCGCCGCTTTCGAGAACACGGGGTCAAAATCAGCAAGCTCCACTTCAGTTCCGCGCTCAAGGTCCGTCCAACGCCGGAAACGCGCGCGGCATTGAAGGCTTTTGCCGACGACATTTATTTTCACCAGGTCGTCGAACGCGCTGCGGACGGCTCGCTCCGTCGGCACCGCGACCTCGATGTTGCCCTCTGCCAACCATCGACTCCTGATCCTCAACTTGCCGGCGAGTGGCGCATCCATTTCCATATTCCGCTGCACAGCAAACCGAGCGCACTGTTCGACACGACCACCGATCATCTGCTCGGGGTTATGGTTATCCTGAAAGACGACCCTTCGCTTTGCCCGCACATCGAAATGGAAACTTACACGTGGGAGGTATTGCCGCCGGAGTTGAAGGGCCGCAACGTCGTGGACCAGCTTGTCGCGGAATATGAATGGACGCTGGCCCGCCTGGCCGAGCGTGGTATAAACGTGTTGTGACGCGGATGCTGTTTATGTGCTCTGTGTTGCTTTTTCCGGGTGTCCTGCTTTCTTAAGCGGGCACCATGCTGCTGCAACTCACCAAAAGCCAGCCGACGCCCTATTGGCGGACGCTGCTTGTCCTGGGGCGCGTTTCCAACCTGCCGACCGTTTGGTCGAATTGTCTTGCGGGCTGGCTGCTCGCGGGCGGAGGCAGCGCATGGATGTTTCTGGTGCTTTGCCTGGGCGCGACCTGTCTCTACCTCGGCGGGATGTTTTTGAATGACGCCTTCGACGTCGAGTTCGACCGCGAATATCGCAAGGAACGCCCGATTCCTTCGGGACAAATCACGCTCGACGAGGTCTGGCGCTGGGGATTCGGCTGGCTCGGGGCCGGGACGGTCATTCTGATTCTGGTCGGCAAAACCACCGGCGCGCTGGCGGTGGCACTGCTCATTTGCATTATCGTTTATGACGCGGTCCACAAACACCTGGATTTTTCCCCGGTGCTCATGGCCGCGTGCCGTTTTTTTCTTTATCTCGTCGCGGCATCAACGGCGATCCAAGGGGTGACCGGGCTGGCGGTCTGGAGTGCGTTGGCGCTCGGCACCTACGTCGTCGGGCTGAGTTTTCTGGCGCGACAGGAAAGCACGCGTGGGACGCTGAATACATGGCCTTGCTATCTGCTGGCGGCGCCCATTCTGCTCGCCCTGCTGGTCAATACGGAAGACTACCGTCAGGCGGCCCTCTTGCTGTCAGCGATACTCGGATTGTGGATCGTGCGCTGTGTCCGCCACGCCTTCCTCGTGTCCGACCCGAACGTCGGTCGCGCCGTCGGTGGACTGCTCGCCGGCATTGTGCTCGTGGATTTGCTTGCAGTGGCGGGCGGACAAACAGCCTGGAGCGGGCTTGCGTTCACGCTGTTGTTCGGCGTTGCCCTGTTGTTCCAGCGAATCGTTCCGGCGACTTGAGCGGCGGCAGCCGGCGCGGACAACGCAGGGTTGAATGCGCACTGCCGACGGATACTACCTGACGGCGACAGTCGAGTTGACGTACCGCAGTTCCGGATCGTTCCAGTACCCCAACGCAGTCTTGTCACCACTGGCACAGTTTTCGAGCCGCAGTGCGATCGTCTTTCCGGCAAATGGCGAGAGATCCACTTTGATTCCCCTCCACCGCCCGTCGTCGATGATCTGCGTCGCAAGCGACCGACTGTCAGCTATCACGCGCAATTCCCATTCGCCTTCTTCGCCCGCGGCGACATTGACCGTCAGCATCGTCGTCCGGCCTGCGGGCACGTTCACGGAGCGTTCCAGAACGGCACCCTTTTCGTTGCTGAAAGGATGTGTCACCAGCACATTGCTGCGTCCGGCGAATTCGACCAGCTTGCGCGGCGCACTTTCCGTTTCGGGACAAATGACACGCCATTCG
>Ga0134126_10005591_pt1 | contig 15693 bp, 12 predicted proteins | sample KB31752_FD_96881 | JGI IMG/M metagenome (GOLD analysis project Ga0134126, IMG submission 96881) | Terrestrial soil microbial communities with excess Nitrogen fertilizer from Kellogg Biological Station, Michigan, USA - KB3-175-2 | ecosystem: Environmental > Terrestrial > Soil > Unclassified ...
CGAGGACGGGGCGATGTTAGGAGCGAGGCCGCCGGCGATGCGGGCCATCGGCAAGGCCGAGCGACGCGGCAGCGCCCCGTCCTCGTGCAACCCGAAGGGACATCGTCCTTTGCCCCCGGGACTTCGTCGCTCGTCGCTTACGATGCCACGGCATCGCTGCGCTCCTCGCTCCTAGCCCGAAGACAAAAGCCGATGTCGCAGACCCATACTATTTCTCAGACAGGCTTCTAGCATGGCTCCAAAGGTATTCATCGACGGCGAGGCCGGCACCACCGGGCTGCAGATCCATCGGCGGCTCAAGGTGCGGCGCGATCTCGACCTGGTCTCGATCGATCGCGACCGGCGCAAGGATGCCGCCGCGAGGCGCGACGCGCTGAATGGCGCCGATCTGGTGATTCTGTGCCTGCCCGACGAGGCGGCGCGCGAGGCGGTGCGGCTCATCGAGAGCAATTCGGTGCGCGTCATCGACGCGTCGACCGCGCACCGCACCGAGAGCGGCTGGACCTACGGCTTTCCCGAGATGTCGAAAGCGCAGCGCGCCGCGGTCGCTCAGTCGCGTCGGGTCGCCAATCCCGGCTGTTATCCGACCGGGTTCATCGCCCTGGTGCGGCCGCTGGTCGAGGAGGGGATCCTGCCGCGCGACTGGCCGGTCACGGTGAACGCCGTCTCGGGCTATAGCGGCGGCGGCAAGAGCATGATCGCCGAGTTCGAGAACGAGAGCTCGCCCGCCTATACCAAGGTGCCCTATCGCATCTACGCGCTGTCGCTCGCGCATAAGCATGTACCCGAAATGCAGCGCCATGCCGGCCTCGCGTACCGGCCGCTCTTCGCGCCCTCCGTCGGCCGATACGCCCAGGGTATGATCGTCGAGGTGCCGTTGCAGCTCGCGGCCATGGCGGGGAGGCCGCGCCTTGAGGATGTGCATGCGGCGCTCGCGCGCGCCTATGAGGGTGAGCGCTTCATCGAGGTCGCCTCGCTCGCCGAGGCCGCTTCGCTGAAGACGCTCGCGCCCGAGGAGCTCAACGGCACCAACCGGATGAAGCTCTACGTCTTCGGCTCCGACGAAACGGGCCAGGCGCGGCTCGTGGCGCTTCTCGACAATCTCGGCAAGGGCGCCTCGGGCGCCGCGGTGCAGAATCTCAATCTGATGCTGGGATTGCCCGAGGCGGCAGGGTTGGAGGCGTCGCTCTCGGACTAGCAAGCCCGTCAGGAATTTGGTGGCTTCCGGCTGGGCCATTCCCGCTGCACCTCAAGTCACGGTGATGTCGCATCTCTTTGCGGAAACTCAACCAGCGCTTCGCCGCGAGCGACGGTCTCGTCGCGCTCATTCTTCATCTCGACATCGATGGTGACCCAACGGGATTTCACCGTCACCTGCTTGGCCTTGATGCGCCCGGAGGGGCGGATCGTATCGCCCGGGCGCACCGGCGCGAGCCAGCGCGTCTCGAGCCGGCGGTGGACGGCGTCGGCGGCATAGGCCCAGTCGGTCAGCATGCGCGTCAGCAGGCCGAAATTGGTCATGCCGTGCATGATGACGCCGCCGAAGCTCGTCTTGCCGAAGCTCCCCTGCATATAGTCGTCGTCGAGATGGAGCGGATTGTAGTCGAGCGAGGCCTCGCAGAAGGCGCGGATGCTCTCGCGCGAGACCTGGAAGGCCTTGCCCTCGATGGCATCCCCCGGCGCGAGCCGGTCGAAGAAATCGCTCATGAGCCCTCTCACATCGGCCGGATCGTCCAGCCCCGGCCGGAGCAGATCACATCGCGGTGCTGGTCGAAGAAGACATTGTCGTGGATGACGAAAAGGCGCCCTTTCCTGATGAATTTGTCGAGGGCGCGGGCCGCGAGCGTGATGGTGTCGCCGGGCCGCGCCGGCTTGTTGTAGCTCCAGGACTGCCCGGCATTGATCGTGCCGGGGCTGCGCATCCAGTCGTCCACCGGGGTACAGGCGAACATCAGCAGGATGTGGATCGATGGCGGCGCGATCAGTCCGCCATAGCGGCTCTTCCGCGCATGCTCCTCATCGAAATAGAGCGGATGCAGATCGCCGACCGAGCGGCAATAGCGCTGGATCGCGTCGAGGGTCAGCGTGTAGGGCAGCGTCTTGCGCGGTGCGCCGGGAACGATGTCGTCCCAGATCGCGCGCGCCTCGGCATCCTTCCAGAAATCCGTCTCGAACTGCGCTTCCATCGCTGCCTCGCCTTGCCGGGACGGATCGGCCTTCCTCAGTGATAGCCGATATCGGCGCGCACCTTGCCGCGGAACACCCAGTAGGACCAGCCCGTGTACATGAGAATGACCGGCAGCAGGAAGAGCGTGCCGATGGCGAGGAAGGCCTGGGTGTTGGGCGAGGAGGCGGCCTGCCAGAGCGTGAAGCGGTAGGGCACGATCATCGGCCAGAGGCTGATGGCGATGCCGATATAGGACATGAGGAAGAGGCCGATCGCGGCGAGGAAGGGCGAGATCTCCGCGCGGCTGTTGAGCGCGCGCCACTCCCAGACCGCCAGCAGCAGTGTCGCGATCGGCACCGGCGAGAGGAAGCCGATCGCGGGCCAGGTGAACCAGCGCTGTCGGATCGACTGCTCCATAGCCGGGGTCCAGAGGCTCACCACGACGATCGCCACGATCACGCCGAAGAAGCACCACCGCCCGAGGCGTCGCGACCAGTCCTGCAGCGCGCCTTCCGTCTTCAGCACCAGCCAGCCGGCGCCGAGCAGGCCATAGCCGAACACCAGCGCCACGCCGGTGAAGATCGAAAACGGCGTGAAGCAGTCGAATGAGCCGCCGCTGAAATGCCGCCCATCCGTCTGGAAGCCCTGGATGAAGGCGCCGAGCACAATCCCCTGGGCGAAGGTGGCGATCGCCGATCCATAGCAGAAAGCGTAGTCCCAGAAGGTGCGGTGCTCGGCATCGCGGTAGCGGAATTCGAAGGCGACGCCGCGGAAGACCAGCGCCAGCAGCATGATCAGCACCGGGAAATAGACCGCTGGCAGGATGATGGCGAAGGCCAGCGGAAAGGCGGCGAGGAGCGCCAGGCCGCCGAGCACGAGCCAGGTCTCATTGCCGTCCCAGATCGGCGCAATCGAGTTCATCACCAGGTTGCGCGCCGCCAGATCCGGGGCGAAACCGTAGAGGATGCCGACCCCGAGATCGAAGCCGTCGAACAGCACGTAGTAGAAGACGCCGAAGCCGAGGATCAGCGTCCACAGCGGCACGAGATCGAAAATCGGCTCGGTCATGGCTCTGCCTCCCCCTCGGCCGAGGCGGGCAAGGCCCGCACCGGGCGTAGCGGCCGCCCGCTCTCCACCGGCTCGGGTTGGAGCGCGGGCTCGCTCATCCCCTTGCGCACGAGCCGCGCCATCATGGCGATACCGACCGGGAACATGACGAGATAGACAATGCCGTAGCCGATGAGGGATAGCAGCACATCGGTCCCGGTGAGCGAGGGCGAGACCGACTGCGCGGTGCGCAGCAGGCCGTAGACGGTCCAGGGCTGCCTTCCGACCTCGGTCGTCGTCCAGCCGGCCAGCACGGCGAGAAATCCGATCGGCGAGGCGATCTCGCAGAGGCCGAGGAACCATCGGGCGTCGTAGAGCCGGTGGCGCACTCTGAGCCACCAGCTCAGCACGACGAGGGCAAGCATGAGAAGGCCGATGCCGACCATGATCCGAAACGCGAAGAAGGGGATCGCCACCGGCGGCCATTGATCGCGTGGCCAGTCCTTGAGCCCGCGCACCGTGCCGTTCAGATCATGGGTAAGGATGAGGCTGCCGAGGTCGGGAATGTCGATGGCGTAGCGGTTCGCCGCCGCCTGCTCGTCGGGAATGGCGAAGAGCGTCAGCGGAACGCGGCTCTCCGTCGTCCAGCGTGCCTCGATCGCCGCGAGCTTCGTCGGCTGGTATTTGAGCGTGTTGAGGCCGTGCTGGTCGCCGAGAAAGATCTGCAGCGGCACCAGCACGGTGAGCAGCCACAGCGTCATCGACAGCATGGTCCGGCTCTCTTCGGCGAAGCGGCTGCGGCGCAGGTAAAAGCCGGCGACGCCGAGCACGACGAAGGCGGTTGTGATGTAGAAGGCGACGACGGTGTGGGTGAGGCGATAGGGAAAGGACGGGTTGAAGATGATCTCGAGCCAGTCCTTGGGAAAGAAGCGGCCATCGATGATCTCATAGCCGGACGGCGTCTGCATCCAACTGTTCGTCGCCAGGATCCAGAACGACGAGAACAGCGTGCCCAGGGCGACCATCAGCGCGGCGACGAAATGCGCCCAGCGCGGCACGAGCTGGCGGCCGAAGAGCAGCACGCCGAGGAAAGCCGATTCGAGAAAGAACGCGGTCAGACCCTCGTAGGCGAGCAACGGCGAGATCACATTCGCGGTCGCGTCCGAAAAGCGGCTCCAATTCGTGCCGAACTGGAACGGCATGATGATGCCCGACACCACGCCCATGCCGAAGGAGACGGCGAAGATCTTGGTCCAGAAGCTGGAGAGCCGCAGATAGACCTCGCGGCGGGTGACGAAATGCGCGCCCTCGAGGACGGCAATGAAGGAGGCGAGCCCCACCGTGAACGCCGGCAGCAGGATGTGCCAGGCGATGACCCAGGCGAATTGCAGACGCGAGAGGAGGACAGGATCGAGGGTCATCGCACCTACCCTTGGGTATTGCATCAGCTGTGGAGCCGTCGGGATGCGACGGCAACCCGTGAACGCTGAAACTGCCAGCGCGTGCGCCGGTCATCGGAGGGCTGCGGCAATTCGAGCAGGCTCGATCTTAGGAGTGCCGGGTCAGGGGCGCCAGGGCGGGTCAACCTGCGCGATGCCGCGCTGCCCTGTCGCGAGGTCTCAGTGCTGGCGTGCGGATCGGTAGCCGGCGGCCTCGGCTTGCCGGCGGCAGTTATATCCGCCGGGCCTGGTCTTGCCGTAGAGCGCTTCGCCTTTGACGTAATAGATGCCGGTCTTGGGATCGATCCAGACGGTCTTGTCGTCTGAACAGGCAGCCGAACTCACGGTCTTGTAGAGCGTGAGATGCGCCGGAGCCTGCTGCGCCTGAGCGAAGCTGGAGGTCAGGAGGACAGCGCTCGCGGCGAGTAGTCTCATCGGCAGCTTCGAACTCCTCCGCTTTATCCTGGGCCAGGGAACGGCGTTTGACTACTCCATCCGCAGGCTCCGCATACCGATGGCGCAGGCCAGCCATGCCCAACGCGGCTGGACCCTGCGCGCCGTCCCGTGGCACGCTCTGGGCCGAAGCAAGAGGCCGATAGGCCCGGGCAACGGGAGGAGCAGCCGGCGATGGGTTCAGACCGCGCGGTCCAGAACTATTTGGAAGGCGTCCGCGTCCTCGATCTGACGCAATTCGAGGCGGGACCATCCTGCACCGAGGCACTGGCCTGGCTCGGGGCCGAGGTGGTCAAGGTGGAAAATCCCAAGGACGGCGATCCCGGCCGCGCCTCTTTCCGCGGCAAGCCGGGACAGGATTCCTGGTATTTCCTGCTGTTCAACGCCAACAAGAAATCGGTGGCGGTGGATCTGAAATCGCCGAAGGGCTTGGCACTGGCCAAGGATCTTGCGCGCCGCGCGGACGTGTTCGTCGAGAATTTCGCGCCGGGGGCGGTCGAGCGCCTGGGGCTCGGCTATGACGCGCTGCGCGAGATCAATCCCGGCATCGTCTATGCCCAGGTCAAGGGCTTCGGCGCCGGCAGCCCGTTCGAGCGCGGCCTCGCCTTCGACATGATCGCCCAGGCTTCGGGCGGGCTAATGAGCATCACGGGCGAGCCGGACGGCCCGCCCTTGAAGCCCGGCACCACGCTCGGCGACACCGGCACCGGCATGTTGCTGGCGATCAGCATTCTGGGCGCGCTCTATCGGCGAAAATCGACGGGGCAGGGCGAGCGCATCGAACTCGCCATGCAGGATGCGATGCTGCAATACATCCGCGTCGCCTTCGCCGCCACGGCCACCACCGGTGCAGCGGCGCAGCGCGCCGGCTCGAAGCTGCTTTCCGGCAAGACGGCGCCGAGCGGCGTCTATCCCTGCAAACCGGGCGGCCCCAACGATTACGTCTATGTCTATACGAGCCGCGCCAACCCGGCCCATTGGCGGCGCCTTCTCGAAGTGATCGGCCGCGCCGATCTCATCGGCGATCCCCGTTACGATACGGTGGCCGCCCGCGCCGAGCACGAAGAAGAAGTGGACGCGATCATCAGCGAGTGGACGCGACGGCACGACAAGCGCGAGGCGATGCGGCTCCTGAGCGAGGTCGGTGTGCCCGCCGGTGCGGTGCTTGATACCTTGGAGCTGCACAACGACCCCGATTTTGAGCGCCGCGGCATCATGCAAGTGATGCGGCATAAGGGCTGCGGCGATTTCAAGATGCCGTCCTGGCCGGTGCGCTTCGGCGGCAAGACCCTGCCGGTGGCGCCCGCGCCGCTGCTCGGCGAGCATAATCGGGCGGTGCTGGGCGATTGGCTGGGACTCGGCGCGGCAGAGCTCAACAAGCTGCATGAGGACGGCGTGATCTGACGGGAGGACAAGATGGCGGAACTCACCGGTTCGGAGATCCTGGCGCGGTCGCTCAGGAACGAGGGCACGGAGATCCTCTTCTTCCTCATGGGCGGCCCGATGTTGCTGGCGGAATCCTCCTGCATCAAGGAAGGCATTCGTCCGCTCGATGTGCGCCACGAGCAGGCGGCGGCGATGATGGGACACGCCTATAGCCGGCTGCTGCAGCGGCCAAGCGTCTGCATGGCGGCGAGCGGACCGGGCGTCATCAACCTCACCACCGGCATTGCCAATGCGTTGATCGACTGCGCGCCGGTGGTCGCGATCGGCGGCTCGAGCCCGATCGGCAAGTTCGGCCGCCAGGTGTTCCAGGAGATCGATCAGCTCGCGATCATGAAGCCCTGCACCAAATGGGCCGACCGCGTCTACAATCTGAGGCGTATCCCGGAGCAGGTGAACAACGCATTCCAGCATGCGATGAGCGGCAAGCCGGGGCCCGTCTATCTCGATTTTCCCGGCGACATTCTTTATGCGAAGATCGACGAGGCGCAGGTCGATTGGCAGCTGAGCGGCCGGCCGCTGCTGAACGCCCGTCCAATGGGCGATCCCCGGCAGGTAGAAGCGCTGACCGACGCTCTCGCCAAGGCGCGTCAGCCGATCCTGCTCTCCGGCAGCGGCGTGATCTGGTCGCAGGCCTGGGATGAACTGCGCAACTTCGTCGAGCAGACCGGCATTCCCTTCTACACGACGCCGCAAGGCCGCGGCGTGCTGCCGGACGATCACCCTTATTCCTACCTCACCATGCGCTCCTCCGCCTTCAAGGAAGCCGACCTCATCATGGTCGTCGGCACACGCATGAACTACATCATCAATCACGCGGCGCCGCCGCGCTTTGCCGCCGGCGCCACCATCGCTCGCATAGACATCGACGGCGAGGACATTGCGAGCGCACCGCGCCGCGTCGACATCCCGATCGTCGGCGATTGCAAAATCGTGCTGCAGCAGCTCATCGCCGCCGCCAAGGGGCGGGTCGATCCTGATCGCTTCGGCGCCTGGCGGCGCAAGCTGGCCGATGGCGAGGCGGGAAAACGATCGAGCGCCGGCAGCAACAAGGCGAGCGACGACGAGGCGATCCACCCGCTGCGGCTCTGCGACGAGATCAAGAATTTCATGCAGCGCGACGCCATCCTGGTAGTGGACGGGCAGGAGATCCTCAATTTCGGCCGGCAATCGATGCCGACCTTCACTCCCGGTCACCGGCTCAATTCGGGCCCCTTTGGCACGATGGGGGTGGGATTGCCCTTCGGCCTCGGCGCCAAGCTCGCCAAGCCCGACAAGCAGGTGATCATCGTCCATGGCGACGGCTCCTTCGGCCTCAACGCGATGGAGATCGACACCGCGGTGCGGCACCGTATTCCGGTGTTGATCGTGGTCAGCCTGAACGGCGGCTGGACAGCCGATCCCGCGCGCGACAAGCCGGGCCGCGATCTTGGCTATACCCGCTTCGACAAGATGGCCGAGGCGTTTGGCTGCTACGGCGAATATGTCGAGCGGGCGGAGCAGATCCGCCCGGCACTGGAGCACGCGCAGAAGCGGGTCGATGAGGGAATGGTGGCGCTGGTCAACGTCAAGACTGATTACCGCGCGCGTGCCGGTACGGTTGCGTTCTCGGACTATTCGACGTGAGGTGACGAGAGGTCGTAAGACTGGCCGAGTGTTGCGGCCGGTTACCTTGACCTAACTAATTGCAGTGCGGTGAGATTACTCGCCGCGAGCACGCGATAGCGTGTTTGACGACTGCACCCTGCTTGAGCATCCGCGTGAGCACTCGCCGATTGGCGAAATCTTAAGCTATTGCGCGTAGCTTCCCCCATCAGAGGAATTGTGGATTCCGGGTCGCGCCGGCACCGCCGGAAGCGGTTCCCAGGCGTGGTCCGGGACGTTGCTGCGAAGTCGATGAAGCGGGGCAGAGGTGCCAAGCCCGCACGGCGCGGTCGACGGCGGGGACGAACGGTGCCGGTCTATAGGAGAGCGCGATGCGGTTGAGCGACTACAAGATCAGATTTCGCATCTATGTCGGCTTCGGCGCGCTGGTGGTGATCGCCGCAGCTCTTGCGCTCTTCGGCTTCCACGAACTTTCGGGCATCGGCGGGCAGCTCGCCGACTACGTCTCTATTTCGGGCAATACCTCGCGGAACCTGCAAGTCCAGTTCCTCGCCGAACAGATGCGCCGCGACGTTCTCCAATACAAGATGAACCAGGACGATTCGGCGATCGACGAATTCGGTGCGAACCAGGCAACGGCGACCCAGCTTCTCGCGACGGCAGCCAAGGCTACCATCTCGGCGAAGCGGCGGCATCTCTATGCCGACGCATCCGCGACGATCGCCGCATCGACGCAGGATTTCGGCAAGCTGGTCAAGATCGGGGAGAATATCAGCGCAGCGCGCTCGAAGCTCTTCACCGTTGGCGATGACGTCACCGCGGCGACCGACAAGCTGGTCGCGGCCGCGCAGGCGCAAAGCGACGTTTCCGTCAGAGCGCAGGTGGCGGCCGTCGAATCGGCGGTCCTCCTCGTCCGCGTCGCCAATTGGCGCTTTCTCGCGACGAACGATTCCAAGGGGACCGCGACCTTCAAGAGCAACAACGAGAAGGCGCAAGCGGCGCTGGCCGAACTCGGGAAGAACTCGGCGGCGGCCGGCCTTCAGGCGCTGATCGCGCCGGTCAAGACCGCGCTCGACAGCTATGCCGCGAGCTTCGCCGATGTCTCGGCCGCGCTGTTGCAGTCGGATCAGCTCTTCACAGGCACGCTCAGGTCGGAATTCGACCGGATCGCCCAGGACGGCGCCTCGGCGCAGAATACGCTCGATTCCGATCTCGCCAGCACGCAGCAAAAGACGGCATCGACCGTCTCGAACACGATGCTGCTGCAGGCCGTGCTGGCCGCGCTCGCGGTCATTCTCGGCATCATCTTGGCCTATCTGATCGGCCGCAGCATCGCCAATCCGGTCTCGGGCATGACGCTTGCCATGAAGAAGCTCGCCGGCGGCGACAAGTCTGCCGAGATCCCCGCGCAGGACGCCAAGGACGAGATCGGTGAGATGGCGCAGGCCGTCGCGGTCTTCAAGAAGAGCATGATCGAGGCCGATCGGCTTGCCGCGGAGCAGCGTGCGGAGCAAGCGCGCAAGGAGCAGCGTCAGCAGGCGGTCGAAGGCTATATCGCCGAGTTCGATCGCTCGGTGCGTGCCGCGCTGGATGCGCTGGCTTCCGCGGCGACCGAGATGCGCGCCACAGCGACGAGCATGTCGTCGACGGCGGAGGAGACGCAGCGTCAGTCGGCCACCGTGGCGTCAGCCTCGGAGCAGACCTCGGCCAATGTGCAGACGGTGGCGGCCTCCGCGGAGGAGATGACGAGCTCGATCTCGGAGATCGGACGGCAAGTGACCCAGGCGGCCACGATTGCCAAGCAGGCGGTGGCGGATGCGCAGCGCACCAACGGCACCGTGAACACGCTTGCCGAGGCGGCGCAGAAGATCGGGCAAGTGGTGCAGCTCATCCAGGACATCGCGAGCCAGACCAACCTGCTGGCATTGAACGCCACCATCGAGGCGGCACGCGCGGGCGAGGCCGGAAAGGGCTTCGCGGTGGTGGCGTCGGAGGTGAAATCGCTGGCGAACCAGACGGCAAAGGCCACCGAGGAGATTGCGGCGCAGATCGGCTCGATCCAGACGGTGACGGGCGAGGCGGTGACGGCGATCCAGGGGATCGGCGGCACGATCGGCCACATCAACGAGATCTCGACGACGATCGCCTCGGCGGTGGAGCAGCAGGGCGCCGCGACGCAGGAGATTGCGCGCAACACCCAGCAGGCGGCGAAGGGAACGGAGCAGGTGTCGTCGAACATTGCCGGGGTGAACCGGGCGGCGGGCGAGACTGGCGCCGCGGCCTCGCAGGTGCTGTCCTCGGCCGAAGAACTCGGCCGCCAGTCGGAGACCTTGCGCGCCGATATCAACCACTTTCTCGAGAAGATCAGAGCGGCCTGAGAAAGCTGCAGTCGGCGTGCGCCCTTAGGCGCCGACATTCACCTTGTCTCTCGAACAGAGGCTCCCCCGGGGAAGGGCGCGGTGCATAGTTCGGCAATGTTTCCCGTGAAACATTGCCGGAAACGCGTCTCGTTCACCCCTGAGCGGGCGATTGTAAGCAAGCCTTAATCCCAATCGTGGACAATCGGCGCGTTCCACCGGGCCGGTGCTGCGCCGGCTCAAGGCTGAGCGATGCTGGATCAGCAGGAAATCCGCGCCGAGGAAATCCGAGTCGTTTTCCGGACGCCGTTGGCGTTGCTGGCGTCGCTGGTCAACGGCGCCTTCTGCGTCGGCGTGCTGTGGCCCAAGGTGCCGCACTGGCTGCTGCTCGGCTGGGCCGGGGTTCTGGCACTTTGTCTCATAGCCAGGCTGTTTCTCTGGCAGGCTTATCGTCGGCGCGCCTCCAGCATGTCGGAGGCAGATTGGTGGGGACGCTGGTTCATCGCGGGAGCGGCGGCTACGGGCGCGGTCTGGGGTTCGCTGGCGGCAGTCATCGCGCTCACCAGCGACGTGCTCTATCACAGCTTTGTCGTGATGGTGCTGGCCGGCATGGCGGCCGGCGCCACCGCGGCGCTCGCGGCCTTTCCGCCCGCACTCTACGCATTCTTGGCGCCGCTCGGGCTGCCGCTCCTCGCGATGCTGCTGCTGCATGGCAGCAACGCCTATCTCGCCACCGGTGCAATGGTGGCGGTCTTTCTCGCCACCGTCGCCCTTACCGCGCGCGAGCTCAACCGGTCGCTTGCGGCCAATATCAGGCTCAGTGTCGAGAAGGCCAGGCTCGCCGAAGAGCTCGCCAAGGCGCGCGATGCGGCCGAGGCGGCGGGCCGTGCCAAGTTCGATTTTCTGGCGCATATGAGTCACGAGATTCGCACGCCGATGAACGGCATCATCGGCATGAACCGGCTGTTGCTGAGCACCGCGCTCGAGGCGCCGCAGCGCGTCTACGCCGAAGCCGTCGATTCCTCGGCCAAGTCGTTGCTTACCATCGTCAATGACATCCTCGATGTCACCAAGCTGGAGGCCGGGCGGCTCGAGATCGAGAGCATCGAGTTCGATCTGGAATCGCTGGTGCGCGATGTCGTAGAGCTGCTTCAGCCGCGCGCGGGCGAAAAGGGCTTGGCGCTCGGCGTCGAGCTCGACCAGCGTGCCGGCGGCCGCTTCCGCAGCGACCCGACCAGGCTTCGTCAGGTTCTGCTCAACCTCATCGGCAATGCGGTCAAGTTCACCGAAGCTGGCGGTGTTCGGGTGGTCGTCCGGCATGACGGCGAGAGCGAGGCCGGCGCGCGGCTGCGCGTCGAGATCGTCGATACCGGCATCGGAATTCCGCAGGCGGCACGCGGGCGGCTCTTTCAGAAATTCAGCCAGGCCGACGGGTCGATAACCCGCCGTTTCGGCGGCACGGGGCTGGGCCTCGCCATCTCCCGTCAGCTCGTGGAGCTGCTAGGCGGCGAGATCGAAGTCGAGAGCGAGGAGAGCAAAGGCTCGACCTTTCGCGTCGCGCTCTGCCTGCCGCGCGCGGCGGTGCCGGTTCAGCCGGCGGCGCCGCCGGTCGCGACGGTCGATGCCGTCCCTGCGGCCGAGGAGGGCCGTGGCGCGCGCATCCTCGTCGCCGAGGACGATCGAACCAATCAGATGGTGATCCGCGCCATGCTCGAGCGAGCAGGGTATGCGATCGACGTGGTCGAGAACGGCCGCGCCGCCATCGCCGCCATCGAGCGCGCCGATTACGATCTCCTGCTCATGGACGTGCAGATGCCGGAGCTCGACGGCGTCGAGGCGACGCGGCGCATTCGCGCTCTGTCGAGCACGAAGTCGGCTCTGCCGATCATCGCGACCACCGCTCATGCGATGTCCGGCGCGCGCCAGGAATATCTCGCCCAGGGAATGAACGACTACGTCTCGAAGCCTTTCGACCTCGACGAGCTGCTCGGCGTCGTCGCGTGTTGGACCGGGGTTGCGCCGGCCCGGCGCCGCAAGGGGAGCGCGGCACGGAGCGATCCACCGGCGATCCTCGACGAGCGCCGCCTGGTCGAGCTCGAGCAGATCATGCCGCCGCGCGAGTTCGAGGGGCTGGTGCGCTCCTGGATCACCGCCACCTCGGCGCGCCTCGACCGCATCGATACCCTTGCCGGCAGTGCCAGCCTCTCGGGCGTCCAGCAAGATGCGCATGATCTCGCCAGCAGTTGCGGCAATATGGGCGCGATGCGTCTTTCGGGGCATGGCCGCGCGCTCGAGCGCGCGTGCCGGGCTGGCGATATCGCCGGGGCGCGTGCGCTGGCGATCGAGCTGCGCACCGCCTGGCGTCCATCGCTCGACGCCGTCGCAGCCCGCTTCCTCGACCGCGCGCCGGCCTCAGCCGGAGCCGTGCCATGAGCGGCACGGGCGGAGAAGCCGTGATCCTGGGGGTCGATGACGATATCGACCAGCTCATCGTGCTTCAGACACATCTCGATGCTGCCGGCTATACGTTCTTCGGCGCGACCGGCGGGGAAGACGCGCTGAAGCTCGCCCGTCGCGTCTCACCGCGCCTCATCGTCCTCGATCTCATGATGCGCGGCATGGACGGCTTCGAGACCTGCCGGCGGCTGCGCCTCGAGAAAGCCTTCGCCGAAGTGCCGATCCTGCTGCTCACCTCGCAGCACACCAAGCCCGACGTGCTGAAGGCGAGGGCGGTAGGAGCCAGCGATTTTCTGGTCAAACCCTATGACGCCGACCAGCTCCTCCAGCGCGTCCGGCACTGGCTGTCGCGCCCGCCGGCCGCCGGCCGCTGAGGATCAGCTTGCCTTCACCCGCACGTAGCTTCCCGGCGCGTCTTCGATCGGCTTGAGCCGGCCATCGCCGGGCTTGCGCGCCGGCACATCGCCGCCGCCATACCGGCCGATCCATTTTTCCCAGGACGGCCACCAGCTTTCATTGACGTATTTGGCGGCTTGGAGCCAAGCCTCCGGGTCCTTCGGAAGCTTGGCGTTCTCCCAATGGCCATACTTGCCCTGGCCCGGCGGATTGACGACACCGGCGATGTGGCCCGAGGCGGCGAGGCAGAACTTGATCGGTCCCTGGTAGATCTGCGTCGCGGCGTAGGTCGCCTTCCAGGGTGCGATGTGATCCTCTTTGGTCGAAAGCAGGAAGCTCGGCACCGTGATTCGCCGGAGATCGATCGGCACGCCGCAGAGCGACAGCGCACCCGGCACGACCAGTTTGTTTTCCTGGTACATGTTGCGCAGGTAGTAGCTGTGCATGGCGGCCGGCATGCGCGTCGAATCGCTGTTCCAATAGAGGAGATCGAAGGGAAAGGGCTCCTTGCCGAGCAGGTAGTTGTTGACGACGAAGGACCAGATGAGATCGTTGGCGCGCAGCATGTTGAAGGTCGTCGCCATGTCCGAGCCTTCGAGATAGCCATGCTCCCGCATCCGCTCCTCGAGCACGTGGAGCTGGTCCTCGTCGATGAAGATGGAGAGCTCGCCCGGCTCGGCGAAGTCGGTCAGCGCCACGAAGTAAGTGGCGCTGGCGACCCGGTTGTCGCCCTTGACGGTCATGTAGGCGAGGGTCGCTGCGAGCAACGTGCCGCCGAGGCAATAGCCGATGACATTGGCCTCGTGCTCGCCGGTCGCTTGTTCCATGGCATCGAGCGCCGCGAGCGGCCCTTCGAGCATGTAGTCGTCGAAACCCTTCTGCGCGAGGCGCTCGTCGGGATTGACCCAGGAGATGACGAAGACGGTGTGTCCCTGGTCGACCGCCCATTTGATGAACGAGTTCCGCGGCCGCAGATCGAGGATGTAGAACTTGTTGATCCAGGGCGGGATGATGAGCAGCGGCCGGCGCTTAACGGTCTCGGTGGTCGGCTCGTACTGAAGGAGCTGCATGAGATCGTTCTGGAAGACGACCTTGCCCGGCGTGACGGCGATGTTCTCGCCGACCTTGAAGGCATCCATGTCGGTCATCTTGATCATCAGCCGGCCTTTGCCGCGCTCGAGATCTTCGAGCATGTGCTTCAAGCCGGTGACGAGATTTTCGCCGCCGCTCTCGATCGTCGTGCGCAGCACCTCCGGATTGGTGAGCACGAAGTTCGAGGGCGCCATGGCATCGACGAACTGCCGCGTATAGAAGTCGACTTTCTTCGCCGTCTTGTCGTCGAGCCCGTCGATCTCCTTCACGGTGCTTTGCAGCCAGCGCGCGGTCAGCAGATAGCTCTGCTTGATGAAGTCGAACAGCGTGCCGTCGCTCCATGCTGCGTCCTTGAAGCGACGGTCGCTCGCGGCGGGCTCTACCATCGGCTCCGCTTTACCGCCCAGGAAGCGCTCCGCCGTGCGCTGCCAGAGCGTCATGTAGTCCTGCCAAAGCGACACCTGCGCCTGCATCAGCTTGGCGGGGTCGGCCATCAGCCGACCGGTCATTTCGAGAAACGCGCTGCCGATATTGAGCGGGTCGGCGGGACCGACCCCGTTGCCGGACTGACGCCCGAGGAACTCGAGCACAAGGCGTTGGCTGCGCTCGGCGATCTCAGCCATGTCTCGCGACCATTGTACGGGGTCGGGGAGCTTGGGTGGCGGAGGTTCTGCCATCTCCTGGTTCCTTGCGCCGCCGCCGCGAGCGCATCCCGATTATTGATGACGGGCGGGAGGAGTTCTAATACACCAGCGCGCCGGCATTTGCAGCGATGATATGGGGCGAAAAGCCGGATTCGCCAGAGGAGCGCACGCGCGGATGGGCCTGTCGAGGATGCCCGGGGGCTGGAAAAGACTTAAGAAGTCCCGGCTCTTGCTGATCGTCACCCTGGCCGCGAGCCTGGCTGGCTGCTCATCGCTGCCGGATTACGCGAATCCGGTGGCGTGGTTCCGCGGCGCCAGCGGGGCATCGAAGGATGACAGCACCGATCAGAACCAGCGCAATGTCGAGAACCTCGAGGCGGGCAGCAAGGAACCCTACCCCAATCTCTCGACGGTGCCGGCGACGCCCGACCGCGCCCTGAGCACGGCGGAGCTCGAGAAGCTGCAGAAAGGGCTGATCGCAGATCGCGCAAACGCCAGGTACAGCAGCCAGCAGGTCAACGAGGGGCATGCGGCGCCGCCGATCCCGGGTGATGCGCCGAAAGTGGCGGTGGCCGGGGCTGGCGCCGCGCCAG
>Ga0134126_10005592_pt1 | contig 15693 bp, 16 predicted proteins | sample KB31752_FD_96881 | JGI IMG/M metagenome (GOLD analysis project Ga0134126, IMG submission 96881) | Terrestrial soil microbial communities with excess Nitrogen fertilizer from Kellogg Biological Station, Michigan, USA - KB3-175-2 | ecosystem: Environmental > Terrestrial > Soil > Unclassified ...
GTGTCGGCCCCTCCATCGAGTCCGGCAGCCATACATGGAGCGGGAACTGTGCGGATTTACCCATTGCACCGACGAATAGCAGAATGCAGATCGGCGATAGTAATTCCCACGAGGAACCGGGAATGATTTCTATTGTCTGCGTCGCAATCTGCGGAGCCTGCGTGAATACCGCCGCATAATCCAGCGTGCCAAAATACGTTAATACCATGCCGATGCCGAGCAGAAAACCAAAATCGCCGACACGATTGACCAGAAAAGCCTTCAGATTGGCATATATCGCGGTGGGACGGGTATACCAGAAACCAATCAACAGGTAAGAAACCAGCCCAACCGCCTCCCAGCCAAAGAAAAGCTGAAGGAAATTATTGGACATCACCAGCATCAGCATCGAGAACGTGAAAAGCGAGATATAACTGAAAAAACGCTGATAGCCCGAATCCCCACGCATATAACCAATCGTGTAAATATGCACCATCAGGGATACAAAACTCACCACGACCATCATCGTTGCGGAGAGCTGATCAATCAGGAATCCAACCTCGAAGCGCGTATCGCCGGAGATCATCCAGGTATAAACGCTGCCGTTATAGATGTTTCCTCCCAACACATCCATAAAAACGGTAATCGACGCAGCCACGCACACGATCATCAGCGCGATAGTCGCGCGATGACTCCAGGCCGGGCCGAGCGGACGGCCAAACAGCCCCGCGATAAGCGCCCCTGCCAAGGGGGCCAAGGGGATCAATAGATAAAGCTTTTGCATCTCAGTCATAAAAATTCAGTTTTTTGTTTTTAAGCGACCAATAGTCCATTACAGAGAGCCGATTCGTGGCTCGACCCTGTATTTTGCACTCCGTGAATTTATCCTTTGAGTTTGTCAAGATCGTCCACGTTGATAGTGCGTAAATTGCGAAACAGCACGACTAGTATCGCTAGGCCTATGGCAGATTCTGCTGCAGCGACAGTCAGAATAAAAAACACGAAAATCTGCCCTGATACGTCCTGCATATAATGCGAGAACGCAACGAAATTCATGTTTACCGCCAATAGCATCAGCTCGATTGCCATCAGCAGGATGATCACATTTTTCCTGTTGAGGAAAATACCGACAATACTGATGGCGAACAGAATCGCACCAAGAACAAGGTAATGGGATAACGAAACCAAGCTAACGACCCCTTTTCAGAACAACATCAAAACACAGTCATGCAAACTTCTCAGAGGGCCTCTATTTAAACGAGCTCGCACCGGTTAAGCACGAAAGAAATTCGGTGTGCCTCATTGATTGATATGCCAGCGATAAATTTCTTGGGCAATGCCGTATCGCTATTAAATTTAATTTATAGGTGTCCCTTATTCTTTCTTCTCGGACGGCATCGACACCATCCTCACCCGGTCTTCGCGTTTCACTGCCACCTGCTCCGACACCTCAAGCCCCCTGATTCCGGTACGATGGCGCAAAGTCAATGCTATGGCGGCCACGATCGCCACCAGCAAAAGTACAGCTGCCAGTTCGAATGCATAAACATAGTCGGTATAAATCAAACGCCCCAGTTCCTTGGTGTTGCTGTAATCGGCGGCACGCGATGGCGGAACCGGCAATTCATCTATGCCAAATTGCTTGCCCATAAGCACCATGGCGATCTCGGCTGCCATTATCAACGCCAGAAATGCCCCGAATGGAAACCATTTCCAGAAACCCTCACGGAGGTGATCAAGGTTAATATCCAGCATCATCACCACGAACAGGAACAGCACCATCACTGCCCCGACATACACCAGCACGAGCGTGATCGCGAGAAATTCCGCTTCCAGCAACAACCACAGTCCGGCAGAGGTAAAAAAAGCAAGTACCAGCAGCAATGCCGAATGCACCGGATTACGGGCTGTGATGACGCCCAGCGCCGCTGACACCAGCACCGCCGAAAAAAAATAGAAAATTATATCTTGAAAACTCATGTGTAATTAACGGCGGAATTCATCGGTAGCCTGCATCCGCCGCCCTGTCCTTCGCTATCTGCTCCTCATATCGATCTCCTACCGCCAGCAGCATCTGCTTGGTATAGATCAGATCGCCGCGCTTCTCGCCATGGTATTCGAGAATACGGGTCTCCACGATGGAGTCCACCGGACAGGACTCCTCGCAGAAACCGCAAAATATGCATTTTGTCAGATCGATATCGTAACGCGTGGTGCGGCGGGTTCCATCATCGCGCTGTTCGGATTCAATGGTAATCGCCAGCGCCGGACATACCGCTTCGCACAACTTGCAAGCGATGCAGCGCTCTTCTCCGTTTGGATAACGGCGCAAGGCATGGAGTCCGCGAAAGCGGGGGGACTGTGGCGTTTTTTCTTCGGGAAAATGTACCGTAATTTTACGCGCGAACAGATAGCGTCCGGTCAGCATCATTCCCTTAAGCAATTCAAACAACAGGAAAGTACGGAAAAAATCCTTGATACGGTTCATGGCTTTCTCCTTCCTCAGTGGAACCACAAGTTAAGCGGAAATGCATTCCGGAACGACAACGGAAGTTGCATTACCAAGCCTAGCAGCAGTATCCAGACAAGCGTAATCGGAATGAATACCTTCCAGCCAAGACGCATGATCTGGTCATAGCGGTAGCGTGGAAAAGTGGCGCGGAACCAGAGAAAACAAAACAATAGAAACGCTATTTTAAGCAATAGCCAGATAAAACCGGGGATCATGGTAAACGGTGCGATATCGACCGGCGGCAGCCAGCCCCCCAGAAATATGAGACTGGCAAGCGTTGCCACTAAAATCATATTGGAGTATTCCGCCAGAAAGAATACCGTAAAGGCCATGCCGGAATACTCAACGTGAAACCCGGCGACGATTTCCGACTCACCCTCCGCCACATCGAATGGAGCCCGATTGGTCTCCGCCACACCGGAAATGAAGTAAACCAGAAACATCGGGAACAATGGAATGAGATACCAGTTAACAAAACTGCCACCCTGCTGACCCTTGACAATGTCGCCCAGGTTCAGACTCTGCGACATCATCAGCACGCATACCAATGCAAAACCCATCGCTAGCTCATAAGAAACCACCTGTGCGGCAGAACGCATCGCGCCGAGAAACGCATACTTCGAATTGGATGCCCAACCCGCGATGATCACTCCATAGACACCCATGGAAGTCATGGCAAGAATATAAAGCAGACCCGCATTAATGTCCGCTAACACGACTTCCGGAGAAAACGGCACAACCGCCCAGGCAGCCAGTGCAGGCGCAAACGTCAGCACCGGCGCCAGAACAAACAGAAACTTATTCGCGCCACTGGGAATGATGATTTCTTTCATCACTGCCTTGACTGCATCAGCGATGGGCTGTGCCCACCCTCCCAGCCATGGGATACCGAAGAACGTTACGCGATTAGGTCCGACACGCATTTGCATGAAGGCAATGATTTTTCGTTCCGCAAATGTCAAATAAGCTACGGCAAGCATCAACGGCAATATGATGGCGACGATCAACAATGCGTTTTTCGTCAGAACGAACAGAGCAGGCCCCCATTCGGAACCAAAAAAATCTCCGAATAACTGTTGCATGTATTCCATCAAATTACCCTGATTTCTTCCATCACAGCCGTTCCACCACGATTTCCCCAAACATCTCACCCAGTGCCGCAGTCAGGGGATGCGCGGAAGCTACGCGTACGCAATTGGCTGGCAGTTTATCGTCCTGCGCCGCAGGCAGTTCCGCTTCGCCGTCTCCCTGTTTCAATCTTATGGTGTCGCCAGTGCGTATGCCGAGCTTCTTCATCAAGTCGCCTGGCATCCATGCCGACGGGGCAATCGCGTCCTGCGTGCGCTGCAGCGATTCGGCGCGGCGCACAATAGGGTCGGCCTGATAAATGGGAACTTCACCGATACGCTGAACTCCATTGCTCACCTGCCCAATGTCCCCTACAACGAAGCTCCCCAGATTGTTATCCAGCCGGGCACTGATGTCGCCTCCGACGGGAAGGATTTCCGCCCGCACCTGCTCCGGCGTCTCGTAATCAAAACCAGCAAGCTCCAGCATATTGCCCAATACCCGCAAAACCTTCCATGCGGGACGCGCATCACCGAGGGGTGCCACCACGCCGTTGAAGCTCTGCGCACGCCCTTCAGTATTAATAAAGGTTCCCGAGGTTTCGGTAAACGGCGCAATTGGCAGCAATACGTCGGCATAATTACCCTCCATGAGGCCGCGGCTCTTGTATGCACTCATCATCACCACCAGCTCCGCCCCATCCAATGCTTTCATTATTTGCTGTGGATTATAACTGTCCAGCTCGGGTTCCAGATTCATGAGCATATAAGCCTGGCACCGTGCCGCCGCCGTGGCCGTAGCGCTCGCCCCGGGCGTCGGCGAAACGCCAATGCCTTCCGACCCGGGTTGACTGGGATTACCCGCCAGTGCGCTCCGAGCGCCATTGTCGGGAATAGCCCCGGCGATATAGGCGCCGACACTGTTGGCGGCTTCGCCTAATACACCGAACTCTGCTTCGGCGATGTGCGCGATATGCTGTGCCAGCGCGTGTATATCCGCGTACCGAGGGTGATGCTGCGCCAAATTCCCCAGAAAGACTGCTGCAGGCTTGTTGTCGATGAGGCTGGCCGCCATCGCGCGTGCTGTGTCGGTAATGATGACGGCGCTCAACGCATCTTTCACCGTCTCGGGAATTTGTACTCCTTTCAATTCAACGGCGGCTTTCAGAATCTCCGCCAGCATGGCTGCCATTGCAGCTGGAGCAACAATGGCGCGATTGGCCACTTTGGCAAGCAGATCGTCATCCACCGGATTGACCAGATTCAGTTGTGCGCCCTGCTTTACCGCCTGGCGCAAACGCTGCGCCAGGAGCGGGTGATCCTTGCGCAGAACGCTGCCGACAACCAGGGACGATTTCAGTCGGGAAATGTCAGCGATATGCATCCCCAACCAGGGAGCACCTTGCAGTTGGCTGTCCGCACGGAAATCGGATTGGCGCAGTCGATGTTCCACGTTCCCGCTCCCTAGCCCCCGCATGAATTTTTTTAGCAAATAAAGCTCTTCCAGGGTGCTGTGGGGGGAAACCAATGCACCGATATGCTGTGCGCCGTATTTTTCTTTTACCGCTCTCAGTCCGTTGGCCACGAATTCCAGCGCGGCTTGCCAACTGCATTCCAGCCACTCGCCATCGCGCTTTATCATCGGCGTGCCCAGGCGCTCTTCCGAATTCAGCCCTTCGTATGAAAAACGGTCCTTATCGGACAACCAGCACTCATTGATTTCTTCGTTCTCGCGTGGCAACACGCGCATGACACGATTTTGCTTCACCTGGACCACCAGATTGGAGCCAAGACCGCAGTGCGGACTTACGGATCTCCTGCGGGACAATTCCCAGGTGCGGGCCGAATAGCGGAATGGCTTGCTGACCAGCGCGCCTACCGGACAAAGGTCTATCATATTGCCGGACAACTCCGAATTCACCGTACTGCCTACGAATGCCAGAATTTCAGCATGTTCACCGCGACCCGCCAACCCCAGCTCCATAATGCCGGCAATCTCCTGGCCAAAGCGCACACAACGGGTGCAATGAATACAACGCGTCATGTCGGTGGAAATCAGCGGACCCAGATTCTTGTTTGCCACCACCCGCTTCGCTTCCGTATAACGTGATGCGCTCGCTCCATAGCCTACCGCCAGATCCTGAAGCTGGCATTCCCCACCCTGATCACAAATAGGGCAATCAAGCGGATGATTGATGAGCAGGAATTCCATCACACCTTTTTGTGCCGTCACCGCCTGTCCCGAGTGAGTGGACACCTTCATACCTTCCATGGCAGGTGTGGCGCAGGCAGGCAGAGGTTTGGGTGCCTTCTCCACTTGCACCAGGCACATGCGGCAATTGGCAGCGATGGAAAGCTTCTTGTGATAGCAAAAATGTGGAATGTATATACCCAGCTGATTGGCGCCGTCCATGACAGTGCCATTCTTGGGCACAGATACCTGTTTACCGTCAATTTCGAAATTGATCATTGAATACTTATCCCGAATTAATCACGAACAGGCGCAAAACAAAAAGGGAACCCGGTGGCTCTTATCCACGCTGTGCACGTCATACCATGCATCTCCTGTGCTCGATATGGTACGCAAACTCGTCACGAAAATGCTGAATCATGGCGCGTACCGGCATGGCGGCGGCGTCCCCCAGCGCGCAGATGGTACGTCCCTGAATATTGTCGGCAACATTGTTCAGCAGGTCCAAATCTTCCATTCGTCCCTTGCCGGTTTCGATACGGTGCACCACGCGGTAAAGCCAGCCGGTACCTTCGCGGCATGGCGTGCATTGACCACACGATTCCTCGAAATAGAAGTATGACAAGCGCTCCAGCGCCTTCACCATGCAAGTCGTGTCATCCATGATGATGACCGCGCCGGAACCCAGCATGGACCCGGCTTTGGCAATGGAATCATAATCCATGTCGGTCTGCATCATGACATCACCGGGTAACACCGGCATGGAAGAACCACCGGGAATACACCCTTTCAGTTTCCGCCCGCCCCGCATGCCACCCGCCATCTCCAGCAGTGTTGCGAACGGCGTGCCCAACGGCACTTCGTAGTTGCCCGGCTTGTCGACATGGCCCGAAACCGAGAAAAGCTTGGTACCACCGTTATTGGGCTTGCCGAGTTGAAGAAACTTCTCGCCACCGTTGCGAATGATCCAGGGCACGGAAGCGAATGTCTCGGTGTTATTGATGGTGGTAGGCTTGCCATAGAGTCCGAAGCTGGCCGGAAAAGGAGGCTTGAAGCGCGGCTGGCCTTTCTTTCCTTCCAGCGATTCCAGCAATGCGGTCTCCTCGCCACAGATATAGGCGCCATACCCATGATGATTGTATAGCTGAAAACTAAAATTGGAACCCAGGATGTTATTCCCCAGATATCCTGCGGCACGTGCCTCATCCACCGCTTCTTCCATACGCTCATAGGTATCCCAGATTTCGCCATGAACATAGTTATAGCCCGTCTTGATGCCCATCGCATAGGCACCAATGATCATGCCTTCTATCAGAATGTGCGGGTTATGCCGCATGATATCGCGGTCTTTGAATGTGCCCGGCTCGCCTTCATCGGAATTGCATACCAGATACTTATCCCCCTCATACTGCTTGGGCATGAAACTCCACTTCAATCCAGTCGGAAAACCTGCGCCGCCGCGCCCGCGCAATGCGGATTTTTTTACCTCCTCAATGATCTTTTCCGGTGGAATATTTTCATTAAGAATTTTTCTCAGCGCGGCATAGCCTTCGCGCTGCTCGTAATGTTCAAGCCGCCAGTTGTCAGGATCGGATGGATTCAGCCCCGTCAGCAATATCTGCGTAGGCTGGATCATTTATTCAACTCCTCCAGCAACTGGTCGATATTGTCGTGGGACATGAAGCTGCACATGCGTTTGTTATTCACCAGGAGTACGGGTGCATCGCCGCATGCTCCCATGCACTCCCCCTCTTTCATAGTAAACTTTCCGTCGGCGGTAGTCTGATTGAAAACGACACCGAGCTTTTTCTGAATATGGGCTACTGCCTCGTTGGCGCCAGACAGCGCACAGGGAAGATTCGTGCAAATGGTAATCTTGTATTTGCCCAGCGGCTGAAGATTGTACATATTGTAGAAGGTTGCCACTTCATAGACCGCGATCGGCGGCATTCCAAGATAATGGGCGATAAAATCCATGGTCTCATTGGCCAGCCACCCTTTCTCATCCTGAGCAATGGCGAGCGCTGACATTACTGCCGACTGCTTTTGATCAGCGGGATATTTCGCGACTTCATGGTCAATTTTCCGTATGGACTCTGGGCTTAACATCTTAATTTAGCGATCAAATAATGATTGGTGTTATCTATCTATTTCACCAAACACGATATCCTGCGTACCGATGATAGCCACAACATCAGCGATCATATGGCCACGCGACATTTCATCCAGCGCTGCCAGATGAGGAAAACCGGGTGCGCGGATTTTCAGACGGTACGGCATGTTGGCGCCGTCCGACACCAGATAGATGCCGAATTCACCCTTGGGATGCTCAACCGCCGCATAGGCTTCCCCCGGCGGCACATGAAAACCCTCGGTAAAAAGCTTGAAATGATGAATCAGCTCTTCCATATTCTGTTTCATTTCCGTGCGCGCGGGCGGTGCGATCTTATGGTTATCGGTGATCACCGGACCGGGATGCTTGCGTAGCCACTCGACACATTGCTTGATGATACGGTTGGACTGGCGGAATTCCTCTATCCTCACCAGATAACGATCATAGCAATCGCCATTGACACCCACCGGTATGTCAAAATCCATGTGGTCATAAACCTCATAGGGCTGCTTTTTGCGCAAGTCCCATTCCACTCCCGAGCCGCGCAGCATCGGACCGGTAAAGCCCAACGCTTTGGCACGTTCGGGCGAGACAACCCCAATCCCTACCAGACGCTGTTTCCAGATACGATTGTCGGTAAGCAAGGTTTCATACTCATCCACATAGGTAGGAAAACGGTTGGTAAAGTCTTCGATAAAATCCAGTAGCGAACCACTGCGATTTTCATTGAGTACCCTGGTGCTTTTTTCGTTATGGATTTTAGATGCCTGGTATTGCGGCATTGAATCCGGCAGATCCCGATAGACTCCACCCGGACGGTAATAGGCAGCATGCATTCTGGCCCCCGATACCGCCTCATAACAATCCATCAGATCCTCGCGGTCACGAAAAGCATAGAGGAAAACCGTCATTGCGCCCACGTCCAGCGCGTGCGCACCCAGCCACAATAAATGATTAAGAATTCGCGTAATCTCGTCGAACATCACGCGGATATATTGCCCCCGCAAAGGCACCTCAAGCTGAAGCAGTTTCTCGATAGCCATCACATAGGCATGCTCATTGACCATCATCGAAACGTAGTCCAGCCGGTCCATATACGGCACCGATTGAATGTAAGTCTTATACTCGGCCAGCTTCTCGGTGGCGCGATGCAGCAACCCGATGTGCGGATCCGCGCGCTGAATGACTTCACCATCCAGCTCCAGCACCAAGCGCAACACTCCGTGCGCGGCCGGATGCTGCGGCCCGAAGTTCATAGTGTAGTTGCGTATCTCAGCCATGATTAAAATATCTTCGCTGCAGAGATTTCATTCGCTATCCCCATAATGCTCTTCGCGGATCACACGCGGTGTGATTTGGCGCGGTTCGATGCTGACTGGCTGATAAATGACTCGCTGCTGATCGGGGTCATAGCGCATCTCGACATTGCCGCTCAATGGAAAATCCTTGCGGAACGGGCTGCCAATAAATCCATAATCCGTGAGAATACGGCGCAAATCGGGATGACCGGTAAAGACAATGCCATAAAGATCGAACGCCTCCCGTTCAAACCAGTTAGCGGATGGCCATATTCCGATTACCGAATCCAGAATCGGAAATTCATCGTCCTCAGCGAATACCTTGACCCGTAGTCTGTAGTTATGGGAAACGGAAAGCAGGTGATACACGGCAGCAAAGCGCTTACCGCGCCAACTGTTCCCGGAAGCGGATTCGGCACCATAGGTTGAATAGTCCATTCCGCATAAATCGATGAGAGTCTCGAACTTCAGATCGGCATGGTCACGCAAGGTCTCCATTATCCGCAACATATTGGCGCGGGACACCTCTATTGTGAGCTCACCCAGTCGCTCATTCGTGCTGACAAGTTGACCGGTCAGCATATTCTGAAGGCAAAAGGAGAGCGTTTCCAGACGGGAGGACGACATATATGACTCAGCGGGCGATGGTGTTGGTGCGGTGAATCTTGTTCTGCAACTGGATAATGCCGTAGAGCAATGCTTCCGCCGTTGGTGGGCAGCCAGGAACATAGATATCAACCGGCACGATACGGTCACACCCCCGCACAACGGAGTAAGAATAGTGATAATAACCACCGCCGTTGGCGCACGAACCCATGGAGATTACCCAACGAGGTTCAGCCATCTGATCGTAAACCTTGCGCAGCGCAGGAGCCATTTTATTGCACAATGTGCCGGCCACGATCATTACGTCCGATTGACGTGGACTCGGACGGAATACGATGCCAAAACGGTCGAGATCATATCGTGAAGCGCCAGCTTGCATCATTTCCACCGCACAGCATGCAAGTCCAAAAGTCATTGGCCACATAGACCCCGTACGTCCCCAATTGATGACGTTATCCAGACTTGTGGTAACAAAGCCTTTTTCTATTGCGTCATTAGCGCTCATAGCGTTAATCCCATTCCAGGGCACCCTTTGTCCACTCGTAAATAAAGCCAACCACAAGGATGCCAAGAAAAATCATCATGGCGACAAAACCGAATAAACCAATCTCGTTCAATACTACCGCCCATGGAAACAGGAAGGCGATTTCCAGATCGAAAAGAATAAATAAGATAGCAACCAGATAATAGCGTACGTCAAACTTCATCCGTGCATCTTCGAATGCTTCAAAACCACATTCATAAGGCGAAAGCTTCTCGCTGTCAGGACGATTGGGCGCAAACATCCAGCCAAGCGCCATCGGTACCACCCCTACGGCAAGACCAATCAGGATGAATAACAGGATAGGAAAATAATTTTCAAGCATGTCCGTAATCAAAAATAAAGGACTGGAGAGATCAGATAACCATTCATGCCCTATAGCATTTGTTTACCCGATTCTCAGCCCTATTCGACAATGTTGGTGCCGACGGCGAGACTCGAACTCGCACAGCTTTCGCCACCGCCCCCTCAAGACGGCGTGTCTACCAATTTCACCACGTCGGCGGCTTAGCTTGGGTTCTATAATCCAAAGCAATTAGAACACAGCTTTAATCAATTGTTCAATTAATTCATAATCAATATTATTTTGGTATTTCTGTAGCCTTGGAAGTATCTCCCGCGGCCGGAGCCGCCGGAACCGGCTCTGCGGGCTTGGATGATTGAACCGGTATCGCTTTGTCCATTACCCCCCCGCTTTCCGTCTTATGGCTTGAAAGATAGGTAAGCCCAAGACTGGTAATGAAAAACACCGCGGCCAGCGCACCGGTCATTCTGCTTAGAAAATTTGCGGAGCCGCTGGCACCAAATAAGCTTCCCGACGAGCCGCTGCCAAAAGCTGCACCCATATCGGCACCTTTGCCATGTTGTAGCAAAACGAGGACGACTACGCTTATGGCCGACAGTACATGTACTACCCAGATGAATGTTTCCAACAGCTACTCCAAAATGAGTTAATTTTTTGCTGCACGGCAGATTGCGATGAATTCCTCGGCAATGAGCGAAGCGCCGCCAATCAATCCTCCGTCGATGTCGTGCATGGAAAACAGCTCTTCGGCATTGCTTGCCTTGACGCTGCCCCCATAAAGAATTTGCAACCCTGCAGCTACGCCGGGGTCGTGCGCAGCGATTCTATCGCGAATAAAAACATGCACATCCTGAGCCTCTGCGGGTGTAGCGGTTTTACCGGTTCCGATAGCCCATACCGGCTCATAGGCCAATACGGATTTGGCCAGTGCATTCACGCCTTCCAATTCGATTACCGCATCCAGTTGCTCCGCCACCACTTGTTGGGTAACGCCCGATTCGTGCTGATCCAGAGTTTCGCCGACACATAGAATAGGTATTAATCCAGCCGCCCGAGCTGCCTTGAGCTTAAGCGCCACCGTATGATTGTCTTCACCGTATAATGCTCGCCGCTCCGAATGTCCAACAATGACATAGCGGCATCCGAAATCCACCAACATCGCCGCTGACACTTCTCCTGTGTAAGCCCCCTTACCATGCTGACTCACATTCTGCCCCCCCCAGTAAACCCTGGTATCCCGCAATAATAATTGCACCTGCGAAAGATAAGGATAAGGTACGCATACGGCGAATTCGCCCCCCTGCAACTCCGCAATTCCGGCGACAACCGTCTTCAGTAAAGCCTGGTTCTGTACCAGTTCGCCATGCATTTTCCAGTTGCCCGCAACCAGCTTCGAACGCATAGCCATCGTGTCTGCCTTTGTCCTTGAAAGCTGCGAATGTTACCTGTGAATGGATACCGGGTCAATCGGGAGGCGAGCGATATCGGCGGGAATAAGCCCCCGAAAATAAATAATATAGGATGAATGAAGACGGTGCTACTAAAACGAAGGCAGCGATCCTATTAGGAAATTTGAAGAAGCGAAAACCTGAAGCTTTCAGAACATATGTAGCGTAATACTATCGTCCGCATTACGCGTTTGTTGAGAGAATTTAACCTCGCTTACTCATTCATCTATCCGAAACGTCCGGTAATATAATCTTCCGTTTGCTTATTTTTGGGTTTTATGAAAATGGTATCGGTAACGCCAAACTCGATGAGTTCGCCCAAGTACATATAAGCCGTATAGTCCGATACGCGCGCCGCCTGCTGCATGTTATGGGTAACAATGAGAATGGTCACCCGGTCTTTCAGGTCGGCGATGAGTTCCTCGATGCTCGCGGTAGCTATAGGATCAAGCGCCGAAGTGGGTTCATCGAACAGCAGGATTTCGGGGTCGGTAGCAAGTGCTCTCGCGATGCACAAGCGTTGCTGCTGGCCACCCGAAAGATTATAGGCAAGTTGCTTTAATCGATCTTTCACTTCATCCCACAATGCCGCATCGCGCAAAGCCTCTTCCACTTTTTCATCCAGCACGGCACGCCGTTTTATTCCCCGTACCCGCAGGCCATATGCAACGTTCTCATAAATGGATTTCGGAAAAGGGTTGGGCTTCTGGAACACCATGCTGACACGCATTCGCACTTCGATCGGATCTACATTGCGCGAAAGTATATTAACGTTGTCCGGATAAAGAATTATGTCACCAACGTAACGATTGCCGGGATAGAGGTCGTGCATGCGATTGAAGCAGCGCAGAAAAGTGGACTTGCCGCAGCCGGAAGGACCGATTAGCGCCGTGACCTGCTTTTCATGCAACACCATATTGATATTTTTTAGCGCATTAAATGCGCCATAATAAAAATTCAAATCCCTGACTTCCGATTTGAATTGAATTGGCAGGGCATCCACAGCGGAACTAACTCCCGGGGAACCCTCTACCATTTGATATTTTTACGCATACGGTAACGCAAATAGATGGCGAGCGCATTCATGGTGAGAGTCATCACCACCAGAACCAATCCCGCTGCTGCCGCATTGATCTGAAATTCTTCTTCGGGCCGTGATACCCAGTTGAACATCTGGATTGGCATCACGGTGAATGGTGCCAGCAACCAGTCAAAGGATATAAAGGGAAATTCAGCCTTGATCGGAGATGGCGGCAGAAAAGCAATGAATGTGAGTGCGCCAATGGTGATAATAGGCGCCGTTTCTCCAATCGCACGTGCCAGACCGATAATAACGCCCGTCAGAATTCCCGCTGCAGAATAGGGCAGCAGATGATCGGAGACCGTTTGCCATTTGGTTGCACCCAGAGCATAAGCACCCTCGCGAATGGCTACGGGAATAGCGCGGATCGCCTCCCGAGTCGCAACGATCACTACCGGCAGGATCAATAACGCCAACGCTAAACCTGCCGACAGGATACTTTGACCAAATCCCAGTTGGTGCACAAACAGACTCAATGCCAACAGTCCATAAATGATTGACGGCACACCGGCAAGATTGGTAACGTTTATTTCAATGATTTCGGTAATGAAATTCTTCGATGCGTATTCTTCCAAGTAGATACCCGCTCCAATACCCATCGGTACCGCCGCTACAGCCGTCACCAACATTACCAGTGTGGTGCCCACCCAAGCAGAAAGTATGCCGGCTGATCCCGGACGACGCGATGGAAAAGAAGTAAAAAAATCCCACGACAAACGGGGCATCCCATCAATAAGCATGTGGGAAAACAACGCCATGAAGGTCAGCACCGCAATCATTAGCACAAATACCCCGGTAATCATGAAAGCCATATCCCAGAGCTTGTGGCGCGCAATGATGGCGCGAATTTCGGTCAGGTCTTTATCATTCCTCATTAACCGGATCCAGCAAAAAGCAGTAAAGCATGTTCATCATAAAACTGAAAATCAGGAAAATAAAGATTGATAAACCAGATTAGCTGGAACCAAACAATTGCCGAGTATCACGGACTCAATACACTTCACGATAGCGCTTTCGCAAAATATGCCCGATGACATTGAATGTAAGCGTCAATAACAGCAACGTAAGTCCCGCAGCAAAAATAGTCTGGTAGCCAATACTGCCATGTGGCAGATCGCCCAAGCTCACCTGTACGATATAAGCAGTAATGGTAGCCGCCGGTTCCATTGGATTCCAGGTCAGATTAGGCTGCATACCAGCAGCCACCGCCACCACCATGGTTTCCCCCACTGCACGCGAAATACCGAGAATGTAAGCAGCGGCAATGCCGGAAAAAGCTGCTGGCATCACAACCCGTATGGCGGTCTGGAATCTCGTGGCACCCATTGCATAAGAGCCTTCGCGCAAATGCATGGGTACCGCACGCATCGCATCTTCCGCCATGGAACTCACATAGGGAATAATCATGATGCCCATTACCAGGCCGGCGGACAGCAGACTGAAGCCTGGCAGCTCGGGAAAAATCTTTTGTAGCAGGGGCGTTACAAACAGCAGCGCGAAATAGCCGTATACGACTGTGGGTACGCCACCCAGCAGCTCAAGAAATGGTTTGGCAATTTCGCGCACTGCAAATGGTGCAAATTCGGAAAGATATATGGCGGTGATAGTCCCGAGGGGAATTGCCACCGCGAGTGCCACGGCGGAGCTCACCACCGTGCCGGAAATCAGGGGAAGGATACCGTAGTGCGCGTCATCAAACAGTGGTGTCCACTGGGTATCGGTGAGAAAGTCCCAAAGTGAAACATGCTCAAAAAATACGAATGACTCCTTCACCAACATCAATACGATGGCCAAGGTGATCGCGACCGATAAAAACGCCATAATAAATAATATGGCTTCGATAAAGCGCTCGCCCAGATGACGGCGGTAACTATAGCCGAGTCTTTTGGGCAGGTCAGTTTCAGTGGGGGATTGTGAAGTCACGGACGGATGCCTTCTGAAGAGAGGCGTTTCTTGAGCAGGCTAAATATTACGATGGATATGTTACAGTCTCGTGACATGTTGTAACAGAGTCGCTCGAATTCGGCAGCCCATCTGAAATGGCTGGCAAAATGAAATGGCTGGCAAAAGATCAAACCAGAAAAATGACCGGAGTTCATGTTTAACGAACTCCGGATCACCGTGATCGCGCCTTTTGGCTTTGAGACCATCGAGCATACTCACCAACCCGAAGCCGATAGTCGAATTATTTGCCCGGCATCTCTCGTCAGTCCTGCGAACACGTCCGATTAATAAAGTTCAGCATGAATCGGGTTCGCTGAAGAACCGATCGGAATTGAAAACTAGCAAACTCATGATAGTAATGGATCGCGGTGAGAAAGATGCGTACGAAATCCACCTTACGTAAAGCATCAGCGATAGGTTCAGGAATTATGCATATTCATGGTGAAAGCTATGAGCCCAACCGACGTCTGTGCTGATCAAACCGGAAAGCCGTCAGGCCGAATCACTCCTCGTCGTCGTCCTCGTCCTTATCTTTTTTTTCAGGTTTGAGGACCATTTTGCCTTCCTTGCGGCTGGCATTGAGGTCGGTCTCGGCGACCTCCTTGTGCA
>Ga0134126_10005594_pt1 | contig 15688 bp, 16 predicted proteins | sample KB31752_FD_96881 | JGI IMG/M metagenome (GOLD analysis project Ga0134126, IMG submission 96881) | Terrestrial soil microbial communities with excess Nitrogen fertilizer from Kellogg Biological Station, Michigan, USA - KB3-175-2 | ecosystem: Environmental > Terrestrial > Soil > Unclassified ...
CGACGGCCTGATGCTGCAAACCCTGCATAAGTTCATGAGCTCCGGTAAGCCGATCTACGGCATGCACCGCGGCACCGTTGGTTTCCTGATGAACGACTTCGCCACCGATAATCTCGTCGAACGGCTCACCGCCGCGCACATCACCGTTATCCACCCACTGGTGATGCGCGCGCGCGACGCACAAGGCCGCACCCACGAGCACCGCGCCATCAACGAGGTGTCGCTGTTCCGCCAAAGCGCTCAGGCCGCGCATCTGCGGATCCTGATCGACGGCAAGGAGCGGCTCGCCGAGATGGTTGCCGATGGCGTGCTGGTGGCGACGCCGGCCGGCTCCACCGCCTATAATTTGTCCGCGCAGGGCGCGATCATCCCGATCAACGCGCCGCTGCTCGCGCTAACGCCGATCAGTCCGTTCCGCCCGCGACGCTGGCGCGGCGCGCTGCTGCCCGACAACGCCAAGGTCACTATCGAGGTAATGGAGGCCGACAAACGGCCCGTCGCCGCCGTTGCCGACCATGACGAGGTGCGCTCGGTGCGCAGCGTCGATATCGAGATGGACCACGGTGTGTCGCTCAATATGTTGTTCGACCCGGGGCACAATCTCGACGAACGTATTTTACGCGAGCAGTTCGGATTTTGATTGGGTGTCCGCTGGCGGCGACGGTTGCCGAGTGCTAAGCAATCTTGATCCACTCCAGGATCATTACATGCGCCGGAAACTGCCGATCGTCGCTCTAGTGCCCCTTTTGCTCGCCGCCTGCACCGGCCCCGGTCCTGGCCTGACCGGCAACGACACCGGCGGCATCATCACTTGGTCGCCCGAGCATCAACACGTCGCGCGCGATTGGGCCGCCGGCCATTGCGCCCGCTACGGCAAATACGCGCGCATTACCAGCATCCATGCGCAATATGGCGACTATATAGGCTTCAGCTGCCTGTTCGATCCGCGCCGTCCGCGAGGCTGAGCGCGCTAAATCCGCCGCAGCGGATGCGTCAGCGCCAGGAAGAACCCCGCCATCGTAAAGCCTGCGATCAAGAGAAACGCCGCTCGAAAAGCGTCCGTGATGTCGGTTTTGATCGCAGCGCGTTGTGCTTCCGACAGTACCGAACCGGCACTAGCGCCCTGCTCGACCATCGCCGCGAAAACGCGTGCAGCTTCTGGATTTTTAAGCGTTAGAAATCCGAAGAGGACGGCTCCCACAAGGGCGGTGCCAAAAGCCGCCCCAATCGAACGCGAGAATTGAACCGAGGCCGCAGCTTCTCCAAGCCGGCGCGGGCCAGAGACGCTCTGCACTGTCACTTGGACGACACCCATCACCGTCCCCATGAACAAGCCATTCCATAGCAAGATGCCGGCGAATGCGACATTGCCGAGATCGGGCGCCCACAGCGCCAGCACGAGGAGGTTGATCGTGACCAGCGCCAGGCCGACCACTGGAAATGCCGTTGTCAACCCGGTCTTATGCACAAGGCGTCCGGTCAGCAGGGATCCCGTGCCGATGCCAAGCGTGAGCGGTACCAGGAGCAACCCCGTCTCCGAGGGCGACGCGCCGCGCACCACTTCCAGATACACTGGCAGAAAGGTAATCAACGCGACCAGCGCCCCGCCGTGAAATGCCGCCATGGCGTCGCTACGCCACACCGCCGGCATCCGCAACAGACCGAGCGGAATAAGCGGCGACGGCGCGCGATTCTCGTGCCGCACCAGCAGGATCAGCGCGACAATTCCGACCGCCAACAGTCCAGCGGCAAGGGGCAGTGCACTCATATTGACGTGTTGCGCCTGCTCCAGCGCCAGCAGCGTGGTTGCCACGAACGCGGTGAAAAGAATCAAGCCACCCGGATCGGCACGCCAATGGTGCGGCTCGATTATCTTGTGCCGCGGCAGCCGCCAGGTCAGCGCGATCGCCCCCAGTCCGATCGGGACATTGATCAGAAAAATCGATTGCCAACCAAAATGCTCGGTGAGATAGCCGCCTGCCACCGGACCGAACGAATTGGCGGTCATCGCAACCGTGGCAAGATAGCCTTGGTAGCGTGCGCGTTCGCGCGGCGGAATCGATTCACCGATCATCGCTTGCGACAGTGTCATCAGTCCACCACCCCCGAGGCCCTGCAATAAGCGCGCGAGCGTCAGCAGTTCGATGGTGGGAGCAATCGCGCACAGAATCGAGGCGACAATAAACACCGTCAACGCGGCGAACATTAACCGTCGGCGGCCGAAGGCATCCCCCAAGCGCCCATAGATCGGTGCGGCGATTGTTGCGGCGATCAAATAGGCGACCACGATCCAGGAGGCGCGCTGCACCTCGCCGGTCGCCGCGGCAATGGCGGGTAACGCGGTCGCAACGATCGTTTGATCCACTACCGCCAGAAACATTGGCAGCATGATCGAAGGAAATACGGTGAGGAAGGCGGGTGACTTGGTCGCCGACGGCTTCGGCACATTCTCGTTTTGGGCTGGCCCTTGCATTCGCAACGTAATCCCGGTGGAGCTCAATGCGCCATAAGTATTGGCAATGTCGCATTCGCGAGAATGTGACGGGTGGCTCCGCCAAAGATCATTTGTCGCAACCGGCTCTGGGTATAGGCGCTCTTGACCAGCAGGTCGCAGCCAAGCGCCTCCGCCCGCTCCAGGATGATTTCGCCAGTGGCGCGCGCGCCGGATTCCAGGGTCAATGCCTTGGCTTTAATCCCGTTCCGGCGCAGATGACGGGCGGCGTCATCGCCCGACGGACCGGTGACGCTGCCGCCTTCAACCGTCAGTACTGTCACCTCCTCGGCCCTCCGCAGGAGCGGAAGCGCGAAGGCATTGGTGTGAGCCTGCTCGGTACTGCGATTCCAGGCCACCAGCACATTTTTGCCAATAGACTTAGGTGCGACCACAGGCACGATCAGCACCGGCTTGCCGCTTTCGAACAGCGCCGCCTCCAGCGGCGCCATGCGTGGATTTTCTGGCGCGCGGCCGGGCCGGCCCAGAACGATGAGATCGAATATACGGCCGTGGCTGCCGATGAAGCTGTCGTCGAAAGCGTCCTGCATCGGCCAGCCGAATGACAGCCCCGCCGGCTCGCGGTCGGCCTGCGGCACGCCGCGACTGGCCATGAAAGATTCGAACATGGCATTCGCATTGCGTGCCGCATCGCCATCGAAGGCTCCGGAGATCGCGAGGCTCGAAACCGGTTCAACCGTCACATAGGTGCCAGCCGACGGACGCACTGCAAAGCCTTCGATGTAGCTGTCGAACAGGCGCGCCACCGCCAGGCCGGCTTCCAGGACCGCCGGCATGGCGTCGTGGTCTTCGGTCGGGATCAGAATGGTTTTCATCGCAGGCTTGGCTCGCTTTTGTCGTAGGCCATAACACTAAAAGGCCAGCCCCCTATTGGCACATCCCGTCTGCTTGAACGTGATCGGAAGAACCCGGGTTCCGTATGCTAAACTATTCGTTAACGCCGCCCCAGTAGCTTCGTAGCGCTGGTATCGGGCGGAAGCCCGAGGCCCGGGGCACCATGGTCCGCATCGAATTCAACCGCCTGCGTTTTCTCGTCATCGACGATAACGCCCATATGCGAAGGATGCTGCGCACCCTTCTGCACGGCTTTGGCGCGCGCGAAGTGCATGAGGCCGAAGACGGAGCGTCCGGCCTGGAATCCTTCACCCAGCACTTGCCCGACATTGTAATCACCGATTGGGCGATGCCGATCTTCGACGGGCTCGAACTGACCCAGATGATCCGCCAGCCGGGCGCCAACTCTAATCCTTACGTGGCGATCATCATGCTTACCGGCCATTCCGAGAAAAAGCGCGTGGTCGCGGCCCGCGATGCCGGCATCACCGAATTTCTCGCCAAGCCGATCTCGGCCAAGGGCCTCTATCAGCGCATCGTCAACGTGGTCGCCAATCCGCGTCCGTTCATCAAGACCAAGACCTATTTTGGTCCCGACCGGCGCCGCAACGTCAATCCTAATTATGTCGGCACCGAACGCCGCAAGGGCGGCAAGGCCGACGTCATCAATCAGGCCCCCTTGCTCGAAAAAGTCCGCTCGTCGAACTGACAAGGCAATAAATCACCATGGCCAGGCCAAAAGACAACGCGGCAATCGCGACCTACGGCGATCACGAGATCATTTCGCCGGAAAACAAGCTGCGCAAGGCGGTCAGTACCAAAGCGGCCGCACCCGGCGAGGATCCGGTCGCTCGTGCGGAAAAAGCTCTTGCCGAGCTATCGACCCAGTTTTCAGCCTGGATGGAATCCGAATGCGAGCGGCTGGATAAAGCCCGCACCGCCATCGTCAACGGCGGGTTCACCAAGGCCAACAAGGACGCGCTGTTCCATGCCGCCCACGATATCAAGGGCGAAGCCGCGACCTTCGGATTTCCACTGGTGGCGCTGGCCGCCGACAGCCTGTGCCGGATGATCGAGCACACACCCGATGCGAGTCGAATTCCGATCGTGCTGATGGACCAGCACGTCGACGCGGTGCGCGCGATCTACCGCGAATATTCACGCTCCGACGCCAAGGAATTGGCCGCCATGCTGACCAAGCGATTACGCGCGGTTACCGACGAGTTCCTCATCCATGAGAACCGTGGCCGGGCGGACGTGATCGAGCAGATTATGGGCCCGTCGATCGTGCCGGGGTGAATGGTGGCTTAAGCCACCAGCCGGGTGTCGACAATCAACTCGTCAATACTGACCGGGTGATCGTTCGCGACCAGATCGTCGCAGAACATGCGTGCTTCTTCGCGCGCGGCCTCGACGGCGAAACGCCGGAGCAAGGCCAACAGCGGCGCCAGGTTCGGATCGCGATCGCGCGTGCAGGCATCCAGTACCCGCTCGACCATGCGACGCTTGAGCCGCGCCACCCCGCTTTGCTCGCCGATCAGTGCGCCCTCGCGCATGACGGCAATCGCTTCGCGGAACGCCGGATAAGCCAAATCCGGCAAGCCGGCCTTACGGTAAAGCGCGCGAATGCCGGAAATATTGCGATCGTGGATATAACTGGTGACGCGATCGATCGGCACACCCGACAAGTCCGCCAGCGCTTCCTCGAAAAGCACCACATTGCCGGAGAGCAGTGCGCGCAGAATCATCCCGGCGGTGAGCTGTCCACTCTGACGCAAATGCTGAACGAGCGTATTGACTTCTTCATACGGCGTTTCGGCGGCCAGCGCGACGGTCGCCTTCTCGCAGGCCTCGCGCGCCGCGTATTCGGCATGTTCAGAGCCCATCCATTGCCGTCGGGCGACGAAGCCGGCCAGGGTCTGCGACAGCTTGCTAAGCAGCGCCTGACGCGTCGCCATCGGCAGATCGTCGCGCATCAGCAACGGCTCGCGGATCGCCGCCAGATGACCGAACCGTTCGATCATGCGGTCGATTGAGAACGGAGCGATGTCGGCATCGCGATTTTCCAACAGCGCGAGGCATGCTGACGCCGATCCTACCTCGGCAATGGCGGCAGCCAGCGAACGCGATAGCATTGCGCGGCTGGCGATGGCGGCCTGCGCCGCCGGCTGCACCGTGGCCACCAGGTCGACTAAATCGGCTTCCTGCAACAGCGGCGACAACGCCAGGACCGACATCGCGATCTCCGGCTGATCGTTTGCAAGCGCATGGACGACGGCTAACGGCGCTTTCTGGGCTGTGGCAAACACATCCGCAAGCGCGCGCCGAACCAGCGGCGAAGGATCGTCGAGCAACATGATCATCGCGCCTTCGGCGGCGGCGAGATCGTCGGGTGAAAGCTCGGAATAAAGATAAGCGCGCGCCAGAGAGGCGGTGGCCTCGGCCCTTTCGCCGGGCGGGGCGTAGCGAATCCACTGCAAGAACTGACGGACAATCATGGCACTACCAGACAAGACTTACAGCCACCGTGAGCATCGACGGCGCACTTAGGCTAGCCGAGGAGGCTTAACAAAGCGTTCACCATAGAAATTGAAGACCTGTTAACGATCCGGTAAGCGGCACGAACGCTCAGACCTTGCCGGGCGTCCTGCGAGGCACGGCGGGCGCGTCGGTGAACAAATTGAGCAGCGGCGGCTCGGGCGCGGTGGCCGCGTCGGTCGTGGATGGCGTCCACAAGTTGCTCACGGTTTGCGCGACCGCCTTGCTCCCGCGATCGGTGAACATGGTTTGGAAGAACGGTCTTGCCTCGGCCGCCACGGCGGGGACAGGGACCGGTATCGCGGGCGGCATGCCACTGGCTTGCGCGTAGGCCTGCGCGACGCCGGCGGTATCGGGTGAGGCGCTCTGCGCGGGCGCGCTGCCGGGCAAGCCTGGCGCAACCGCAATGGCGCGCGCGACCTCAAAGCGGCCGGTCAGCGTGGCATAGACCTCGCCGACACTGCGCGGCTGGCCGGCTTTGTTCCGAAATATACTGGGGTTTGCGGCCGCCGCCTGCGAAAACATCTCGGCCGCGTTCTCCTTCGGTTGCCGTGCCGCGACGTTAATCAATCGCGAGGCGCCTTCGGAGCCGAGGAAATGCGCGATGTAGAGCTCGCCTTCAGTCGGCATACGGCCAATCGCGGTGGCAAGTTGCGTGGCATTATTCTGCGTGAAGGCGCCCGCCATGGTCGCGCTGGCGGCCGGATCGCTGCGGAGCCGCATGATCGCAGCGCGCATGATTGGATCGGCCACCTCATAGTGGCCGTCCGCATTCAGCGTGATGGCGTCGGCATATTGGCTGTAACCATGCGCCGTACCGGCGGTCTTGAGGGTCGCGAGCCATGTCTGATCGATAAACTGGTAAAGCCCCTTCGCCGACGACGTCGAGGCCTGCGCGACCGGATTGAGGTTGGATTCGATGCGCGCGGCGGTCAGCAGATATTCGAAACTGGCGCCGGTCGAACGCGCTGCATCGCGAATCGCGCCCGCGACGCGCGCCGACGCATTGGCTATGATGGAATCGATCGCCATGTCTCGCCTTAAAAAGACGGGCCTCAAGGTCGCGGGCCGAACCGTTGGCCAAACCAGACGCCGACATACGCGAGCTCTGTCGATCCTGGGTAATTATGGTAAACGAATGATTAACGACGGCGGGCAGGGACCGCCGAAGTCGGTAAGCGGAGGACGACAATGACAGACACGATCCAGCGGCATAAGCGCGGCGGGCTTTATTTCGAGGACTTCGAGGTCGGCAAGACCTACGAGCACCGCTACACCCGCACCGTCACCCAGATGGACAACATGTTGTTCTCGAACATGACGCTTAACCCGCAGCCGCTGCACATCGACCGGCATTTCTGCGAGCAGGAAACCGAATGGGGCCAGCCACTGATGAATTCGCTGTTCACGCTCGGGCTGATGATCGGCATCCAGGTTTCGGACATGACGGTCGGCACCACTATCGCCAATCTCGGCATGACCGACGTTAGATTTCCGGCGCCGTTGTTCGAGGGCGATACCGTGCATTGCGCGACGCAGGTAGTGGGCAAGCGCGAGTCGAAATCGCGCCCCGGCGCCGGCATCGTCGAATTCCATCATAAGGCGTTCAAGCAGGACGGCACGCTGGTGGCCGAATGCCATCGCAACGCTTTCATCAACATGCGGCCGAAATGATGCGGTCGCTGCTCTTCGTTCCCGCCGACGGCGGGCCCAAGCTCGACAAGGCGATGGCGAGCGGCGCCGACGCCGTGATCCTCGATCTCGAGGATTCGATCGCGCCCGAGCGCAAGGCTCACGCGCGCGCCGCAGCGCTTGAATACCTCAAGGCCGCGCAAGCGAAGAAACAGCGTCCGCGCCTGCTGGTGCGCATCAACGGCCTCGACACCGGCATGACTGACACCGATCTCGACGCCATCGTTGCCGGCTCGCCGGACGCGATTTTGTTTCCTAAGGCGGAAGGCGGTGCAAGCGTGACGCATCTCGACGCCAAGCTGACCGCGTGCGAAGCCGTCGCGGGATTACCCGAAGGTTCTATCAAAATCCTAGCGCAATCGGTTGAATCCGCCGCCGGATTTTTTCTCGCCGGCACGTTTCGCGACGCCAGCACGCGGCTGAGCGGCATGACCTGGGGTCCGGAGGATCTGTCCGCTGAGCTTGGCGCCGAGGCCAACCGCGAGGCCGACGGCAGCCTCACCGAACCCTACCGGCTGGCGCGGCTTTTGCCTGTTCGGCGCGGCGGCCGCAAAAGTGCCGGCGATCGAGACCATCCACGTGAATTACCGTGATCCGGAAATTTTGCGCCGCGACACTGAAATGGCGCGCCGCGACGGCTTTACCGGACGGCTGGCGATCCACCCCGCGCAAGTGCCGGTGATCAACGAGGTATTCACGCCCACGTCTGAGCAGGTTGAGAAGGCCAAGGCGGTAGTCGCCGCCTTCGCGGCTCAGCCCGGCGCCGGCACGGTCGGTATCGAGGGCAAGATGTATGACCGCCCGCATTTGCTGCGGGCGCAAGCTTTGCTAGCACGCAATCGCTGAGATTTATTCCGCGGCTTCCACCGGGATCGAGTCGTGAGCGTGGCCGTCCTGCGCCCGCTTGACCCGCTTGGCCTGTTCGACATAGGCACGCGCTGCAGCGGTGTCGAACAATTCGTGTGTCTCGGCCTCGTCAGAGGCGACTGCGGTCGTTGCAGTGTCAGTATAGGCGAAGCAGTCCGGATTGCTCTTGATACGCAGATAGATGCGGCGCAGTTTGATATAGAGCGAAACCCAACGTACCAGCTTGCTGGCGGCCCCGGCAAAATATTTCGGATAGAATAACCAGATCGGCTCCATGGCGAAACCCGGCCGCCGGTCGCGGCGGAATTTCAGCCGCAGGAATCCGCCTTCGAGCGGATGAATATGCTCGATATTGATCGAGCCCATGAACCAGGTGATCAGGAACAACACATTGCCGGCCCCTATCCTGGCCGCAACCGCCCGGCGCAAAATCGTTTCGACGTGCTCGATCGTGTAGTAGCGCTGCCAGGCCATCTTGTAGGCGCGGTCCCACTCCTCGCGCGACATTTTCGGATGCGTCGTGCAGATGTGATTGAGATCGTATTTGTTCATGTCCGGATCGAGCGGTGCGCCGACGCGATGCAGCTTGAGATGGTCCTCCGAGCCCGGCAGGGGCGTGAGATAAAAGAATTCCAAAAGATCGACCGGCAGCTCGCGTTTGATCACGTCGATATCGTGCAGGATCGAATCGACGGTGTCGTTGGGGAAGCCGAGGATATAGCCGGCATAGGTAATCACACCGGCATTCTTCCAAGCCAGCAACATGTTGCGATATTCGGTAATCTTGTTCTGCTTCTTCTTGGCGCCGGCCAGATTGTCCGGGTTGATATTCTCGAGACCGATGAACACCCGCTTGACGCCCGCAAGAGCACACTTCTCGATAAAGTTCGGCAGTTTATGGCAGAGCGTATCGACCTGGATGATGAAGCTAATGTTGAGATTTTCTACCTGGCGCATAGGCACGAGGCGGTCGAGGATCGGCTCCCAGTCCTTGTTGCGGGCAAAATTGTCGTCGGTAATGAAAAACGCGCGCAAGCCCTGCGCATAGTTCGTCCGCACGATAAGTTCGATGTCGTCGGGCGAGCGCCGGCGCGATTTGCGTCCTTGCACGTTGATGATGGTGCAGAACGAGCACTGATACGGGCAGCCGCGGCCGGCATCGAAGCTGGTGGTGCCGCCGGCGGTGCGTTGTACGCGTTCGACCGCCATCAACGGGATCGGCGTGCCCTCGATCCCCGGCAGATCGGCCATGAAGTTGTAAAGCGGCTTGAGCGTGCCGGCCGCGCCGTCACGCAAGACCTCGTCGAGATGGCCCTCCGCCTCGCCCGCGAACAGCGACACGCCCAAGGCCTTGGCGCGGTCGAGGTCGGCGTCAACGCCGCCGAGCATGGACAGCACGCCGGAAACGTGGAAGCCGCCGATGCCGACCTGGATGCCACGCGCGCGCAACGGGCGCGCTAGATCGAGCGCGCGCGGGAACTGGTTCGATTGCACACCGGTCAGCATGACCATGCCGGCCCCGGCCGCCTCGATCATCGCTGCCAGGCGCGCGGGCCGGATGCGGGTATTGGTTTCGTCAAAGGCGTGAATCTCGATACCGACGTCGTCGCCGAGCACCGCGCGGTCGGCGCAGTCCTTGGCCAGACCATAGAGCGAGGCCAGTGAGTTCGACGGAATCGGCGAACGCATCCATTGGATGACATAGCCGTTGTCGTCGTAATGTGACGGCTTGACCAGTATCAGGCAAAATCGCCGTCGCGCGCCGATTTGAGCTGCCGGTATCGTCGCCATACTGATCCTGTCGTTTACGCCGAGATCACGTAAAACGAATTAATATTTATAAGTTTACATGCGATCGGCGCGCAGGGAAACCGATATCGTCGTTACCGGCGCGACTTGCCGGCCGCGCCGCCATAGACCGATTGCGGGTCGAACGTCTTGTCGGCATTGCGGAACTCCAGCGTGACCGCGCCACCCTTGCCGAACGGAATCGCGCGGTAGAAGCACGAGCGCCCCGGTGTGACAGGCGCCCTCACCCGTCTGCTCGACCTTGAGCCAGAGCGCGTCCTGGTCGCAATCGACGCGCAATTCGATCACCCGCTGAACGTGGCCGGAGCTTTCGCCCTTCTTCCAGAGTTTTTTGCGCGAACGGCTGTAGTACCAGGCCTCGCCGCTCTCGATGGTTTTGCGCACGGCTTCTTGATTCATGTGCGCGACCATCAGCACGTCACCCGATGTGGCATCGGTGACGACGGCCGTCACCAGCCCGTCCTCGCCGAATTGCGGCGTGAAGACCAGAGTTTCTTCAATCTCGGAATTGTTCGCCAATTTCGCCTCGCGTTTTGACGCGGGCCTAACGTTGCGCCCCGCGCAGCATCGTCATAAAGCGCACCTGCTCGTTCGCGTCGTCGCGGAATGCGCCGGTGAATTGTGTCGTCACGGTCAGTGCGCCAGGCTTCTCCACCCCGCGCAGCGACATGCACATATGCTCGGCCTCGATCATTACCGCCACGCCGCGCGGCTTCAAGATTTCGTCGATTGCGGTCGCCACCTGCGAGGTCAGATGCTCCTGCGTCTGCAGCCGCCGCGCATAGACATCGACCAGCCGCGCCAGCTTGGAGAGACCGACTACCCGCTCCACCGGCATATAGGCGACATGCGCCTTGCCGTAGAACGGCATCATATGGTGTTCGCAATGCGAATTGAAGGTGATGTCCTTGACCAGCACGAAATCGTCGTAGCCGCCGGTCTCGCTGAAGGTGCGATCGAGCACTTCCATCGGGCACTCGCGGTAGCCCTGGAAGATTTCCTCATAGGCGCCGATCACGCGCTTGGGCGTATCGAGCAGGCCTTCGCGGTCAGGGTTGTCGCCGGCATAGGCGATCAGCGTGCGCACCGCGGCTTCGGCCTGGTCGCGCGACGGACGCGGCTCGACCGGCGCGGGCGCCGCCCGAACATGCTCGGACAAACCCTGTCTGGGCCACGGCTTGATGACGGTATTCGTATTAGCGGTAGTCTTGGCGTCCATGACGGTCTCTCCGTTCGACCGGCACCCACCCCATGGGGCTGCGCCGGGAGTGTCACCGGGGTGGCCGCGTCAGGGGAATTGGCCTGGCCGCCGCATTCCCTTTCGGCATGGCTGTCAAAGCCAAGCCCGGCGCCAGAACCCCTTCTCGCGCCGTCGGGTTAGCACCTATATATTCAATCGCGCGGCGGAGGCAATCCGCGGCACCGGGCAAATCGATAAATGTTCAATGCTTAACGACGTTTACAACGCCAAAATCCTCGACCTGGCGGGCAATATTCCGCGCCTGGGGCGGTTGAGCGCGCCCGACGCCAGCGCCACCGCCCATTCCAAGCTGTGCGGTTCCACGGTCACCGTCGACCTGAAGATGGACGGGCCGGTGGTCGCCGATTTCGCCCATGACGTGAAAGCCTGCGCGCTCGGTCAAGCCTCGTCCTCGATCATGGCCCGCCACGTGGTCGGCGCGAAGCCGGCCGAACTGCGCGAGTTGCGTGAAACCGTGCGCAAGATGCTCAAAGAGAACGGTCCGCCGCCCTCCGGCAAATGGGCCGATATTGCGGTGCTCGAGCCGGTGCGCGATTACAAAGCGCGTCACGCCTCGACCATGTTGACCTTCGATGCGGTGGTTTCGGCGCTCGATCAGATCGAGGCCACGAAAAGCCAAAAGAAATAAATTATTTCGCCGACGCGATGCCGCCGGTTTTGACGACTGGCAATTCAGCGCGATCGCCGGCCGGCTTCACGCAACTTGCCGCCAGCCGCGGCAGGTTCTGCTGCGCGCCGGTGTTGCCGAGCCGGATGCCGGTGATCGTTTTCCCGCCCCTGGTTTCGATTAACATCGAGTGATTGCCGGCATCGGCGAATGCGTCGATCAGCGTAGCCGGCACCGAGCCTGCGGCATAGGTGACGAGTTCGCCCGGCTCTTTGCGACGTTCCGAGGATACCACCTTGAGCGTCGCCGCGCCGGTACCGACGCGCACCGTGATTGTGTTGAGCTCGGCGGGCAACGGCACGCGGCTGCCCTCGTGGCGACGTTCGACATAACTCAGGTCATAGCTGTCGATGCCGCCGCCGCACGCGAGCATCAGATCGAAGCTGCCGATGTCGTCGCCTTCGACGGTCAGCGGCTGATGCCGGGCCAAAGACGTAACCCCAGCGTGATCGACCACCGCCCAGCGCCGTTCGCTGATCTCGGTAGCGCGCGCTCCATCGGTCATACGCGGGATCGGCCGCGTCACGGCGGGGACCGTGGCCGGCGACGCCGCGACGGTGGCCGCCACCGGCGCGGGCGGCTGTTCAGTCGCAAGCTTGGTGCGGCGCGTCTCGTCCGCCGATAAAGCATGCATTGGTTCCCACGGCGGGATGCGCAGCGCGAGATTGAGCAACTCGATCGAGCCGCCCATATCCATAGTGTACTGGGCCAGCCGCCCGATGTCGCGCTGGACCAGCGCCAGATCCTCGGCCGAGTAGTTCGCGGCGGTCGGGTCGTCTCTACGGTCGCCTAGCCAGATCTGATGCACCATCACGCGTGCTTCCCCCGGCACGGCGCGATGCACGCCGCCGAGCAGGACGAAGCCGCACATGGATTCGCAATCCGCCCGTGGCGAGAATTTGGCGCGCGGCGTTTCTTCGCTTGCCGCGTCGAGATCGATAACGCGGCCGACCGTCGTGTCGAGGCCGAGGCGGCGGATGTCGCGCCCGAGCGCGATGGCGCCGAGCACCGAACCGCCGTCGGAATCGAGCACCACCGTACCGCCAGCGAGATCGTGGCCCTGCGCGAACAATTCAAAATCGCGCGGGCTTTCCGCAGTGATGGCGCCGCTCGCCGAAATCCAAAGCTTGCACTGTTTGGCGCAATTCTCGGCCGGGCCCTGCTGACGCAAATAAAAATGCATCGGCAGCGTACGGTCGAGGATCCCCGCAGAGGCGGGCAAAAGCAGACCCAGCGCCGCCGAAGCAAGCGCAAAAACCATCGCAAGGGAGCGACTCATTCTTCCCCCTTAAATTGCCGCCGAGCCCTTGTTCCTGCACGGCTATCCGCGCTCGCGCCAGGCTTGGGCGGCTTTAGAACCCCCGTTCGTATGTCACTTTTAAGCAGGGCGCGGATTCGGGTCTAGTGTAAAAAAGTCGCTATCGGCCGCCCATGTGATTAGGACAGCGGAACTTTTCTTGGAACTTTGATGTCGGCGATGAGCAAAGACGGTTTTGCGCGCTTGCCGCGGCTGATTGGGCACGGCCTGGTGGCGCTTTATCGCGTTGCGCTGGCGCCGCTGATCGGCCCGCGCTGCCGCCATCTGCCAGGCTGCTCCGATTATACCGACGAGGCGATCGGACGCTTCGGGCTATGGGCGGGCAGCTGGATGGCGCTGGCGCGAATCATGCGCTGCCATCCATGGGGCACGTCAGGGCTCGACTTCGTGCCGGCCGCGCTGCCGGAAAGCGCGCATTGGTGGGCGCCGTGGCGTTACGGCCGCTGGCGCGGGACGAACGAGGACCCACCCTGCTAGTTGCGTCCATGGAACTTGCTGCTATATCCCTCCTATTCGGCTTACCTGCATTCGTAGGCAGCGAGTGAGCAAGGAGAGGAGTATGGTCGCGCTGACCTTTCCCGACGGCGCACGCCGGGACTACCCCCCAGGTGCTACCGGGCTGGACGTCGCCAAAGGCATTTCGCCCTCGCTGGCCAAGCGCACCGTCGCGATGGTACTCGACGGCACGGTTGCCGATCTCGCCGATCCGATTGAGCGCGATTCAAAAATTGAATTCCTCACGCGCGATGACCCGCGCGCGCTGGCATTGATTCGGCACGACGCCGCGCATGTATTGGCCGAAGCGGTGCAGTCGCTGTGGCCGGGCACCCAGGTCACCATCGGCCCCGTGATCGAGAACGGTTTTTATTACGACTTCTTCCGCAATCAGCCGTTCACACTGGAAGATTTGCCCGTCATCGAAAAGAAGATGAAGGAGATCGTCGCGCGCGATAAGCCGTTCACCAAGGAAGTCTGGTCGCGCGAGCAGGCCAAGAAAACCTTCCGCGACATGGGCGAGAATTTCAAGGTCGAGCTGGTCGACGCCATTCCGGCCGATCAGTCGCTCAAGATTTACAAACAAGGCGAGTGGTTCGATCTCTGCCGCGGCCCGCACATGACATCGACGGGCAAAGTCGGCAACGCCTTCAAGCTGATGAAGGTGGCCGGCGCTTACTGGCGCGGCGACAGCAAGAACCCCATGCTAACCCGCATCTACGGCACCGCCTTCGCCAAGCAGGAAGAGCTCGACGCCTACCTAAAGCAGATCGAGGAAGCCGAGAAGCGCGACCATCGCCGGCTCGGCCGCGAGATGGACCTGTTCCATTTTCAGGAAGAAGCGCCTGGCTCGGTATTCTGGCACGCCAAAGGCTGGACGCTCTTCCAGCAGCTGGAGAATTACATCCGCCGCCGCCAGCAGGATTTCGGCTTCATCGAGGTGAACTCGCCGCAGATGATGGACCGCGAATTGTGGGTCACCACCGGCCACATCCCGACCTACAACGACATGATGTTCTTGACCGCCAAGCGCGAGGAAGATGAACGCATTTACGCCATCAAGCCGATGAACTGCCCGGGCCACGTGCAGATCTTCAAGAACGGCCTGAAATCATATCGCGACCTGCCGCTCAAGATCGCCGAATTCGGCAAAGTGCACCGCTTCGAGCCGTCCGGCGCGCTGCACGGGCTGTTGCGCGTGCGCGCTTTCACCCAGGACGACGCGCACATCTTCATTACCGAAAGCCAGATCGCCGAGGAGGCGCTCAAGGTCAACAACCAGATCTTGTCGATCTACAAGGATTTCGGCTTCGAGGACGTGCACATCAAGTTCTCCGACCGTCCCGACAAGCGCATCGGCGACGACGCGGTGTGGGACAAGGCGGAGGCCGCGCTGATGGCGGCACTGAAAGCCTCCGGCCGGCCGTGGACCCTCAACAAGGGCGAAGGCGCGTTCTATGGGCCGAAGCTCGAATACGTCTTGCGCGACGCCATCGGCCGCGAATGGCAATGCGGCACCGTGCAGGTCGACCTCAATCTGCCGGGCCGGCTCGGCGCGTTTTACATCGACGAGCATTCCAACAAGGTGACGCCGGTGATGCTGCACCGCGCCATGTTCGGCTCGATGGAACGCTTTATCGGCGTGATGATCGAGCATTATGCCGGCCATCTGCCGCTCTGGCTGTCGCCGCTGCA
>Ga0134126_10005595_pt1 | contig 15687 bp, 12 predicted proteins | sample KB31752_FD_96881 | JGI IMG/M metagenome (GOLD analysis project Ga0134126, IMG submission 96881) | Terrestrial soil microbial communities with excess Nitrogen fertilizer from Kellogg Biological Station, Michigan, USA - KB3-175-2 | ecosystem: Environmental > Terrestrial > Soil > Unclassified ...
ACAGCCTGCGACGCATCAGGGGACGGCGGGATGGGCACGCCGAATGGCATCACTAACGACACGTGAGACGACTCGAGCAAACCCCGGTCGCGGAGGAAGACGTGCGATAGCAGTGCCGTTTCACTCGGTGCGGGCGGGCACTTGAATGGCGTGGACGTCACACCGATCACGACGCGCCCGCCGCCGAATTCTGCGATCGCGTCACGAGCCGCGAACGCACCGGCAACGGTGTAGAACTCGTACCCGCCCTCGACGAGCCCGGGCGTCGCGGCGGGATCGAGATCGGCACCAAGAGCGACGACGAGCACGTCCGCTTCGAACGTTCGGTCCTCAGTAACAACCGTTCGCGCGGCCGGATCCAGAGCGCGAATCGTCGACTGCACGAACTGCACACCAGGCCCCGCGACGTCGATGTAGCGATGCAACACATGCTCTGCACTCGCTCGGCCGAACATCACGTCGAGCTTCGAGAATCCGAAGACGAAACCATCGGCACGGTCGATCAGTACGACGTCGGCGGCGTCGCCGAATTCCTCCGACAATCTGGTCGCAAGCTCGAGGCCACCAAATCCTGCTCCGGCAATCACTACACGCATCTGCGCAGCCTAGAGCCCACGAATGCCTAGGTCACGCCCCCAGCCGCAAACCCGCGCCTGCATTTCCGTCGCCTCGTCGGCACCACCCCGACGTCCTACCGGAAGGCGTTCACCGCAACTTAGGGTTCGCGACGAACCATCCGGAAGCCACCGGCGACCAGGGTAATCGCCACGTAAGCAGCGAGTACGGCCAGGCCTGTCCACGGCGCGAACGCGTGCGGGTCGTGATGCGCCGACATGGCCTGGACGCCGATTTGTGACGGCAGCCACCGCGAGGCTTGCTGCACCATGCTGGCCGGAAGAATCTGCACGAGAATCGGTGCGACCACGAGCAAGAACGCACTCATGATGATCGCGGCTGCCGAGGTTCGGACTAGTGCGCCGAGCGCGATGCCCCACACGCACACGAGGATCAGGTAGACGACTCCACCGCCCAGTGCGGCCGGCAGTTGCGGTGCTGACCAACCGGTTGCGAGACCACCGGTGCTGAGCAGCGTCTGCCCGACAGCGAAGGCAGCCACGCATGCACCTGCACCCGCCAGCCCGGCAACGCCGGCGTGGGTGAGCAGCTTCGCCCCGAGCACCCGAAGGCGCGCAGGCTGCGCGAGAAACGTGACGGCCATCATGCCCGTGGCGTACTCGCGGGTGATCGACAAGATGCCGAACGCAGCAACGGCCAAGACGGCAGCGTTCACACCTTCGAGAGAGATGCCGACGGAGTCGAAGGTGAGACGGTCGTGGGCAGACATGTGCGATGCCGACGAGGCAACCGCCAAAGCGACGAGTGCGCTGACAGACACAGCCAGCGCAATCGCCAAAGCGATCGTTCGCGAGGTCTTGTGAACGGGGCGAAGCTTCTCCCACTCCATCGCCAGTGCTGTACGCATTACGGCTAGCTCGCCTGGCGACGGGTCGCGAACTGCGCCGTGTCGCAGGTCAGCTGCATGAATGCGTCTTCCAACGACGCACGCTGCGGCGAGAGCTCGAATAGCGTGGCACCCGCGCGAGAGGCGGTGACACCGATCTGTTCAATGCTGAGACCGACGACCTCAAGCGCGTCACCGTCGCGCCATAAGGACGCACCCTCGACTGACAGAGCGATCTCGAGTTCGTCGAGTTGCGGGCTTCGCACTCGCACCGATGACACGGCGCGCTCGACGAAGTCGGTGACGCTCTCGGCGGCGATCAGGCGGCCCGCACCGATCACGATGAGGGCGCTTGCTGTCAACGCCATCTCGCTCATGAGATGGCTCGCAACCAACACCGTGCGACCGTCCGCGGCGAGGCCTTGCATGAACCCCCGGATCCAGCGAATGCCCTCGGGGTCGAGACCGTTGATCGGCTCGTCGAGGATCAAGACCGGCGGGTCGCCGATCAAGGCCGCGGCGATGCCGAGTCGCTGACGCATGCCGAGAGAGAAGCCGCCGACTTTACGTCCCGCGACGCTGTCGAGACCAACGATTGCCAGCACTTCGTCGGCACGCGAACGCGCAATGTCATTTGCAGCCGCGAGCCAGCGCAGATGTTCAACCGCGGTACGGCTCGGGTTCACCCCGCCTGAATCGATCAACGCACCGAGCTCACAGAGCGGTCGCGACAGGTCGTGGTAGCGCCGCCCGTTGATCGTCGCCACACCGGCATCACTGCGGGTCAGCCCAAGGATCATGCGCGCCGTGGTGGTCTTGCCGCTTCCGTTGGGACCAAGGAATCCCGTGACGACACCTGGCCTGACCTCGAACGAGAGATCATCAACGACCGCGCGACCGTTGTAGCGCTTGGTCAGACCGCTTACTTCGATCACGGGAAGATTCCGTCTCTGCAGAACGCTCGTACACAAAACAGTCGCACGCCGAGCACTCTAGAGCGGCATCCTGAGTCTGCCCTGAAGACGAAGAGCCAACCGCCGGTTGGGTGAACACGGGACGTTGGTCAGCGCGAAGTGGTGTCGATGGTCGCTGAGCCGACCACCCGCGTGCCGTCATAGACGACGACCGCTTGGCCCGGCGCGATACCGCGCGCCGCAACCATCAACTCGACATCGAGACGATCGCTGTCGATCACCCGCACCACCGCGGGTACCGGCTCGCCGTGGGCCCGCAACTGCACCAGACACTCAACGGGCCCGATTGGCGCGGGCCCACACCAACGTGGGCGAACGCCAACAAGTGCGCGAACGTCGAGATCCTCGGCCGAGCCGACCGTGACCGTTCGGGTGACCGGCGAAACATCGAGCACGTAGCGGGGTCGGCCGTCGGATGCCGGAGTGCCGATGCGCAACCCACGGCGCTGACCGACAGTGAACGCATACACGCCGTCGTGTGAGCCGAGCGTCTCCCCTGAGCTGTCGACGATGGAACCGCTGACGTCACCCAACGACGACAGTTGGCGCTGCAAGAAACCCGCGGTGTCGCCGTCCGGGATGAAGCAGACGTCATGACTGTCGGGCTTCTCCGCCAGCGCAAGCCCACGACGCGCTGCCTCAGCACGAACGCCAGACTTCGGGGTGTCACCCAGCGGGAACATCGCATGGGCGAGCTGGGTCGATGTCAAGACGCCGAGCACGTACGACTGGTCCTTGTCGGGATCAACAGCCCGGTGCATCTCGCGCCCGTCAGGGCCGTCGATCAGTTGCGCGTAATGACCCGTGCAGACGGCGTCGAAACCGAGCGCCAACGCCTTGTCGAGAACCGCGGCGAACTTGATGCGCTCGTTGCAACGCAGGCACGGGTTCGGAGTGCGGCCTGCCGCGTACTCGTCGACGAAGTCTTGTACAACATCATCGGCAAACCGCTCGGCGAGATCCCAGACGTAAAACGGGATGCCAAGCACGTCGGCAGCGCGTCGCGCGTCGTGCGCGTCTTCGACCGTGCAGCAACCGCGCGCACCGAGACGATGCGACTGCGGTGACTTCGACAGCGCCAGATGCACGCCCGTGACGTCATGGCCGGCATCGACTGCCCGCGCGGCCGCAACAGCAGAATCGACGCCACCTGACATGGCGGCAAGAACCTTCATCATTTAGCGCCGGCTCGCCGACGACACGACGCCTGCTCGCTTTGCCCGCTCGACGGCGCCTGGCAAAACGGCGAGCAACGCGTCGACGTCCGCTTCGGTCGAGGTATGACCGAGTGAGAACCGCAACGTGCCACGCGCGCGCTCGTCGTCGGACCCCATCGCCAGCAGTACGTGGCTGGGCCGGGCCACCCCAGCCGTGCAGGCCGAGCCCGTCGAGCACTCGACCCCGCGCGCATCGAGCAGCATCAACAACGCGTCGCCTTCGCACCCGGGGAACCCGAAATGCGCGTTGCCCGGCAGCCGCTCAGAAGCCGCGACGCCAGGGTCGCCGTTCAAGACTGCATCCGGGACGGCGGTAAGCACCCGCCGTATCAAGTCTTCGCGTAGTTCGACCAGCGCGGCCGCACGCGCCGGCTGCGACGTGACAGCGTCGCGCACCGCGGCGGCGAACCCGGCGATGGCGGGGGTGTCGAGCGTGCCCGACCGCAGGTCGCGCTCCTGCCCGCCGCCATGGAGTACCGGCGTAAGTAAGAGGTCGCGGGCCACGATCAACGCCCCGACACCGAGCGGACCGCCGACCTTGTGCCCGGAGATCGTCAACGCGTCGAGGCCGCTGGCCGCAAAGTTGATCGGCAACTGACCGACTGCCTGCACGGCGTCGGAGTGCACCGGGATGCCGTAGCTGTGCGCGATGGCGACGATCTCGGCGATCGGCTGCACGGTGCCGACCTCGTTGTTCGCCCACATGACCGTGACCAGGGCAACGGACTCCGGGTCTGCATCGATCGCGGAACGCACGGTTTCGGGACGCACCCGCCCCAGCTCATCGACGTCCAGCCAGAAAGGCTTCGCGCCGTCGTGGCTAGCCAGCCACTCGACACAGTCGAGCACGGCGTGATGTTCGACGGCACTGGCCAGGATTCGCACCCGGCGCGGATCGGCGGCACGACGTGCCCAGAACAGGCCCTTGACCGCGAGGTTGTCGGCTTCCGTGCCGCCGGAGGTGAAGACGACTTCGCTCGGACGCGCGCCAAGTGCCTGGGCGATCGTCTCGCGGGACTCCTCGACCACCCGGCGGGCGGTGCGACCGGCCCGGTGCAGCGACGACGGGTTCCCGACCACGCGCAGTTGTTCGGTCATGGCGGCAACCGCAGCCGGCACCATCGGAGTGGTGGCCGCATGGTCGAGGTATACGGCGCCAGGCACGTCGACGGTGTCCATCACCTGCCAGCCTAGCCGCTCGGCGCCGGGCCAGGTGACCTTCAAGGTTGCGTCAAGAGGGGCCTCAACGCCCGCCCTCAAGTTGCCGATGACACGTCCGTGACGGCCGAGCAGACTTTGGCGACCCAGCACCCATGCCCGTGCGGCATCGCACCGACCAGCCCGGTGCAGCGGTGCGTGGCGTGCCCTGCCCGCATTCGGCGCGCGGCGGACGGCGAGCTTTTGTCGGCGGCGGAGCGCCGGACCACAGACCCCGAAGCCGCTGCAGCCCTCATGACCTACTCGCGCTGGAAGAAGTCCGACGGCACCTTCGGCCCGGCGGGCAGGATCATCGCCACCCTTCTCCTGCTCGTGCCGCTGCCCGTCCTTGCGCTCGCGGTCGCGAGTGGAATCGGCATCATCGGAGCGGGGATCTACGTGGTCGTCTTCATGCCGTGGTTCTTGCGTGACGTCTGGAAGCGCGGCGCGACTCACGTCCAGCCGCCACTGCCGGCACCTGGACGCCCGCAGTTCTGAACTGCGCAGACCCCGATCTGTAGGCTGAAGCCGTGAGCCAGCCATTGTTGTCACCGTCTGTTTCCCGCGCCCGTCGCGCGTTTCCGAGCGTGTTGTTCGACGAGGCCCACAGCGAGGCGTGGAGCATCAGGCCCGAGACGGTCGCCCAGATGAACCCGCGGCACCCTGGCGATGCCGGCTACCTCAAAGCCGCGGCTGCCCTGCGCGAACACGGCATGCGGGTCGACCCCCACGTTTCGGGGCCGCTGACCGCCTCGGCTTTGGCCGATCGCGACGTCGTGGTCGTGGCGCATCCGTCCGACGGCACCTGGGAACGGGTGACCGGCATCGGATCCGCGCTGCTGGCTGCTGACGAGATCGACGCTCTCGAGACGTTCGTGCGTGAAGGCGGCGGGCTAGTCGTGCTGGCCGAGTGCGAGCAGGACAAGTACGGCAACAACCTCGTCGATCTGCTCGAGCGGTTCGGCGTCAGGCCGATGAACGTGACCGTTCAAGACACCTCTTCGAACCACCAAAATGTCGTGGCCTGGGTACGCGCCTTCTTGCCGCGCCAGCGGAGCAAGGCCGATCTCTTGGCTCGCGTCTCCGACGCGTGCTTCTACCGCTCGGGCGTGCTGTCGATCACCAATCCGGACGCCGTGGTGCTGGCGAAGACGTCGCTTTCCGCCGACCCGGCCGAACAGCCTCTGGCGGTTGCCCTGCAGTTCGGGCTCGGCCGCTTGGTGGTGTTCGCCGATTCCGACCTGTTCGGCGACGACTCGATCGGCGACTACGACCACCTCAAGTTGTGGAGCAACGCGGTCACGTGGGCTGCTTCTGGGGCCGTGGTTTCTGGCGCGAGCGCACCGTCGTCTTGGCTGTTAGACCACCCCGGCTGGGTCGCTTTGAAGGAGTCGGTAAGCACGCTTCGTGGGTTGCAAGCGAAGGACGGCTCGCTCGACGTGGCGACTCACGGTGAGTCTGCGGCATCGGCCGCCAGTGCAGAGGTCGACAACGTCGTCTCCGCGATCGAGGCGTTGCGTCCGCACTTCGAGCATGACGCGGCGTATTTGGACGCCGTCATTCTTGATCTCGAACGCTGGCGTGATGGTGGGTTTGGGGTGCCTGACTTCCTCGACTCATTGCTGGCGTTTCGGCCCGAGTTGCATCGCGTTGATGGCCTTGAGCATCTCGTGGTGTTCCCGATGTACACGCAGAACGGCAACCCCGACCGCAACTTCGAAGCGGTCGTGATCCGCGTTGTTTGGCCCGCCTTCGTCGCCGCTCTTGAGGCGACGCGCTACGACAACTCGATGTTCGTGCCGATCTCGTTCGTCGACTTCACCGCGGGTTACGACACGAACTCCGCAGTGCTGTTCCCCGAGACAGTCGCCGTGCGTGAAGTACCGAAGTTCACCTGGGGTGCAATCTTCTGCGACCGCGAGGCAGCCCGATTCCGGCGGGTCAGTGCGGCGGCAGCCGACACGCTGAAGCTCTCTTTGCCGCCGGCCGCGGAGCGTCTCATCGACAACCAGGCGCTTGCGCAGAACACCTTCGTGCTGTGGGACCTCATCCACGACCGCACACACAGCCATGGCGATCTGCCGTTCGACCCGTTCATGATCAAGCAGCGGATGCCGTATTGGATGTATTCGCTCGAAGAGCTGCGCTGCGATCTCCAAGCCTTTGCGCAGGCGGTCGATCTCGAGGCTTCTCACGTGACCCCTTACGGCGAGCTCGTGCAGTACGCCGTGCTATTCGACCGGCTGTTCCGCTTCCCGATCACCGGCGATCGGGTGCGCAACTACGACGGCCTCGGCGGTCAATTGTTGTTCGCCTACTTGCACAAGAGCGGCGTCCTGCACTGGACCGACAACACGCTGTCGATCGACTGGTCTCTTGTTGCATCTGCGGTTACCGATCTCGGCCGCGAGGTCGAGGCGCTCTATCGCGACGGCATTGACCGCTCGCGGGTTGGTTACTGGCTCGCCGGCCACGAGTTCGTGTCGCGTTACGTGGCGCCGAACCCCGTCTCGGTCTGGGCTCGCGGTGCCGAGGCGTTGCCGCTCGACGGACCGCCGAAGGGACTCGTTGATCTCGTGCTCCCCGACGAGTTCCCGCTGAACGTGTTCTACGAAGCATTGCGCCGCAAGCTCGGCGACGTCATCGAATCGACACGCGGCATCACAGCTTCGGCGGCGCTGTGAGCCTGAACGAGGCCGTCGTTGTTGTGGCCGGAGCCGGCGGTGGAGCGGGAGCTGCCGTCGTCCGCCGATTGTCTTCGGCTGGCGCGATCATCGTCACAGCGGATCAGTCGCTCGACTCGACCGAGCCACTGGTTCGCGAGATCGGCGAAGCAGGCGGGCAGATCGACGCCTATGCGCTCGACCTGCTCGACGAAGACACCACGCGCAAGTGGGCCGACTCGGTCACGTCCCGATTCGGCCGAGTCGACGGTGTGGTGCATCTCGTCGGCGGGTGGCGCGGTGGCAAGGGCATCACCGAAGCCGACCTCGCCGACTGGGATTGGCTGTCGGGCCTGCTCGTGCGCACGGTGCAGAACACCACGCGCGCCTTCCACGACCAGCTGAAGGCGAGCCCTCGCGGTCAGTTCGTGCTTGTCTCGGCGGCCGAGGCATCACGGCCGACCGCGAAGAATGCCTCGTACGCCGCGGCGAAAGCGGCGGCCGAAGCGTGGACGCTCGCGGTCGCCGATTCCTTCCGCGGTTCGCAGGCAGCGGCCACCATCGTTGTGGTCAAGGCCCTCGTGACACCTGCGATGCGCGAGGCCAAGCCCGATGCGGCTTTCAAGGGCTACACCGACGTCGTCGAGCTCGCCGACACGATTGCCTCCCTGTGGGACAAGACGGCTGAAGACGTGAATGGGGAGCGGTTGTGGCTGACGACCTGAACGGGCAGCACCACGACCCGGCCCGCCGCGGGTTCGCCAGCGACAACTACGCCGGCGTTCACCCAGAGATTCTCTCTGCATTGGCCCTCGCTAACGGCGGGCACGTAGGCAGCTACGGCGGCGACCCCTACACGGCCGCCGCCGTTGAGGTACTGCGCGGACACTTCGGCGCCTCTGCCGAGGTGCTCTTCGTCTTCAATGGCACCGGGGCGAATGTCGTGTCATTGCAAGCAATGACGAAGCGCTGGGACGCCGTGATCTGCGCCGAATCTGCGCACATCAATGTCGACGAGTGCGGCGCCGCGGAGAAGATCGCCGGGCTGAAGCTGCTGTCCGTGTCATCTCCCGACGGGAAGCTCACTCCTGCGCTGATCGACGTCCACGCTTGGGGTTTTGGCGACGTGCACCATGCGCAACCCCGCGTCGTATCGATCACCCAGAGCACAGAACTCGGCACGGTCTACACGCCGTCGGAGATCGCGGCGATCTGTTCGCATGCGCATTCGTTGGGGATGTTCGTGCACGTCGACGGCTCGCGGATCGCGAACGCTGCGGCTGCCTTAGGTCTTCCGCTTCATGCATTCACGACGGACGTCGGTGTCGACGTGTTGAGCCTCGGAGGCACGAAGAACGGGCTGCTGTACGGCGAGGGGATCGTCGTGCTCAACCCGGACGCCGTGTCTGGGGTGGAATACCTCCGCAAGGCCGGCATGCAGTTGGCGTCGAAGATGCGCTTCGTCGGCGTGCAGTTCGAGGTGCTCTTCGGCACCGACCTGTGGTTACGCAGCGCGACACATGCAAACGCGATGGCACGTCGCTTGGCCGATGCGACCAGGGACATCGCTGGCGTGCAGCTCACCCGCGAACCGGAAGCGAATTCGGTGTACGCGATCCTGCCTGCGGACGTGACTGCGCGGCTCCAGGAGCAGGTCTTCTTCTATCCGTGGGATCGCGCGACCGGCGAAGTGCGTTGGGTGTGTGCGTTCGACACCACCGAGGCCGACGTCGACGACTTCGCCGACATGGTTCGCAAGGAAATGGCCAACCGCTAGCGGTGTTTGTCCCGCCGAGTGAAGGAATTCGGTCGTGTTTTCCGAGGAAACACAGCCGAATTCCTTCACTCGGCGTTGAGTACAGTCAGCGGTAGCGGAACCAGACCCGCCAGCCGGTAGCGAACTGGGCGACGAACACCTGGCCACTCCCGATCGATGCGCTGTTCACCGCGTTCGGGATGTGAAGCTCAACCACGTAGCTGTCATCACCCAACGTCTTGCCGCAGATGGAGTCGGCCACAATGCCGAACCCGGTGCGGTCGACCGCGCGGTAGATGGCAGTGATCTGAACAGTGCCGTTGGACGACGAGGAGCCGTACAACGTCTGCGCGGCCCCCGCTACTGCGTCAAACACGGCGGCTTCCTGGGTCGCAGTTCCGTTGACATCGCCCGCGAGCCCATTGGCTGTTTCGGTCGGGCAGCCCGTGGTGGCGGTCGGCAGCGGAGTTGATGCCTCGGTCGTGGCATCGGCGAACCTCACCGTCGCCGGACTAACCGTCACCGTGACGCTGGCCAGAGCTGGGCCAGTGGGCGACTCACATGACGGGCCGCCGTCGTCGCATGCCTGTCGCCGAAAACTCAACTCCTCCGTACCAGTCGCGGTCGCGGTGAGTGTGTTGCCGAAACTGCTGGGATTCAACGCCGAACCGGGTAGAAGCGCTCCGAATACATCTTCTCCAGTCGGCCAATAGAAATAGTGCGCAGCACATGCACCGTCCGTCGTGAACGTGACTTGATCGCCGACGCTGAGGTGAAGTGGGTTAGCGCCCGGTGTCACCAGCACCGGTCTCGCAGACCCGACGCGGAAATCCGCCGAGATCCCCGGCGCGCAAGTGCCCGTGGCGATCGGGAGCGACGGCGTCGTCGGCGGCGTGCTGCTCAGGGGCGAGCCCACGGCTAACGGCGATGATGCCAACGCCAACGGGCTCACAGGCGACGACGAGTGCTCATTCCCGTTCAGCAACGAGGAACCCGACGGCAAAGAAGAGGCAACTGGTCCTGGCCCGGCAGGTTGCGTATTCGTCGACGAGTTGTGGCGTCCCAGCGCGGGCACCAAGGCGACAGCCGCAACCACCACAGCTGCCGCAACCACCGCGCCAATGGAGCGCTGTCGCCGGCGTCGTCGAGCTCCGGCCGCTACTCGGTCGAACAGGCCGGGAACATCAGCACCCGCCGGCTCGATGGACTGCATCGCGCGACGCACGCTCTCGTCGTCCGGAATCATCGTCCTGCCTCCGTCACCCGTGGGTCGTTGCTCAAGCGCAACCGCGCGAGCGCCTTCGATGTCTGGCTCTTCACTGTGCCGACCGAGCAACCGAGCACCTCGGCGGTCGCTGTCTCAGTGAGGTCTTCGTAGAACCGCAGCACGAGCACTGCGCGTTGCCGGGGCGTCAATGTCGGCAAGAGGCGACGAAGCGCATCAGCGAGATCAGCGCGTGCGTAGTCGTCGTCCGCTGTGGTGATGTCCGGCAGGTCCGACGTCGGCTGCTCCCCGTGCCACTTTCGCCGCCACCAACTTGAATAGGTATTGACCATCACCTTGCGGACGTAGGCATCAGGATCGCGATCGCCAGCCACCCGTTGCCAGTGTGGCCACACCCGCTCCAACGTCGTCTGCACGAGGTCCTCCGCCGTCTGCTCATCACCGGTGAGCATCCGCGCGGTGCGTTGCAGGGCACGCTGGCGCGCAGCGACATAGTCGCGCAACCCCGGCGGTTCCTGGGACACCTCACCCCTGTCTGGTCACCCAAAGTGTGCGGATCTCGCTACGTACACCGGTCGGACGCCACGAATGGTTGCCAGGTTGCCACGATTCCGGGAATGGGCGTGGCCGCCTGCTCGTTGGGCGCGGGTATGCAGATAGCGGTCATCGGAACAGGCAGAATCGGCGGCACGCTCGGCGAGAAGTGGCGGCGGGCCGGCCACGGGGTGCGGTACGGATCAAGGAATCCGCGGGGTGACGGCCCAGGCGGCGAGGCTGTCGTCGCTGTCGGTGAGGCAATCGAGGGCGCCGACGTGGTGGTGTTCGCCATTCCCGCCGCCGCCGTTGAAGCGGTCGCGGCAGAGCACGGCGCCGCGCTCACCGGCAAGATCGTCGTCGACGCGACCAACCGGATAGGCGCCTCCGTCCTGAACAACCGGGCCGAGATCGGGGCCCATGCTCCTGACGCGAAGTACGTGCGGGCGTTCAACACGTTGGGTTGGGAGAACTTCGCCGATCCGCTGCCCGACGCCGATCTCTTCTTCGCGGCCGACCCTGAAGCGCGTGCAGCGGCCGAAACCCTCATCGAGGCCGTTGGATTGCGCCCCCAATAACTCGGCGGCGCCGACGCGGCAGCGGCCGTCGACGCGCTCTTGCCCGTCTGGTTCGCGCTGACGCAGCAGCGGGGCGGCAATCGCAAGGTGGCGCTGCGCGTCGTCGAGTAACGGCGGCCGGCTCCGCCAGGCGGGTTTCAGGTCGAACGTCCGGGTTCACGTCAGCAGGTACGGCGCCGGTCGATGCGGCGCTACGGTGACTGGTATGGACCAGCGACTGCGCTCTGTTTGCGACCTGTTCATGGGCGACCTCCGTGAAGGTTCGGGCTTGCACGAGTACGACGGCCTGATTCAAGACTTGTCTCCGGGCGGCGTGCGGGCGGGTCTTGCCAAGCTCGGCGGGCCACCGCTCGACGACCCACACGACGAGGCCCACCTGCGCGCTTTCGAGGACAACGCCCGCCTCGCGTTCGGCGAAATCGAGGTGCATCGCTCCAACCCGTCGACGCACCTGCCGAACTTCGACCTCTCTTGTTACGACCGCGAGTACGCGCCGGCCAGCGACCGCGCGGCGGCAAGACGCGCGCATCTCGCCCAATGGCCAGACGCCGTTGACATGACGATTGAGGCACTCGACGCGGTGCCTGCGCCAGTTGCCGCCGCGCTCCTCGGTGCATTCACCGGACTCGTTTCGGCGGTTAACCCGACCGAGCCGCATGCAACGGCTGCACTGGCTGCACACGCCAGGCTGATGTCGCACCTGCAAGATGCGGCGGAGCACGGCTCACCCGACGCATCGTTGGGTGCGGGTGGCCTTGCGGCGTTGATGGGTTCGTTCGAAGCAACCACCGTCGACATCGGTCGGCTGGCGGAAATCGCCGACAGCGAGCGCGACCGGCTCACGGCGATTCTGCGAGAGGCATGTGCGCGGTTCGATCCCGACGCGACGCTCGCGCAAGCGGTGGCGGCGCTTGTCGCAGACCACCCCGACGCCGACGGCATCCTGACCGAAGCGCAAGCGCAGGTCGATGAGGTGCTCGCGTTCACTCGCGAACACGGCCTCGTTCCGTACACCGACGGCGAATGCATCGTGGCGCCGGCACCCGAGTCGCGTCGATGGGCCATGGCGATGATGGCCTGGGCTGCCCCAGGAGAGCCTGACGCGCCGTCGTTCTACTGGGTCACGCCGCCCGACCCGACGTGGTCGGAGCACGACACCGAGGACTGGCTGCAGATCTTCAGCCGCGCGACACTGCCCGCCATCACGTTGCACGAGGTGTCGCCCGGGCACTTCGCGCACGGTCGGGCGCTGCGCCGAGCCGCCACCCCCGTTCGCCGGATCCTGATGTCACCGGCGTTCGTCGAGGGGTGGGCGCACTACACCGAAGAGCTCAGCCTCGACCTCGGCTTCCGCGCTGGTGACCCGCGATTCGCCGCAGGGGTAGCGATCGAAGGTCTGGTGCGGGTGACCCGCCTGGCCGCAGCGATCGGCGTGCATACCGGTGCAATGACGGTGGACGACGCGGCGCACAGGTTCGAGTCGGACGCATTCTTGTCAGGGCGAGCCGCGCGATCTGAGGCCAACCGGGCGACGTTCGATCCGACGTACGGCCGCTACACGTGGGGAAAGCTCGTCATCCTCGATACGCAGGCGAAGGCGCGGGCGGCGTGGGGCGCCGACTATTCACATAGTCGATTCCACAAGGCGATGCTCGACCTCGGCGCACCACCGTTGGGTTTGCTCGGGACAGCGGTCGAGCGCGGCTAGTCGTTTCCCCGCCGAGTGAAGGAATTTCGTCGTATCTAGCGCGAAAAAGGCGACGTAATTCCTTCACTCGACAAGCAGACCTAAGGTTGGACCAGGTCGACGTCCAGCCACTGCGCAAGGTCAGTGAGCTCGCGCATCACTTTCGTGGTCATCGTCTTCGTGAACGACACGTCCTCGTGGATCGCATCGACCCGCAACACGCGCTCTTTTAAATCGGTCGTTGCATCGACCGTTCCGACGAGGCGATCCCCGTACAGGATCGGCATCGCCCAGTAGCCCCACTGCCGTTTGGCCGCGGGCTTGTACATCTCGAGGTTGTAGTCGAACTCGAAGATGTCCGTCATTCGTTGGCGGTCGAAGATGAGTCGGTCAATCGGCGAGATGACCGCCGTACGACCGCTGAATCTGCCGCCGAGATAGGTCGGGTCGACCCGCCATTGGCCCCTCACACCCTCGATGACAGCCGCCTCGCCGACCTCTTCAACGCCGTTCGGCTCGACCTGGCTGTCCTGTCCGTGCGCGCGCGATATCCCCATCGCACGCAGTCGACGCTCGTTGCGGATCTGACGTGCCTCCGCGGCGGGGACGACATCATCGTCGGGATAAACGCGCGACGCGAGATCCCACAACCTGTCACGGCCCCGTCGTCCGGCTACTGCTACTTCACCACGCAGCACCAGCATCTCGAGCATCATCGCGACGTTGCGGTTGTTGTTCCAGCCCGTCGAGCGCCACGAGACGATGCAGGTGTCGGGCAACTCGCGCCACGTGAGCGGCCCGTCACGCCGCAGTTCATCGATCAGGTCTTGTCGAAAGGCTTCGTTGGCTCGCACCCACGAGGCCCGACTTTGACGCCAGTCTGGATCCGCCCTAACACCAGGCCAATCCTCCATGTCGCTGCGATAGAGCGCGATGTCCTCGGCTGGCCTCAGTACGCCCTGCAGGTCGATCAGGGACTGCTCCTCGACAGCCTCGGCGACCGCGGTTCGCGGACACGACGATCCCAACCGACTCCAGATGATGAGCTCGGCATTCGGCGCGACCGCTGCAGTCCGATCGTCCTGCAGCAGCGTGAGGTGGCGCACGGTGTCGAGCAGATCGGTCGGCCGATTCGCATCCAAAAGCTGTGCGCGGACGGCGATTTGGCGCGCCTGCGTGCGCGACAGCTGGTGAACGGTCACGAACGTCAGGTTAGGCGACAGCAACACTGCGGGCACAGTTGCTGGGCAAGGGCGACCTGATCGCTGTCGGCTGAACGAGCGCGATTCACCTCCGCCTGCCAGCTTGGTTAGGGTGCTGTGACAGACCCAACCGCGGCGCAGGGGTGACTCATGACCGAACAACTGACGTCCGGCCTGCCGAGCTCGGTCGTCGGGGCCGACGACGCAGACCCCGCGGACCTCGCGCTAGCGTTCCCAAGGCTGACCGACGACGAGTGCACTCGGCTACGCGCGTTCGGGATCCCTCAGACCGTGAACATAGGCGACACCCTCTTTGAACCGGGCGATGTTACGTACGACCTCGTGCTGATCGATGAAGGAGTCGTCGACATCGTCAGCGCTCCCACCCTCGGCAAGCCAGAAGCACTCATCGTCAAGCATCGCGCTGGTGCCCTTGTCGGCGAGCTCAACCTGCTAACCGGGCAGAAGACTTACCTCACGGCACGGGTTTCTGCGGCCGGCACCATCTATCGCATCGTTCCGGAAGCATTTCGCCGGGTGATGTCGGAGGATCCAGAACTCTCGGATCTGCTGCTGAAAGCCCTACTTACCCGGCGCAAATTGCTGAAGGACGCTCCGGTTGCTGCACGAAACATCGTGATCGTCGGCAGCAGCCTGTCTTCGGCCGCACTCGCATTACGCACGTATGCCGCACGGCAGGTACTCCCCCACAAGTGGTTCGATGCCGAGACTGTCGAAGGCAAACGCGTGATGGCAGCCGCGGAATTGACTGCGGCTGACCTGCCCGCGGTTCTCATGCCGAGCCTCATAATGCGTCGCGCCACGCCAGGGGAGTTCGCGGAACAGCTCGGCTTGTCCTACCACCGCTCTGCCGACAGAAGCATCGACGTCGCCGTCGTTGGCGGCGGACCAGCCGGCCTGGCTGCAGCCGTCTACGGCGCGTCCGAGGGACTCGCGACGGTACTGATCGATGCGGTCGCCACGGGCGGCCAGGCCGCGGCGAGCTCGCGAATCGAGAACTACCTCGGCTTCCCGTCCGGGCTGAGCGGGGCTGAACTCACTGGCCGGGCGTCAATCCAGGCGCTCAAGTTCGGTGCCGAGCTTTCGAGCCCTTGCAAGGCAGCGTCGCGCGATTGCACGGGCGGCCAACTTCGCGTCGTTCTGCAGGACGGCACCGACATAGTCCCCCGCT
>Ga0134126_10005596_pt1 | contig 15685 bp, 16 predicted proteins | sample KB31752_FD_96881 | JGI IMG/M metagenome (GOLD analysis project Ga0134126, IMG submission 96881) | Terrestrial soil microbial communities with excess Nitrogen fertilizer from Kellogg Biological Station, Michigan, USA - KB3-175-2 | ecosystem: Environmental > Terrestrial > Soil > Unclassified ...
AGCACTCGACCTACAATGCGCTGCCCTGGAAGTTCGAGGCCGGCACACCGCCCATCGCGGCCGCCATCGGCCTGGCAGCCGCGCTCGACTACGTCGAGGGCATCGGGCGCGAGCGCATTGCAAGCCACGAGCAGCAGCTGCTGCGGCTGGCCACGGCGCAGCTGGCAGCGTTGCCCTATGTGCGTCTGGTGGGTACCGCACCGCTCAAGGCCGCGGTGCTTTCCTTCACGATGGACGGCGTGCATCCGCATGACATCGGCACCATCCTGGACAGCGAGGGCATTGCGATACGCACCGGACACCATTGCGCCATGCCGATCATGGAACGCTTCGGATTGGCTGCAACGGCGCGTGCCTCGTTTGCGCTCTATAACCGCGCCGAAGACATCGACCGGCTCGTGAATGCGCTGCGCAAGGTGCGCGCGCTGTTCGGCTGAGGGGCGCGGACGCCGCGAGCCGACGGAGAAAGCATGGAACTGAAGGATCTTTATCGCGAGGTCATCCTGGATCACAACCGTAGCCCGCGAAATTTCGGCCGCCTGGAGCCGGCCGATGCCGCAGCCGACGGTCACAATCCGCTGTGCGGCGACCAGCTGCACCTGTCAGTGCGCCTGCAGCATGATCGGCTCGCCGACATCCGCTTCGAGGGTCACGGTTGTGCGATCTCGGTGGCATCCGCCTCGCTGATGAGCGAGGCCGTCAAGGGGCGCAGCCGTGATGAAGTGCAGTCGCTCTATGAGCGCGTGCACGCGCTGCTGACCGGAGAGCGCGCTGCCGGGACTGCCGAGCTCGGCAAGCTCGCCGCACTGGGCGGGGTCGCAGAATTCCCGGCACGCGTGAAGTGCGCGAGCCTCTGCTGGCATACGCTGCAGGCGGCACTCGAGCGCGCCGGCGAACGCGCCGGCGAGCGTGCTGGCGCGCCGGCCGGGCTGGCCGAGCCGCGACACCCGGCCGAGCCGGTCAGTACGGAGTGAGCGATGCGCGCCTACGAGAATGAGCCGGTCGTCATCATGCGCGAGGTGGACGCCGTCATGGTGCCCTCCGGGCAGCCGATCCGCCTGAAGATGGGGCTGGCTGGCTACATCACCCAGGCGCTGGGCGGCAGCTTTACGCTCTACATCGAGGGCAACCTGTACCGGCTATCCGGTGAGCAGGCCGACGCCATCGGCAAGGAGGTCGTGCGAGCGCCCGAGCTGCCGCCGAACGCGACCGAAGAGGACGTGCGCGAGCTGGCCTGGAAGCAGATGCGCGGCTGCTTCGACCCGGAGATTCCCATCAACATCGTCGACCTGGGACTGGTGTACGAATGCCGCGTGCATGTGAATGAGGACCAGACGCGTCGCATCGACGTGACCATGACACTCACGGCACCGGGCTGCGGCATGGGAGACGTGCTGGTCCAGGACGTCAAGGAAAAGCTCGCCGCCATACCCACGGTCAAGGAGGTCGGAGTGGAACTCACCTTCGAGCCACCCTGGAGCCACTCGATGATGTCCGAGGCGGCGAGGCTGCAGACTGGCATGACCTGGTAGCGCAGGCGGCGCAGGCTCGCATGAAGTGCCTGTTGCTGCTGCGTCATGGAGAGGCCGAACCGACCGGCGCGGCCGCCGGCGATTTCGAGCGGCCGCTGACGCCACACGGCCGTGCCCAGGCGCAGCACGCTGCCCATTGTCTGCGCCGCACGCATTGTCTGCCTGAGACGATTCTCGCCAGCCCCGCGCTGCGCGCGCGCGAGACCGCCACGATCGTCGCCGCTCTACTTACGCGCCTGCAGGCGCTGCGCTACGACACGGCCGCCTACCCCGGTTCTGCCGAAGCACTGCTGCAGCTGGTGAGGTCGCTGCCGGAAGCGAGCGACACGCTGCTGCTCGTGAGTCACAACCCGGGTCTGACGACGTTGGCGAATGAATACGCTGCGCACCTGCACACTGGACAGTCCGGTTCGACGCTCGCGCTGGCCACCGGCGGCCTGTGTCGTATCGACTTCGCAGGCTCCAGCTGGTCGTCGGTCGATTCAGGTGCCACGGATGTGACGCTGCTGTCCTGATAGCGGGCACGTAGCGTGCGGCTGCTCGTATGGCTTGGCATTGCAGCCTGTCTGTCGCAGGCGGCGCTGCCGATGCAGGCGGGTCAGCTGCGCTTTCCCGACTTCAAGGCTTCTCCGGACGATCCCTTCCTGCGCCGTCTGCAGGCGTCGGAGAAGCCGCTGGATCGTCATCACCGATTCGCGCGGTGAGCCGCAGGCCGTGCTCGATGCACATCGCTTTCTGCGCGACGCACTGCTGGATCACGACGTCATTCTGCTGTGGGCGCGCGGCGTTCGGCGCATTGTCACGGGACCGGATCTGCTCGGGCGCTTGCTGTGCGGGATTGCACAGCGCTGAATCGGCCGCAGCGTTGCGTCGCTGCGCGCGGCCGCAACGCTACTGCACGCTGCAGAAGCAATAGGCGTAAATGCCGTTGCGCGAGGACAGGTGCGTCCAGCGCACGAGGTCCTTTTCGAGCGGCGCAAGCGGCGCGAGCCAGCCGCCCGGCGGAGTGGCCAGGCTGGAGCCGCGCAGTGTGGTCAGCCAGCTGGGGGCGAATCGCGTCAGTAGATTTTCCGAATCGCCATGCACCTGCAGCAGCAGCTGCTCGATCCAGCTGATCGAGGGCTCGATGCGCCGCACGCCGTAGGGCGCCCGCAGACCTGCGCGCATGGCTGCGTCCTGCACAGCGTCCTCGAAATTGCCCAGCCGGTCCACCAGGCCGATGCGCAGTGCGTCGCTACCGGCCCACACGTGCCCTTGCGCGATCGCGTCGATGCTTTCCACGGGCTTGCTACGCCCCTTGGCCACGCGCGCGAGAAACTGCTGATAAGTGTGATCGACCACGGTCTGCAGCAGCTGTTCGGTGGCTGGCGTGAGCGGCCGATCCAGCTGCGCCTGTCCCGACAGCGGGGTGGTGCCGATGCCGTCCACATGCACGCCGAACTTCGCCAGCGTGCGACTGAAGGTCGGAAAGGCGGCGAACACGCCGATCGAGCCGGTGATCGTGTTGGGACTGGCAATGATCTCGTTGGCACCGGCCGCAATGTAGTAGCCACCGGAGGCCGCCACGTCGCTCATCGAGACGACCACCGGCTTGCCATCCTGCTGCAATTGCAGCACGGCACGGTAGATCTGATCGGAAGCCAGCACACTGCCGCCGGGACTGTCGACGCGCAGAACCACGGCCCTGATCTGGCTGTCGAGCCGCGCCTGGCGCAGCAGCTCCGCGGTCGACTGTCCGCCGACCGTGCCGGGCGGCTGGCGGCCGTCCAGAATGTCACCGCTGGCAACGATGACGCCCACCGCCGCCCCGCGACCGCGTTCACGCCGCACGGCGTGGCTCGCGCGCAGGTAGTCGTCCACGCTGATCTGGCGGAACCCGCGGCCACCGGGATCGATGCCTACGAGCTGGCTGACGCGCTCCTCGACCTGTGGCTCGGTACGCAGATCGGTGACCAGGTGGCTGTTCTTCGCCACCAGGGCCGTATCGCCACCGGCGGCGAGCACCGAGGCCACGTAGTTATTCGCGTAGTTCGCGACCGCATCCTCGGGCAGTCTGCGCGCGCGCGCGACCGCACGACCGTAGCCCTGCCAGAGGGCGGCCAGGTACGCCTCGCTCTCCTCACGATCGGCCATCGACATGTCATCGCGAATGAACGGCTCTTCCGCGCTCTTGTACTTGCCGACGCGGAACAGGTGCATGTCGACGTCGTATTTCTTCAGGACCTCGCGATAATAGAGCCGATAGCGCGAATAACCGTCGAGCAGTACGGCACCGAGCGGATCCAGATAGACCTCATCGGCCTGCGCGGCGAGCAGATACTGACTCTGCGTGAAGGCGTGACCGAAGGCGATGACCTTCTTGCCACTGCGTCGAAAGTCACGGATCGCGCCGGCGAGCTCCTCGAGCTTGACCTGCCCGGTAGCGCCCATGTCGTCGGTCTCGATCACCAGCGCACCGATGCGACGATCGGCGCCCGCGGCGCGGATTGCGGTGGTCAGATCCCACAGCAACGTTTCGGGCGCGCCCTGCCCCTGGGCCTCGGCGAAGGCGCGCTGCACGGGCTCGCCGCTGAGCTGCTCGACGATCTGACCCGAGGGGCGCACCACCAATGCGGCCAGTGGCGGCAGGCGCGGCCCCTGCGAGGCCTCGTACGCAACCACCACCAGCGCCAGCAGCGCCAGCAGGACCAGCAGCTGCAGTACGCGGCGCAGGCCATCCAGCCCACGCCAAAGCACCCTGAAAAACCGCTGCAGGAAGTGCATGCCGGAGCGGCCCCCGCCGGCGGCCGGCCGCTAGACCTTCTCTTCGATGCGAGCGGCCTTGCCGGCGAGATTCCTGAGGTAATACAGCTTTGCGCGCCGCACGCTGCCACGACGCTTCACCGCGATGGAGGTGATGGCCGGGCTGTATGACTGGAAGGTGCGCTCGACGCCCTCGCCATGCGAGATCTTGCGAACGGTGAACGAGGAATTGAAACCGCGGTTGCTGCGCGCGATGACCACGCCCTCGTATGCCTGGATGCGCTCACGATCGCCCTCGACCACCTTGATCTGGACCACCACCGTGTCGCCAGGCTTGAACTCCGGCACTTCCCGCGTCATGCGCTCACTCTCGAGCGTCCGAATGATGTTGCTCATGGCTCGTTCCTCTTCTCGTGCGCGCGAGCGCGCTCCCACAAATATTCCGCCAGCAGTTCGCGTCGCTGCGTATCCAGCGGCGAGCGGCCGATCAGCTCCGGCCGTGTCAACCAAGTGCGCCCCAGCGCCTCTTTGCGGCGCCAGCGCTCAATGGCCGCGTGATCCCCCGAGCTCAGCACGGCGGGAACCGCATGGCCTTCATAAGTCTCGGGCCGCGTATAGTGAGGCCAATCGAACACGCCGTCACTGAATGATTCGGCGACACTGGAGCGCTCATCGCCCAGCGCGCCGGGCTGCAGCCGCGCCAGCGCATCGATCAGCACCAGCGCCGGCAGCTCTCCACCGGACAGCACATAATCGCCGATCGAGAGCGTGCGGTCGACCGCGAGCGTCAGCACACGCTCATCGATTCCCTCGTAGCGTCCCGCCACCAGCAGCAGTCCGGGCAGCGAGGCGAGCGAGCGCACCTCGCGCTGAGTCAGCAATGCCCCCTGCGCCGACAGCGCGATGCGCGGGCTGTCGGCCGGCAGGCGCGCGCTCGCCGCGCGGATCGCCGCACACAGCGGTTCGGGCTTGAGTACCATGCCTGGTCCGCCACCGTAAGGACGGTCATCGACCGTGCGATGGACGTCGTGCGTGTGCTCGCGCGGGTCCTGCGTGCCCACCTGCAACAAGCCCCGATCCACGGCCCTGCCCAACACGCCATGACGCACTCCCTGGGCAATCAGCGCTGGGAACAGCGTCACCACTTCGATCCGCACCTAGATCTCCTCCGGCCACTCCACCTCGATCCGCCGCTCTGCGAGATCCACCCGACGCAGACAGGATGTCGTTGCGGGCAACCAGTGTTCGCGCTCGCCCTTGACCACCATCAGTGGCCCGGCGGGCGCATCCAGAAAGTGTTGCAACGTACCCAGGTGCACGCCCTCGCGGTTGCGTACGGCGAATCCCAGCAGGTCATCGCGGTAATACTCGTGCGGCCCGGGCGCCGGCCGTTCGCTGCGCTCGATGAGTACCTCGGCGCCTCTCAACTGCTCGGCGGCATCACGGTCAGCCACTCCAGCAAGACTCGCGCGCACCGAGCGACCGTCCCAGACGGCCTGCACGACCTCGAATTCCTGCTCGCTGCCGCCGCGGCTGCGCAACCTCCAATGGCGGTGTTGCACGAGCGAGCCGGCAGGCTCGGCATAGGACTGCACTCGCAGGGCACCGCGCACGCCATGCGGCGCCACGATGCGACCGAGCAGCAGGTACTGGCTCAGGCCGGGCTCAGGCCGCCGCTGCGGCCTGCTGCGCGCCCTGGCTCTTGCGGTACGCTGCCACCAGCGCGCGCACGCGCTCGGACTGCTTGGCACCTTGTTGCTGCCAGTAATCGACGCGGCTCAGGTCGAGCCGCAGCTCGATATCCTTGCCGCGCGCGACGGGGTTGAAGTAGCCGATCTGCTCCAGTGCGGCCCCGCCCTGACGTTTGCGGCTGTCGGTGACCACGACGTGATAGAACGGCTGATTCTTGCCGCCGCGGCGCGTTAAGCGAATGATGACCATACCGGTTGTCCGTCGTGCCCGTCTTGCGGGTCCCAAAAAAAGAGCGCGGATTCTACGCAAATCGGACCGCACAAGAAAGGCCGATCCGGCCAGCGCCCTGCCCCAGGGCGGCTGGCGCCTCAGGATCCATGGGCCCTCTCCGGCGACGCGGGCTCTCAGGGGCTGCGCGACGGCTGATCGATCACGCCGCGCAGGTACGCCACGTGCCGGGCAAAGGCCACGCGGCCGGCTGGGCTGATAGACACCCGCGTACGCGGCCGCTTGCCGAGGAAGTCCTTGTGGATCTCGACGTATCCTGCCCGCTCGAGCGTCGCCAGATGGGCCCCGAGGTTGCCATCCGTGGCCTGCACCGAGGCGCGCAGCTGCGTGAAGTCCAATGGTTCGTGAGTCGGCAGGCTATTGAGCACTGCCATAATGCGCAGCCGCAACGGCTGGTGGATGATCTCATCGGCCCCGTCGAGGTAGGCGGCTGCGCCGCCCGTCCCGCGCCTTCCGTCCGGCTCGCTCTGCCCCCGGTCGGCTGAAGCAGCTATCTGACGTCCCTGGGCATCCAACGCCTTGCCCGACGAAATTTTCATCCTCCTGACTCCCGCGCCTGGGTGCGCACGCCCCGCAGCTAACTCTGTAATGCAGAGTCCTCTGCGTCAAAAACTCTGATGTCTCGATGGGAGGCCAATCTGTCAGATGAGGGGAAGGCGCTGCGCTAGCGCGGGGGCCCAGGAGGCAGGCTGCCGCGCAGGCCGGCGAGCAGACGCCCGAGCTTGCCGCCCTTCATGCTCTTCATGACCCGCTGCATCTCGAGGAACTGCTTGAGAAGCCGGTTCACGTCCTGCACCTGGGCACCGGCTCCGGCCGCGATGCGCCGGCGGCGCGAGCCGTCGATGATGCCCGCATGGGTGCGCTCCTGGCGCGTCATCGAGTCGATGATCGCGATCTGGCGCTTGAGCTCACGGTCGGCCTGATCGCCCTTCATTGCCGAGGCGCGGTTTGCCAGCTGCGCGGGCAGCTTGTCCATCACGGCAGACAGCCCGCCGAGCTTGTGCACCTGTTCGAGTTGCTCGCGCAGATCGAGCAGGGTGAAGCGCTTGCCCTGCACGACCTTGCGCGCGAGCTTCTCGGCCTGCTGTGCATCGACCTTGCGCTGTACGTCCTCGACCAGCGAGACCACATCGCCCATGCCGAGGATGCGCGAGGCCATGCGCTCGGGATCGAACGGGCTGAGCGCATCGAGCTTCTCGCCGACGCCGAGAAACACGATCGGTTTGCCGGTCACGAAGCGCACCGACAAGGCGGCGCCGCCGCGCGCATCGCCGTCCGCCTTGGTGAGCACGATGCCGGTGAGCGCCAGGGCATCGCCGAAGGCACGCGCGGCATTCACGGCATCCTGACCGCCCATCGCATCCACCACGAACAGTCGCTGATGGGCGGGCACTGCCCGATCGATGCCCTGCACTTCCTGCATCAGCTCCTGATCGACATGCAGCCGCCCGGCCGTGTCGATGATGAGCGTGTCGAACACGCCGCGGCGCGCAGCCGCGAGCGCCGCGGTAGCGATCGCGACCGGTTGGTCGCTCGAGCTGCTCGGAAAAAAGTCCGCGCCGACGGTCTCGGCAATGCGCTGCAGCTGCAGAATCGCCGCCGGCCGACGCACGTCAGTGCTGACCAGGAGCACGCGTCGCCGCTCGCGCTCGATGAGCCAGCGGGCGAGCTTGCCGGCGGTCGTGGTCTTGCCCGCGCCCTGCAGGCCGGCCAGCAGTACCACCTGCGGGGGCTGCACGTTGAGCGCAAAGCCCTGCTGCGGCTCACCGAGCAGACCAACCAGCTCGCGATGCAGGATGCCGATGAAGGCCTGTCCCGGTGTCAGGCTCGTGGACACCTCGGCCCCGAGCGCGCTGGTCTTGACGCTTTCGATGAAGCTCTTGACGACCGGCAGGGCCACATCCGCCTCGAGCAGCGCCATGCGCACCTCGCGCAGCGTCTCGGCGACATTCTCCTCCGTCACGCGGCCGCGGCCCCGCAGCGTCTGTACGGTGCGATTCAGCCGCTCGGTCAATTTATCGAACATTCGGGTGGAACCTGCGATGGCGGGTGGTGGCGAGTGTTTGCGTATCGGGCGACGCGGCGGACCAGCGGCCCTATACAGCCCTGCAGCGACCGATTATAAGAGACCCGTGGAAAAAACGCCGACGCCGGTGCTGATCCTCGTTCTGCTCGTGCTGCTGTTCATCATCGCCTTTGCCTCGGGAACCGAGGTGGCGATGCTCTCCGTGAATCGCTACCGCATCCGCCATCGCGTCAATCAGGGGCAACGGCGCGCACGTCAACTCGAGCGGCTGCTCGAACAGCCCGACCGTTGGTTGGGGGCCAATCTGGTCATTCTCGCGCTGGCGAGCGTCGGGGCGACGACCGATGCGACGCTGCTGGCGCTGCGTACCGGCATTCGCGCCGCCCCGCTGATCATGGCTGGGTTGCTCACCGTGGTCATGCTGGTGTTCTGCGAATTCGCACCCAAGATCTTCTCTGCAGTGCACGCCGAGCGCGTGGCATTGGGCTCCGCATATGTCTACCGTGCACTGCTATGGATCCTCGGCCCGCTCAGTTGGCTGGCCAACCGCATAGCCCAGGGATTTCTCAACCTGTTTGGCGTCAGGCGCGGCGGACAGGGACCACAGGCGCTCTCCAGCGACGAGCTGCGCACCGTGGTGGCCGAAGCCGGCACGCTCATCCCGCAGCGCCATCGGCAGATGCTGCTGTCGATCCTGGACCTGGAACGCGTCAGCGTGAACGACATCATGATTCCTCGACAGGAGATCGCCGGCATCGACATCTCGCTGAGCTTCGAGGACGTGCTGGATCGGCTGCGTCAGACACCGCACTCGCGACTGCCGGTCTATGACGGCGAGCTCGACAATCTGATCGGCACCCTGCACATGAAGCGCGTGGCGCAGGAACTGGCACGCGGCACCCTGACGCGCGAGCGGCTGATCGAGATCACCGCAGCGCGCGAACCCTACTTCGTACCCGATGGCACGCCGCTCACCCAACAGCTCGCGCAATTTCAGCGCACGCGACGCCGACTGGCCTTCGTGGTCAATGAATACGGCGACATTGCCGGCATCGTGACGCTGGAGGACATCCTCGAGGAGATCGTCGGCGAGTTCACCAATGATCCCGCCACGATCGTGCACAAGGACGTGAATCGCGACGCTCAAGGCAACTGGCTGGTGAACGCGGGCGCCACCATCCGCGCCCTGAACCGCTCGCTCGGCTGGCAGTTGCCCACGCTCGGGCCACGCACGCTCAACGGGCTGCTGCTCGAACAGCTCGAGACCATCCCGGCACCGGGAACGACGCTGCGCATCGGACCCTATGAGTTCGAGATCCTGCAGATCGCGGACAATGCCATCCGCACGGTACGTGTGCGCATGGCGCCACAGGCGGACCAGATCGTGAGCGCCGGTTGAGTGGCCCCGGTGCAATTGTGATCGGGGACGCGCATTGGCTGCGCCGCGATGCTAAGTTATGCCGCAAGCTTCCAGTTGGTGCAGGGAACGTCGCCAGCATATCCCCCAGGGGCCAGCCGCAGAGCCGCAGTGTGACGCAGTTCAAACTTTCAAGAGTCAACCAAGACCATCCGTATGCCGCGCGGTAGGGGCCGCCAGAATCTCAAGGGCAAGCTGCGTTGTGTGGGCCTAACCGATACCGGGCGGGTTCGGGACCACAACGAGGACACCATTGCCTTTGACTCAGAGATCGGCCTGATGGTGCTTGCCGATGGCATGGGCGGTTATAACGCCGGCGAGGTCGCCAGCGGCATCGCCGTCAAGACCATCGTCGGCCTGGTGCGCGAGGCCGTCGACCGGGAGGACTGGCGGGTGCACGACCCGCAGGCCGGCCTGACGCGCGCCTCGATCATCCTGCGCGATGCGATTGTGCGCGCCAACAAAATCATCTTCCAAACGGCCCGCACGCAACCCCAATGCGAAGGCATGGGAACGACCGTGGTGGGCGCACTGTTCTTCGACAATCGCGTCTCGATCGCGCATGTCGGTGACTCCCGGCTGTACCGGCTGCGCAGCGATGGACTCGAGCAGCTGACCATGGATCATTCGTTGCTGCAGGAACTGGTGGATCGTGGCTTCTACTCGGCCGAGGAGGCCCAGCGCGCCGCAAATAAGAACTACGTCACACGCGCACTGGGAGTGGAGCCCAACGTCGACGTTGAGGTGCAGGAGCATCCCGTCTACAAAGGAGACCTGTACCTCATTTGTTCCGATGGGCTTTCGGATATGGTTGAGGATGACGACATACACTTAACCATCAGCACCTTTGGTGCTAATCTCGAGAACGCAACCAGGCAGCTGATTCAATTGGGCAATGACAACGGCGGCAAGGACAACATCTCAGTGTTGGTCGCCGAGGTCGTGGAGACCTTCCCCGCGCCGCGCGGAGTATTCGACAAGATGCTGAGCTGGTTCGGCTCTACCTGAGGCAAACTGCATGGCTAGGTTGATTTTGAGTCTGGATGGCAGCGTGCTGGCGGAATACAACATGAACCGCGAGCGCTACACGATCGGCCGCCTGCCGGACAATGACATCCGCATCGATAACTCGGCCGTCAGCGGTCACCATTCGCTGATCATCAACATCCTCAACGATTCGTTCCTCGAGGATTTGAACAGCACCAACGGCACGTACGTCAACGGCAAGCTCATCAAAAAGCACGCGCTGCAGCACGGCGACATCATCACTGCGGGCCATCATCAGCTGCGCTTCGTCGAGGACGACGAGGCTCAACAGGACGAATTCGAAAAGACCCTGGTCATCCAGCCTTCTGCCCGGCCCGTGGAGAAGATCCGCGCCGCCGTCAGCGAAGCCAGGCTCTCCGATACGCAATCGGGCATCCACGCCAGCGTTGCCAATGCCAACGCCGTCAATGCCAATGCGATCCTGCGCCGCACGCTGGCCAACGGCACCGCGGCGCCCAAAAAGGCCAAACTACAGGTCCTCTCCGGCGCCTTCGCCGGTCGCGAGCTCGAGCTCAGCAAGGCCCTGACGACCCTGGGCCGCCCCGGCGTACAGGTCGCGGCCATCACGCGTCGTTCCGAGGGCTACTTCATCGTGCACGTCGACGGTGAGGGCGAGAACAATTTCCCGCTGGTCAACGGTACGCCGATCGGGGCGCAGGCGCGGCGGCTGACGGATAACGATGTCATTCAGCTGGCGGGCGTGAAAATGGGGTTCTTCCAGGAGTAGGCGCCGACCGAGGCGTCTGAGCGATCAAGAGGCAGTGCAAGCGAACGGCTGGGAGTTACTGATGTAACTCCCGCCCGTTCACTTCCACCGCTTCAAAACCGCCACCGGGCGCCTCGCCGGCGCCGCTCCTTACAGAAAAACACTTGCCGGCGGCTTGATATCGGCGCATCTGCCTCCATGCCTTCTGCCACGGCGGATGAACCAAAGCCTATCCTCATTGCCTGAATTTCTATGCTGACGCTGCTGCTCTGGGTGTTGCTGTTCATCCTGTGCTGGCCGCTCGCGCTGCTGGCGCTGGTCCTCTGGCCGATCGTCTGGCTGATCTCGATTCCGTTCCGGATACTGGGTATCGCGGTGGAAGGAGTATTCGGGCTGCTGCGGGCGATTCTGCTGCTGCCGGTGCGTATTCTGGAGGCCGGGCGCCGCAGTTGATGACACGCCGCTAGCCCCTGAACAGCTCCTTCATGTCCGTCGCCCGGTCCGGGCGCTCGGAGATGCGATCCTGCAGGGCCAGCAGCACGTCGTGCCGCTGCACTTCACCGATCAGCACCGGGCTCCAGTGACCGGAGACGACCGGCAGGCGTTTGCAGTGGTTGGCGATGAAGACGTCGAGCGCATCCCCGAGCAGCATCTCCGGCGTCAGCACCGGCGGGGCGCTGTGCATCAGGGTCGCGACCGTTCCAGTGCGCTGCTCGGGTGGCGCTCGCAGCAGCCGCCGCAGGTCCGCACCCTCGACCTCTCCGACGAGCTGGTGCTGGGTGTCGCTGACATAGGCATGCCCGGGTACACGCGGGGTGAGCCGCTGCACCACGGCGCTGAGGGATTCGTCGCGCTGCACGACCAGCTCGGGCGGACGGATGAGTGCCGTGATCTGCCGCAGTCGCCATTCATCCTCGCTGCCCGGACCGCGCGACTGCAGAGAGCGGGTGTACACCGACTCGCCGTGACGGTAGATGCGCGCCACGTAGTGTCCGGTCACGCAGGCGAGCATCAGCGGTAACACCACATCGTAGTTGAGCGTCATCTCGAAGATCAGCAGGATCGAGGTGAGTGGTGCGTGCGTCGTCGCGGCGAGAAAGCTGCCCATGCCGACCACTGCGTAGGCGGCCAGTTGCGACTGCGAATGCGGATCCATCAGGTGCACGGCATCGCCAAACAGAGCACCGAAGGCGGCGCCCATGAACAGCGTGGGCGTCAGGATGCCGCCGTTGGCCCCCGAGCCGACCGAGGCGGCGGTGCTGACCAGCTTTGCCACCAGCACCATGGCCAGCAGCTGCACGGGCAGCTGGTCGTTGAGCATGGCATTGACGACGCTGTAGCCATTGCCCCAGACCTCGGGGATCCACACGGAGATCAGTCCGACTCCCAGGCCGCCCAGGGCAAGCGTGGCTGGCGGTGACCAGCGCAGGCGGCGGAACGTGCGCCGCGAGCGCTCCAGCAGCGCGAGGAACGGCGCGGCGCCGTGTCCGAGCAGCACGCCGAGCAGCGCGTACAGGATCAGCTCCCAGGCGGCACCGAAATTCAGGTGGGGCACCTGATAGACCGGGCCGTAACCGAGGAAGTGACGCGCCACGGCGTCGGCGACCACCGAGGAGACGATCAGCGGCCCGAAGCTCTCCATCGCGATCGAGCCGAGCACGACCTCTGCGACGAACAGCGCCCCGGCGATGGGTGCGTTGTAGGCGGTCGCGATGCCGGCGGCCGCGCCACAGGCCACCAGCAACCGCAGCCGCGGCACCGGGGCCTGCGTCCACTGTCCGATCTTCGAGGCGGAGGTGGCCGCCAGCTGCACCAGCGGACCCTCGCGGCCGATCGAGCCGCCCGAGCCGATCGTAAAGAACGAGGACGCCGCATGCAGCAGCGCCGAGCGGCCGCTGAGCTGTCCGTTGCCGACGGCCACGGCTTCCATGTAATCCACCTTGCGGGCGGTGCGCAGCACGCGCACACGCTGACCGATCCACAGCAGCAGGCCCGCACAGGCGCCTCCCACCGTCGGAATGAGAATGCGCGCCCACCAAGGCAGGGATTCGGCCGTTTCCACCAGGCCGTTGGACTGACGGGTCAGCAGGTACTGCACCAGTCGCACCGCCGCCCGAAATCCCACGCCGCTGAAGGCACCGCACACGCCGATGAGCGCCGCCCAAAAGATAATTCCGGAGAGCTCTTCGTGCTTGGCGGCGTTCAGTCCGGCGCGGCCAAGGCGCTCGAGGCGTTCGAGCAGGCGGCTGCCGAGCTGCAGGATAGCTTCCACCACGGGCGGACTTTAGCAGCAGTCCGTGAAAGGCACGTCGCGCACCGCCGGTGCCCGCGGCGCCTTTGCGCGTCAGACGAGTTCGATCGGCACCCGCTGGCTGACGGCGCATACGAGCTCGTACGCAATGGTGCCCGCAGCGGCGGCCAGCTCTTCCACCGGCAGCTCCGTTCCCCACAGCTCGACTCGATCGCCGACGCCGATGCCCGGCAGGTCGGTCACATCCGCGGCGATCATGTCCATCGACACCCGCCCGACCAGCGACGCACGCCGCCGGCCGATCAGGATGGGCGTGCCGGTGGCGAGGCTGCGCAACAGTCCATCCCCGTAGCCCGCCGCAATGATGGCCACACGCGAGGGACGCTGCGCCTGCCAGGTGCCGCCATAGCCGACGCGCTCCCCGCAGAGCACTTCTCGCACCGCAATCACCGTGCTCTCCAGCGTCATGGCCGGCCGCAGGCCGAACTGCGCGCCGCGTCGCCCGGCGAAGGGCGAGATCCCGTACAGCGCCAGCCCCGGCCGCACCCACTGCGCGTGCGTCTGGGGCTGCGCGAGGATGGCCGCGGAGTTCGCGATGCTCAGTTCCGCCGGCAAACCTGCGAGCAGCGGCTCCAGGCGCGCCAGTTGATCAGCTGTGCTCTGACCATCCTCCTCGTCGGCACCCGACAGATGGGTGAGCACTCGCAGCTCCAGCGGAGGTGGCTGGCGCTGCATGAGCCGCTCGAAGGCGGCTCGAAAGCGCTCAGGTCGGAAACCCAGCCGATTCATGCCGGTGTCGACCTTGAGCCAAAGCCGATGACGCCGCTGCTCGCGGTCCTGCTCGAGCAGTGCGATCTGCAGCTCCTGGTGCACGACGAGATCGAGCCCCAGATGCGCGGCCTCGGCCAGCTGCTCGACGTCGAACACGCCTTCCAGCAGCACGATGCGCCGCTTGAGTCCCGCGCTGCGCAGCGCGATCGCCTCCTCCAGGCGCGCCACCGCGAAGGCATCGGCGTCCGCCAGTGCCAGCGCGGTGGCGATGAGTCCATGACCATAGGCGTTGGCCTTGACCACCGCCATGACGCGACAGCCGGGCGCGCAGGTGCGCACCAGCTGTAGATTCGAGCGCAGAGCGCCGCTGTCCACGCGGGCACGGATCACGCGCATCATGGCGCGGAAGGCTGCGCCGCGTGAGGCTGGTTACGCTTCCATGCCGCGGTGTCGACGCAGAAGCGTAGCGTCAACGCAGCACCCCCTCCGCGTAGGCATCGGGGGCGAAGTTCACGAAGCGCGCGTACTGCCCCTGGAAGGTGAGCAGGAAAGTACCGATCTCGCCGTTGCGATGCTTCGCCAGATCGATCTCGGCGATGCCTTTCTTGGTGGTGTTCCTGTCATAGACCTCGTCGCGATAGATCAGCAGGATCATGTCCGCATCCTGCTCAATAGCTCCGCTTTCGCGTAGATCCGACATCACCGGCTTCTTCTCCGTGCGCTGCTCCACGCCGCGATTGAGCTGCGAGAGTGCGATGACGGGCAACTCCAGCTCCTTGGCGAGTGCCTTGAGGCCGCGCGAGATCTCGCTGATCTCGGTTGCACGGTTTTCCTTGTTGCCGGCGACCTGCATGAGCTGCAGGTAATCGACCACTACCAGTCCTAGCCCGTGCTCGCGCTTCAGGCGACGTGCGCGCGCGCGCAGCTCCGTGGGTGTCAGACCGGCGGTCTCGTCGATGAAGATCTTGGCCTCCGACAGCTGACTGGTCGCGGCCGTCAGCCGCACCCAGTCGTCGTCGGAGATCCGGCCGCTGCGGATGCTGTTGAGCGGTACGTGGCCGATCGAGGACAGCATGCGCGTGACGACCTGCTCGGAGGGCATCTCCAGCGTGAAGATCGCCACCGGGGCGCGGATCGCCGGATTGACCGCCGCATACTCGGCCATGTTGACCGCCAGCGTGCTCTTGCCCATGGAGGGACGGCCGGCCACGAC
>Ga0134126_10005597_pt1 | contig 15684 bp, 17 predicted proteins | sample KB31752_FD_96881 | JGI IMG/M metagenome (GOLD analysis project Ga0134126, IMG submission 96881) | Terrestrial soil microbial communities with excess Nitrogen fertilizer from Kellogg Biological Station, Michigan, USA - KB3-175-2 | ecosystem: Environmental > Terrestrial > Soil > Unclassified ...
ATAGTTGGCCAGGCGCAAAGCGATAGGGTCCATGCCGAGCTTATAGGACAGCTCGTCCAGCGCCGATTCCAGCGCAAAAGCACCCGTCGCCTCGCCCGGTCCCCGCATGGGGCACGGCACACCGACATTCAACGGCACCACCCGGTAACGGGTATTGGCGTTGGGACTGGCATAGAGAAAACGCGATACGGCGACGGCGTTCTCGGTGAACTCTTCATAAACGGCCGTTTGCGAATGCGATTCGTGTGTGATGCCCACCAGCTTGCCATCCGGCGTAGCGCCGAGACCGATCTTCTGGATCGTCAGCGGCCGGTAGCCCACCGAAGTGAACATCTGCTCCCGCGTCAACGTAAGCTTTACGGGGCGTTTGACCAGCTTCGCCGCCTGCACCGCCGCGATCTCATGCGGCCAGGTACGCAGCGAAGACCCAAAGGCGCCGCCGACAAAACGGGAATGGATATGGACCTTATCGGTAGCCAGCCCGAACGCGTTGGCAACCGACCGCTTCGAACCCATCACCCCCTGCGACTTGGTATAGACATGCACCTCGTCCTCTCCGGCCCAGGCCGCGATGGTCACATGCAGCTCCATGGGGTTGTGCATCTCGCTGGGCAGCTTGTAGTCTTCCTCGACGATCACGGGTGCACTTTTATAGGCGTCGGCGATCCCGCGAACATAGTCTTTATACTGCCCGTTGTTCGGCACCACGCCTTTATCGAAATTCTTCTCAAAAGAAGTCTCGAAGGGCGTCTCTGCATAAGTCGCCGTCACGAGCTTAGCCGCATAGGTCGCCCGTTCAAAGGTCTCGGCGATCACCAGCGCGATGGGCTGGCCGTTGAAATACACCTTGTTGTCATTGAACAGCTTCAGCCCCCGAACAGGCTTGGCCGCACCCGGCTGAAAACCGGGCACAGCAGGCGCGTTGAAGACGGTGATGACCGCCGCCACGCCCGGCGCATGCTCAGCAGCACGGATATCCATGGCCGTTACTGTGCCGCTGGTGATGGTCGCCGGCACCAGCACGCCATAGGTGAGGCCGGGCTGCTTGTACTCGCCGGAATATTTTGCACCGCCGGTGACTTTTAGTCTCCCGTCGACCCGGTTCAACGGTTCTCCCAATACGATCTTGTTCATAGCAAAAAAAGATTAAGCCGTAACACCCGAAGCCGTCTTCAGCGCCTGGACGATGGCGTTCGGGGCCAGCGTTAATTTAAATTGGTTGTACGCATAGGCCTTTGCGCCTCGCATCGCAAGCGATGCGGCCTTCCGGAAATTCTCGACTGTAGCCGGCTTGCCGCGCAAAAAATCCTCCGCCGCCCCCAGCCGCCAGGGTTTATGTGCTACCCCGCCCATCACTAGCCGGGCCGCATGCACGTTCCCGCCGTCGAGCTGCAAGGCAGCCGCTACCGACACCAGCGCAAAAGCATAAGACGTCCGGTCGCGGATCTTGAGATAGTGAACGTGATCGGAAAAGGCCGATAAAGGCAACGTCAGGGATGTGATAAGCTCGCCGGGCTCGAGCGCATTGTCTTTTTCCGGAGTGTCGCCGGGCAACCGGTGGAAATCCGCAAACGGTAAGATGCGTCCGCCACGAGCCCCCTGAATATGAACTGTGGCCTCCAGCGCCGTGAGCGCGATGCTCATATCGCTGGGGTTGACGGCGATGCATTTGTCGCTGGCGCCAAAGATGGCATGCATCCGGTTGTATCCCTCGAGCGCGCCACAGCCGCTGCCGGGAATGCGTTTGTTACACGGCAGCGTCGTATCGAAGAAATAAGGGCAGCGGGTGCGTTGCATCATATTACCGCCTACCGTAGCCATATTGCGCAATTGCGGCGAGGCGCCGGCATTGAAGGCCATGGACAGCAGCGGATAATGTCTCAGCACGAGCGGGTGATCCGCCACTTCGCTGTTCGTGCAAAGCGCGCCGATGCGCAGCCCGGCAGCCGTCATTTCAATCCTTTTCAACGGCAGAGCGTTGATATCGACAAGCTTCTCAGGCGTAACGATACCCATCTTCATCAGGTCGATGAGATTGGTGCCACCCGCCAGAAAATGGCCGTCGCGCCCCAGCGCGCGAATTGCGCTGGAAGCCTCGGTTGCCCGTACATAGGTAAAGGGATTCATAACCCGTTGTTTTTAACGTCCTCGATAGCTTTAACGATATTCGAATAGGCGCCGCACCTGCAGATATTACCGCTCATGAATTCGCTGATCTGTTCGCGGGAGTGTGTCCGGCCTTCTTTGACCAGCGCCACGGCCGACATGATCTGTCCCGAGGTGCAATAGCCGCACTGGAACCCGTCGTGCCGGATAAAGGCCTCCTGCATGGGGTGGAGATGATCTCCGACAGCCAGCCCTTCGATAGTAGTGATCTTCTTCCCTTCGTTCGCGACGGCCAGGGAAAGACAGCTGTTGATCCGCACCCCGTTCACATGAACAGTGCAGGCCCCGCACTGTCCCCGGTCGCAGCCCTTTTTGGTCCCGGTGAGATCGAGGTGCTCACGCAGCAGGTCCAGCAGGGTCGTCCGCGGCTCCACTTTGAGACTATGCCTGACGCCGTTGACCTCGATGTTCAGCGGGATCTTCTCGAAAACATCGGCGATCTTTTCGTCCCACTGGTGTTCTGCCGCCCTTACGAGCGCACCGGGCGTAAGCGCGATGGCGCCAAATGCCGTGGATTGTTTGAAGAAACCCCGTCGAGTGCTGTGCCCAAGGTCTTCCTCATGGGATTGATTATCAGAATTTTCTGCCATATGATCAGGGGATTTTGCTCTAACCGTAAGTTACCGATCTTTCCCCGAAGCCGGCGCGCCGGCCCCACTAACAAAAGGGTTAGAAGATTCGCCGATCGACGAAATATCGACGACGGCACAAAACATCCTGTCAACCAAAAGATTGAAAAACAACATATTATAAATTGGCATCGCTTGTGTTGCACTACGGGCAAAACCTTTTGTTCCATGCGTCAAGCCTATGCCAGCAATACGACCACTGCTCACGACATCCTGCCGGGGGCTTTTGTCATCGTCGCGCTCGAAGACCTGGCCGAAGCGGCCCCCCGCGAAGCCGCAACTGCGCCAGACAAAGCAGCCCCCGCTGAAACCACAGAGGTCCACCGTCACAAGACCTTCGAGATCCTTTTCCTCACGGCGGGTTCCACGATCTGCCGGGTGGATACGGAACGGCATATAATAAGCCCCAGCCATATCTGTGTGATCCGGCCGGGCCAGATGCACGCGGTCGAGCTGGGACGGGACGCAAAAGGCTATCAACTCTGTTTCGCTCCCGAGTTCTTTCCGGTCTCGCTGGAGCGCTCGTTGTTGGTGAACACCTCCACGCTCTTCACCAGCGCCGGCAGTCAGCCTTTGGAGGTCACGGGCCCCATACAAACCGAGATGCTGCGGCTGATGCGCATCATGGAAAGGGAATACAACGACACCGGGCTTTTCAAGGCCGAGGCGCTGCGCAGTCTGCTGAAGATCTTTTTCATCTATCTCAGCAGGCTCAACAGCAAGGAGCCACCAGTTCACCTCAACCGAAAGAACCAGATCGTAGGACATTTTCTGGCTATGCTCGATGAAAAGTTCACGACGCTTCGCCGTCCCGCGGACTATGCCGATGCGCTGGCCGTCACCACCAATTATCTCAACGAGACGCTCAAGACCGTGAGTGGTTTTACGACGAGCTATCATATTCATCAGCGGGTGATCCTGGAGGCGAAACGGCTGGCGGTATATGGCGACCAGAGCATGAAACAGGTGGCCTCGCGGTTAGGCTTCGACGATGTATGTCATTTCTCCCGTTTCTTCAAGAAGGGCAGCGGTCAGGGGTTCACCGAATTCAAACAGAAAACGCTTATCGGGGTGATGTGACCCGCCGTGACCCTAGGCGCCAAAGGCCTTCGCGATGATCCCGTCGAGATTCAGCGGCTCGCTCACCCCGGCCGAAAGACCATAGCGTTCGCGGATATAGCCGCCCTGGTTATAGGCGATCCATACTTTTCCCCGGGCATCTTCGTAGGCGGCGACCTTTAGCGGCAGTTCCAGCGCCGCGATGGGCCGCTCGATCATTACGGGACCGCCGGCTTTGGGATTGCCAAATAGTATGAACTCTATGGGCCCGGAAGACAGGCCCGCCTTTGTGAGCTCGTTTTGCTGATCGATGCGTGAATAGACGGTCACGCCCGCCTTCTCCAGGAAGGCCTGCAACATATCGATGGTTTCCTTGACAGGCAGGGACGAAGGCCTGACGGTGACCCCCGTGGGCGTAGCATCTCCGTATCCTTTGATGCCCTGCAGAAAGGTGAGGATATCCCTGCCGATCTCGCCCGCATGGGTCTCGAGTGCGAAATGGCCGGTGTCGTAGAATTTAACCGTCGCCTTGGGGTTGTCTTTGCGATAGGCCTCGGCGCCGGCGGGCAGGAAATACGGGTCGCGGTTACCCCATACCGCCAGCGTCGCCGGCTGGTATTTGCGAAAATAGCCCTGGAAGGTGGGGTAGAGGCGGACATTGTTCTGATAGTCCTTGAGGAGGTCGAGCTGGATCTCTACATTTCCCTCCCGGTCCAGGAAGTGTTGGTCCAGGGTAATGGTCTCCGGTGCGATGAGTGCGGGGTCGCTGACACCCTGTTCGTATTGATAGTGGGTGGCTTGGATGGTCAGGAACCGTTGGAGATAGTATCTGTTGGCCTCCGTAGGATCTTCCCAATAGCGTTGTATCGGGTTCCAGCCTTCGCTGAGCCCCTCTTCGTAGGCGTTGCCGTTTTGGGTGATCAGGCCGGCGATCTTTCCGGGGTTGGCCACGGCGAGACGCAGGCCTACCGGCGCGCCGTAATCGAAGATGTAGAGGACAAAGCGCTCGAGCTTTAGCTCCTCGATGAACTGTTGCATCACGGCTGCCAGGTGGTCAAAGGTATATTCGAATTTGTCGTGCGGCGGGGCGTCGGAGAACCCGAAGCCGGGGAGGTCGGGCGCGATCACGCGATAGGCTCGGCAGGACGTGCTGAGTATCGGGATCAGGTTACGGAACATAAAGGACGAGGTCGGGTAGCCGTGAAGCAAGAGCAGGACCGGCCCGCTGGCCGGACCGGACTCGCGGTAGAAGATATTGAGACCCTGGATGCGGATATTCTTGAAGCTGATGACGCTGTGTGACATAGGACCTATTTTTTACAAAGCTAACGGACCCGGTTATGGGGACCATAGATAAACGAAGGTATTCATTGTATTTTTCATTTTTTTTAATTTGTCGCAATTGAGAACCGGCAATCTGGACACCCTGATCGACGCCTATGTGCGTGTGTCCGATTTCAACGGTATTATTGAGAAGGTCACCGGGCAATCCTGGTTTCTGGTGGTCCGCGAACGCATCTTTGAACCGCTGCATATGGACCACAGCGGTTTTGACTTCACACATCTGCAAAGCCGCGACAAGGCCATCGGTTATGCCTCGCCCGGGTCCACGATTCCGGTTTCCACCGTGGACTCCACTATCGCCTTCGCGGCGGGCTCGATCTACACGACTGTTGGCGATCTTTACAGGTGGGATTGTGGATTGCGGGCGGGGAAGATCATTAGCCAGACGTCGCGGCAACAAGCCTATACGCCGCATTTGGCCCAATATGGTTATGGCTGGTTCATCAGCGACGACAATGGGAAAAAGGTGGTGGAACACGGTGGCGCCATTACCGGTTTTGTTTCGGACATCCGGCGTGTCCCCGCGGACGGGACCTGTATTGTCATCCTCGAAAACCAGCAGGGCGATTCCAAGATCTCGGGTATGAGCCGGGATATCTATAGTATTGTCGATGGCAAAACCGTAAAGCTTCCTGTTGCAAAAGTCGCTATCTCCATCGACACCGCCGTGTTGCGGCAATACGTGGGACAATACCAGCTCGCACCCAATTTTATCCTGACGATATCGCTGCAGGATGGCTCCTTGTATGCCCAGGCCACCGGCCAGGGGCGAACCAAATTGTACGCGGAAAAGAGCGATCTTTTCTTTCCAAAAGAGATCGATGCCGACATCGAGTTCGTCAGAGGCCCGACCGGCGGCATCGAAAAACTGATCCTGCACCAGAATGGCCGCGACGTTCCGGCGAAGCGGTTGTGACGAGAGGATCGGCGCTCATCTCACCGGTCCCGGACTCAAACCTGCGTCGCTCAAAAAGCTTCGGAATCGGATGCCGCAAAGATGGCGAGGGCACTCGTGCCATCCGGGTCGGCGATCAGCGTTTTGGCTTTGCCGGCATCGATGCGTTTGGTCTCGGACCAGGAGGCGCCCGAGGCATCCTTTTGTACCTGCAAATAGTATTCTCCTTTTTCAATGCCCCGGAAAAGGATGTATTCCCAGTCCCGGCGGCAGATCTCCTCGACGGCGATGGTTTCATCGTGCCGGCGGATGCGGTTTATGCGATGCTCGAAAAACGAAAAATCGATGACGTTGCCTTCTACCAGTTCGCTCAGCGCATTTTTTATCTGCGTCCTTTTGTCTTCGAAGCTTATCGCAGGTGAAGTGTCAAAACAGCCGGTGAGCTCGCTCTTATAGATGCCGTACAGACACTCCAGCTGCTGAAGTGCGAAGGCAATCGCGCCGTTGAGCGAGCCTTGTCTCGCCTGTGCAATTGTTGTCTCGAGTTCCGTCGCGGGGGCCCTGGAATCGCCCATGCGGTCGAGGATGCCGATTATGTCCCTGATGATCTGTGTTTCCAATTCGGTTGGCAGAAATTCCATGGGCGGCCAAATTTTTGATTTCACGCAAATTAGGGTTTTTACACGCGAATACGAGAACAGTGCGTACTGTTAAAATAATGAGAAACTGGCTCAAGGGCTGTCTCTGCTCAGGGGCTGGGGGACTATCTTTATTATCAAAGTCGTTTTGCTCTATGACCCCTGCTCAAAAAACTGGATTGTTTATGGCTGTAGCCGTGGTTACAATGGGGACTGTGTTTTTAGCGCCGCCTATCGCCCAGCCGCTTTCCTTTCATCATTTTGCCGATGACCGGTCGTTGTGGGGAATCCCGAACTTTGGGAATGTGTGTAGCAATCTGCCTTTCGTTCTCATCGGAGTCTATGGCATTTGGACGGTCGCGACCGCGCCGGTTTCCCGGGCTATCCGGTCGATCTATCTTGTTCTCTTTGCCGGAGTGGTACTCACAGGTTTGGGATCAGCATACTACCACTGGAATCCCAACAATGATACACTGGTTTGGGATCGCATGCCGATGACCATCGTCTTCATGTCGTTTCTGGCTGCGACAATGGCGGAGCTGGTGAGTAAGCGGCTGGGTGTGCGGTTACTGATTCCGCTGGTGGCGTTGGGTGTGGGTAGCGTGTTGTGGTGGCACTATACCGAAACCATTGGGCGCGGCGATCTTCGGCTGTATTTTTGGGTGCAGTTCTACCCGATGCTCGCCATCGTGCTTCTCTTATGGTGGTACTATACTCCGGCGGTAAAGCTTATCCTTCCGATCCTTTTGTGGATCGTCGCCTGGTATGGGATCGCAAAGGTGTTCGAGCAGCTCGATTTCCCGATCTATGGGTTGCTTGGGATCAGCGGGCATTCGCTGAAACATCTTGCAGCTGCGGTTTCGACATGGTACTTTGTCATTTTGTTTCGCAAGCAATATCTTAAGGCAGTGGCGGCCGGTCCTGTTGTTTAATCCCCGGATGGGGAACCGCCTTATCGGCGGAACGGCCGCCTTGCCTGAATTGGCTACGAGAATTGCTTTTGAGGAGAGCGACGCATCTTTTGGATGCCTCTAAGTACCTCTTTTTGTAGTTTGGTTCTCAGCCAAAGGAAGTCGACAAGGTCCTCAAAAGGCGCACGCATAAGACTTCGGAGGAATGTATCCAGGTATATGATTCGTTCGTAAGCTGACAAATCAAATAAAATTTTTCTTTCTTCACTTTTAAAGAATGATCGCTGCCGCAGGACGTGGAGGACGATATTATAACTCTTAAAAAATTCTTGCACCCGACAAACATCCTCCCTGGTCCAATAATAGATGCGGGTGGGCTCTGCTGCCCGCACCCTATAGCTGCCATCTTCCATCTCCGCGGCACCTGTGCCGCAAGTGACTGTGGCAGTACCCTCTAAATAAAAATTACAGCATTTCCACCGTTTGTTTTTACAGCGGGTTAATAGTAGTAGCCCGTCTTCCACGAAGATCGAGGTGCCGGTGGGCAGGTCGTCCGGTATCCATTCACCCGGCATCAGGTCCAGAACTTTTACAATTTTAAAGAATTCGTCCCGGATTTCCGGTGGGAAGGGGACGATTGCTTTGATGAGTGCGGTTAGGCGACGCATGGGATAGGTTAGTTTAATAGTGAATGAATTGTGCCGCTATTTCACGGCAACGGCTGCCGATAATTGAAATTAGGACAAAAGGATGTCGGCTGGATGTCTGGCGACACGAATGTGATAAAGATCATTTTAACAATCATGACGTATATCCGCAGTGGAGGCACCGAGGAGGGTGGGAAGGGGATCGGCGATAAGGGATTTTATTTATAAGGGTATACCAGGCATAGCTTATATGCCACAGGATGGCATATGCGCTTTTGGTTGCTTTTTATTGAATCGGTAAATTCAATAAACCATCAACCTTACCAAAGCCATGGAAGAAGCAATCGCTTTCCTGAATAAGATCGCCGAAGGGGAGGGACACGCGCTCAGTCCTGCATGCCTCGCCTACCTTAGAAAAACAATTAAAACGAAAGCTGTAAAAAAAGATGAACACCTGCTCATCGAGGGGCAAGTGTGCGAGAATCTTTATTTTATAATGACCGGGTTGCTGAAATGCTATTATATGCTTCATGGCAAACAGGTTTGTGACTGGTTTTTCGGGGAAATGGAAACGGTGGTCGCGGTCGATAGCTTTTATGATCAGATCCCGACTAAGGATTTTATCCAGGCATTGGAGGATTGCCTGTTGTTTTATATGACATTCGACGAATTGAATTATCTATATAAAAACTTTGTCGAATTCAATGCCGTTCGTGCAGTACTTACCTATAAGTATTTTCGGATCTGGCACCGGCAAGCCAGGAACATCCGCAGGATGACATCCGAGGAACGGTATCGCTTATTAATGGAAACGCAGCCGGACCTGATCAATCGCGTGCCCGTACAAGACATGGCTTCCTACCTCGACATGTCCCGGGAACATCTGAGCCGTATGCGAAGTCGCATAAATTAAGGGATATTTACCGTTTAGATATTTGATGTCATTCGTCTTAACATCTTTTGCGCAAAATAATTTGCGCAAAACACGTGTTCTTCCTGCGCAATCTCACGTTTTTTTATTGGCGATAAGGCGGTTAAGAGTAATTACGCTTAAAATAAGTTTAGGTACAATGGGAAGGAGTTGCAGCATCAAGAGTTTTCGGATGGGAGTGGGTTGGAGCAATACGATTATGGGGCGAGGATGTATGATCAGCAGATAGGCAGATTTCAAATTCCAGATAAATTCTCGGAAAAATATTTTGGAATAACTCCATATCTCTACGCTGCAAATGATCCTGTTGAAAACATTGATATAGCTGGTGACAGTATTTGGGTTACCATTAACAACCAAAACTACTATTTTGGAAATACCAAAGAGGGAGGCTGGGGCTTTTACGGAAGCAATGGCGCAAAGTATGCTGGTGACGATAAATTTGTCAGCTCTCTTTCAAGTGCATTAACTGGATTTGCGAATGTTAAAGATCAAGAAGTGCAGGATAGATTTAATACTTTACTAACTAGTAATTTTAAATTGTTGGTAGAAAATGATAGACCATATTTAAATTCTTTTTTGATGAAAGATGGCAGTAGGTAGTCGGTCACATTATCCTGGCGCCAATAGTAATCTTCAAAGAGTCACTAACCAATATCTTGAATGGTTTGAGCATAGTAATGCTCCGTTGCCTAAACAAAATTTATTTAATAATATTCAACACGATTAGGATGAAGGAAACAACTATAATATTATCAATACTCATCTTATATCTTTTTGTGTCCTATTGTGTACGGCAGATGCTTTTAAAAATTAAATTAGGCTTATTTATAATCGTTTGCATAGGGTACGCTTTATTTACAAATTATTTTTTTGATCTGCTGATCTATCTGCATCAACGTCTGCGAGCTAAAAGAATTTACCTTGAATTTGGGCATGCAGACATAGTGTTGTTAGAGCTATTTGCTGTTTGTATTCTTATAGGGTTGATAAATATAATTTTAGTTCTTATCAAGAAATATAGGAGGAACGACGGTCTGCAAAAGTTTAGAAATAATACACGAATTTGAAATTTGACTTTCTTCCGATTTTGCAGTATAGCAAACTCCCAATCGTGGCGTTAGCTTAATCATGCATCGGTTTTAGATAAGTATTAAATACGCGGAGGATGATGATGGAGCCGTCGGGTTCGATGGTAAAGTGGATGGTATAGGGGAAGGTGTCGAAAGGCTTGACACGGACATTGTCGTAGCGGATGGCCGAGGCAGTGTGGTAGGAGGCTTATCGCAAATGATTGTGGGAGAAATGGTGGCAGACGGCGACGAATTGTCACTCCAAAAAGCGGCCGATCATGGATATGAGGCGATGGCACACGTCCTTAATTCCTCAGTTGGAGGACGAAGCGGTCTTGTGGGCGTTTACGTTTCACAGCAGACTCTCCAGGCAATCCTTGCAAACGGAGGAATCAATACCAGGATCAAAGGTATCGTCGATCCTGGTGGACAATATCCGGACCACCCGCAAAATGAAAGCGATAGCATAAACTTTTTTCTCATATATCCGAAGAATTCGAAGGGAACTACAAATACGCAACCGGAGGCGAGGAAATAAGGTTCCTTAGCGAGCCAATTTCATCGAGCCGGGAAAGCCTTCTTTTAAAGCTAGACCAAAAGAAGGCAACCTGTATCTATTTTGATCCCAACGATTATTCGTCCTACTTTTTCGATCTTGAATTCCTTAATGAATGTTGACAGTGCGTTGGCAATCTTTCTTGAGAAGCTGCCTTTGAAATCTATTCCACCCAAGATCCGGAGTGGACAGCTTAGAATGAAATGTTAGATTAACTGGTTGCCTTCAGGGATTATTTTACTTTTATTGTTGAAAGTCGCACTCTACAACACCAAATGCCCCAGCTCCGGCGCATCCCCGATCCGCTGCAGCTCCCCCTGCACAATAGCCTCCACCTGCCCCCTGATCAATTCAAAATTGGCCATCAAAGCCTCCTCGCTCACATCCCTGACCACCAGCGGCTCGGCAAGAGCCCCGGCCGGCGACGGCAGGTCACTAACCAGCCGGCAGCAAAACGTCTTCACCGGAATCGGCTGCGCCGGCGTATCTGCTTCCATACACACGAACTCCCCCGAGCTAAGAGAGGCGATCCGCGAAACCGGGATCACATGTTCCAACACCCGCGACTGTGTGATCTGAAGATCGCTATAAGTGGCAGTATAGCTTTCCCTGTCCTGCATCGTCTTGCCAAAGCGGTCGGACAGGAGTTGAGCCGTATCGCGGCCCGTTTGGCCCGAGAAGAAATTGCCGCAGTTGTTCAGGATGCCATCCGAGAAATCCTTGCCATAGGACAGCCGTAACTGACTGGCATCTTGCATACAAAGCGTGAACATTCAAAGGATTTAATAAACTACTATGAGACCAACCTGATCGAGGAATGCGGCTGTGGACGTGCAGAATAAACAATCTTCCTGCTAGTATGGTGGCAAGCAAAATATTTCAGGCCAAAGCATCTCATCTTGCGTGTAACTGTTAATTGGATTGCGGATGGTGTATTGTTGCTAACGTATACGATCGCCGAGACTCTAAACTCAACAACCCAACCCAAATCATTCCGCCAAACTCCCTTTCACATATCCCAGCGCTTCCGTGATCATTCCCTCGTTCACCGCCATCAGATTCACGCCCCGCACATATTTTTTCTCAGTGGCTCCCCATTCAAAGCGCCATTGGATGATCGCCCTATTATCCAGGATGGTGACGGTTTCGGGCGAAAATTGTGTGTCGGGAGTATTGATCAGCGCTTCCCAGAATTCGCGGCACGCTTTGCCACCTGCCACCCGCAGGCCGTCAGGCGGAGGAAAGGCTCCTTCCATGACACAGTCTTCCGCAACAAGATTCGAAAGCAACGATGCATCCTTTTGAACAAAAGCGGAATTGAATAATTCGATGACTTTGGATATTGAGTTCATGATGGCTAAAGTTTAAAAAGAAGTGATGACTATCTTTCCCAATTGCTCGCCCTTGGCAAGCCATGCATAGGCATCCGGCGCCTGGTCGAAGCGGAATGTCCTGTCGATCAACGGCATCAGGCGATGTGTCTCGAGGGCCCGGAGCATGGCTTCAAATGCCAGGCGGCTGCCGACAAGCGACGGCCGGAGCGTAATGTCCTTCACAAAAAGGGTGGTGAGTACCCTGTTAAGGCCCACCGGTCGGCCGGGTTTCAAGGTGCCGGAAGGAGTAAGCAAGGTGATCTCGCCGCCCTGTCGGGTAGCCATTGCCGATTGCTCCAGGGTGTCGGTTCCACCGGTCTCCAGGATGCGGTCCACGCCCCGGCCATCCGTCAGGGAGAGGACTTCTTTATGCCACTCGGGATTCGCCCGGTAGTCGATGACATGGCTTGCGCCGAGCGCTCTCAACCGGTCCGCCTTGGCCTCGCTCGAGGTTAAGGCGATCGTTTTCGCACCTGCCATTTTCGCAAACTCGATGGCGAATACGGCAACACCCCCGCTTCCTATCGTCAGGATGGTCTCCCCGGGATGGATAGGTCTTGAACCGAAGAGGGCGGACCAGGCCGTCAGTCCGGAGCAAGGCAGTGTTGCGGCCTGTTCCCAGCTGAGATAGTCCGGGATGGAGACCAACCAATCCTCTTTAAGGACCGCGTACTGGGTCAGCATGCCATCGAACGTGCAGCCCAGCTGATCCATGATATCCAGTCCGACCCTGCCATCCCGCGAGCGGGGAAAATAGTTGCCCATGACCCGGTCGCCCGGTTTAAACCGGCTTACCTGGCTGCCTACCGCGACCACCTCGCCCGCTCCGTCGCTAAGGGGGATTACGACCTGTTTGGCACGCAGGGGATAGGTCTGGCGAAGGATATAGAGGTCCCGCCGGTTGACGGAGGCGGCCCTTACGGCAATAAGCACATCGGTTGATTCGAGTAGTGCCGGGTTTGGATCCGGCAGGTCCTGCACCTTGATGCCTTCCAGCGTTCCAAAAGAGTCGATGTAATACGAGCGCATGTTACTTACTGTTTTATTTATAAGGTAAAGCTACCTTTGTCAAAACGGTGCCTATTGTCTTTTTGCGACAAAATGAAATTGTTGGGGCTTCACCTGGACAGGTATATCGATTATGCAACCTTGAGGGGTATCCCCTATAAGACGATAATCCAGGGTATCGACTATCCACCTGCGGCCGCCGTCGACGCCGCCAGGACGATCGATGCCGAAGATTTCTATGCAGTGATGGAACGAATAACCGCCGGCCTGGATGACAAGCTCCTGGGGATAAGGGTAGGGGGCCATCTTAACCTGAACACCTTGGGGGCTATCTTCCGCATCTCCCAAAAGACGGCAACCGTGGAAGAGGCCTTGTATTACTGCCAGGCCTATTTGATGGCAACCCTGCCGTTTATCTGCGTGGTTAATTCCATTGATGATGAGGCGGCCGTCGTCCATTATCACATCGACAATCCGAACGCTGCCGTTAACCGGGTGGTCCTGGAAACCGTGTTGACGATAGTAGCCCGGGAAATGAAGATCCTTTGCGGGGAGGACACGGAGATCAGATTGTATTCACCTTATTGCGATGGCAGTTATCCCGCGGGTTGGCAAAAAGGAACCGCGTTCCTGGTGCAATTCGACAAGGTACAGCTGAAGGCAGCGCAAAAAAACAATAGCCACTGGGGATTGGATCTGCTGATCCCGGAATATTTGGGACTCATCGAAAGAGTGAAGGCAGATGAGGCTTTTGGCAGCAAGGTCAGGAAGGAGATGCTGTTTATGGCAAAGCCCGATCTTCCGCCTATTGGCCCCGTGGCCTATTCTTTCAACCTCACCACGCGCACTCTTCAGCGGCGGCTCAAGGAGGAGGGCACCAGCTTCAGGGAGATTGCGGAGGGGTTGAATCGCGAGATCTCCCACCTGCTCATCCGTCACGAGCGTTTTCCCATCGGCGATATGGCAAACCTGCTGGGATATGCCGATTCGGCCTCCTTTATTCATATGTTCAATAAGTGGTTCGGATGCAGTCCGCAAAAATTCCGGGCCGAACTGGCCATGGCCAATAGATCTTGAAGCTGGCAACAACGACTGGTAAAACGGGGCTTAGTGGCTCAGCGATCGGCCATTCGGAACTGCCAAAGGATTTCGAAACGCACCAACCGGAGGTTTGGGGAACTACAAGGTTCTCCGGCTTTGCGTCTGAGTTTGCCTCGGTCTACGGTGTTCAACGATGAGGTCGCTTCGGAAGAGCCAGACTATCGGCAGGATATTTCGATTTGATCTCGGATTTAACGCGGTCGCACCAATCGATCAATGTCTGTTTCTCCGCGGGGTTCAGGATTGCGTAGCGATGTATCCAGGTGTAGGATTCCAGCGGCATGTCTCCTCTCTTTAATTGCTCGATGCAGTCATCCATCTTTTTATATTGATACGCAATCCTGCGTCCTGCGAAATCATCGAGGTTGAAATGACTTTTTCCATTCTTGATGTGGTTATTGAGCCACCAGCCGATGGGCTGAACTTCAGCGTACCATGGATAAACCGTTTTGTTCGAGTGGCAATCCGCGCAGGAAGCCTGCAGAATCTTATTGACATCGGGTGGTATCGCGTACACCGTGCTGAGGCTCTTGTCGGTATTGCCTGAAAGATTTTTTGCGGGGCGGATAAACTGGATAATTATAAAGATCGCAACCAGGACAAGGAGTACTTTCTTGATCATATGCCGGCGATTTTTTACAAATATAGAGAATGAACCAACTTGACAGTTAGTGATTTATATCAAATGGCCTCACGGCAAAATACCCCAGCACGATCGCTCCGGTAAGGCTCAACCAGCCAAACCATTCGCCCCATCGGCTAAAAAGCGCGTGGCCCGACGACGGCCGCGCAATACCCATCACGCTCACGAAACCCGGGGCCTCGCTGCTGGCCTCTGTGAGCACCCGGCCACGGTCATCGCTGATGGTTAGCCGCCCCTCCCGGGCATTGCGTACAAGGGTATACCCGTTGGCAACTCCCCCTACGATAGCGATGCGCGAATGCCACCAGCCATCCTCTACAAAATCCCAGGCCGGGTCATACATGATCCCTATATCCGCCTGCCCATACTGGCGGATATAATTTTCGAAATCGAAATCCTTACAGATGGCCGCCCCTTCGGCGCCAAAGATTCCCGGCTGAGAACCCCGCCGGAAGCCATCCAGGAACATCCGCAGGATGACATCCGAGGAGCGCTACCGTTTATTGATGGAAACGCAACCGGACCTGATCAATCGCGTGCCCGTACAGGACATGGCCACCTAGCTTGACATGTCCCTGGAGCACCTGAGTCGTATGCCAAGTCGCATAAATTAAGGGATATTTACCGTTTGGGTATTTGATGTCATTCGTCTCAAAATATTTTGCGCAAAATCACTTGCGCAAAACACGTGCCCTTCCCGCGCAATCTCA
>Ga0134126_10005598_pt1 | contig 15681 bp, 13 predicted proteins | sample KB31752_FD_96881 | JGI IMG/M metagenome (GOLD analysis project Ga0134126, IMG submission 96881) | Terrestrial soil microbial communities with excess Nitrogen fertilizer from Kellogg Biological Station, Michigan, USA - KB3-175-2 | ecosystem: Environmental > Terrestrial > Soil > Unclassified ...
GATGGACGAGCCCTTCAGTGCGCTGGACGTGCTGACGGCGGAGAATCTGCGCACCGACCTGATTGAGCTGTGGGGCAACGGCAAACTGCCCATCAAGGGCATCATCCTGGTCACCCATAACATCGAGGAGGCGGTCTTGATGTGCGACCGGGTGCTTCTGATGTCGTCCAACCCCGGCCGGATGGGTTCGGAGATCAAGATCGAGCTGCCCCAACCGCGCGACCGCACCACGCCGCAGTTCGAGCATTATGTGGACCAGATCTATGTCGAGATGACGGCCCGGCGGGTCGAGCGGCTGCAACAGCAACAGGGCCGCAACGCCGGCATCGAAGTGCCGCTGGTCCATGTCTCGCCCAACCAGATTGCCGGCCTGATCGAAGCCTTGGCCGCACCTCCCTATGACGGCAAGGCCGACTTGCCCGACATCGCCTATGAGCAGGAACTGGAAGTGGACGAACTCTTTCCCGTGGCCGAAGCCATGCAGTTGCTGCACCTGGCCGATGTCGAAGGCGGCGACATCAGGCTCACCCATATGGGCAAGCGTTTCGCCGACGCCGATCTCAATGAGCGCAAGGAGATATTTTCCCGCGCGTTGATGAATTATGTGCCGCTGGCGGTCCATATCCGCCGGGTGCTGGACGAACGGGCGAGCCATTCCGCCCCCCGCACCCGCTTCCTGGACGAGCTCGAAGACCACATGACCGAAGAGGCCGCGGAAGATACGCTCAAGACCGTGGTGAGCTGGGGCCGCTTCAGCGAGCTCTTTTCCTACGACGACGACGCGGCGTCGTTCAGTTTGGAAAACCCGACTTAGGCTCAATCTCTCCGGCACGATCAAACTTCGACGGATCATGCGTTCGCGTGTATTATATTCTCGATCGCCCGTTCAGTAGGGAAGATCAGGCGCGCTGTGGTTTCCGTATTCAACGCGCTTTCCAGTTCCAGCGTGCCGCCATGGCATTCCATCAAGGCCTTAGCGAGCGCAAGGCCCAATCCCGTGCCTTCCACATTGCGCGCGAAAGGTGAGGCGATCGGGCGGAACGGTCCATCGCCGCTTGGATGAATTCCCAGCAAAGTCGCATCCAGATCGGAGAATTGGACATCCTCGCCGACGATCAAGGAGCTCGTGGCGGGATCGAAATTAATCATTCCAAAGTTCTTTTCTGCCCGGGGTCCCGGCCATGCGTGCTCGCTCTTGTGATGCTATAAACTGGGGATCGCCGGCTTCGGCCGGATTTGGTTAATGGGATGGGGACCTGATACTCTTGATGCTGTCATTTTCCGCTTCGATTTGCCAGCAACAAACACGCAATCAGATGAATCGCTTGCTCCCACTAAACCTGCTCCGTCGAATTGATATTCTTCCGGGAGCGCACCACCGGAGTATTTTTTCCGGCCTGGCGTTCGTCTCGACCTTCATTGTGATCGCAAAGCTATTCGGCGCGCTGAAGGAGGTGGCGGTCGCTGCGCGGTATGGCACCGGTTCGGCGGTGGATGCCTATGTCTATATATTCAATCTGTTATCATGGCCTTTGTCGGTCTGGATCAGCACATTGGGGATTGTCCTAATCCCCTTATTTGTGCGGGCAAATCGGGACCAGCCGGCTCAACTTGCACAATTCGAGCGCGAATTCTTTTCACTCTCACTGGCAGCGGGCGCCGTCCTGGGGATCATCGGGGGGCTGGCAATAACAGCCATTCTGATTTCTTCCGCCTCCGGTCTTTCTCCGGGCACAATGTCTTATGCCCGCTGGATGGCGATACCGCTGGCAGTGATCGTGCCGATGGGATTTGCATCCACACTGTTCGCCACCCAACTTATGGTGAGCCGCCGGCATACCAATAGCCTGTTTGAAGGCATTCCCGCACTCTGCATACTCATCGCTGTTCTCCTGTCCCATGACCAGACGGGGCGATCGTTGGTGATAGGCACCGTGGCCGGATATGCAGTCCAATTGGTGACGCTGATTCTTTCTGAGTCCGGATTTCGAAAAGCAATTTCTTTTTCGCTCGAATTTCGTTCACCCTTGTGGGCGGAGGTTCGCAAGTATTCGTTGATAGTCATATTGAGCCAACTCCTGATCACCGCGAGCGGCGTTCTGGACCAGGTCATGGTTGCGCATCTGAATGGCAACGCGAATGCCGTGCTGGGTTATGCGGCGCGACTGCTGGCGCTTTTCACGGGCCTAGGGGCGACAGCGATCGGCAGGGCCCTCCTGCCGGTGTTAAGCGAACTCAGGGCCGGCGGGGAAGGACAGGAAAGCGCGATAGCAAAGCATTGGGCTTCCATCCTGTTTTTCATTGGCGCCGTAGTGGCAGGCCTTGGCTGGATTACGGCCCAAACATTTGTCCACGTTGCATTTGAACGGGGGGCTTTCTCGTCCCAAGATACTCTGCATGTGGCAGAAGTGCTTCGCTTTGGGTTCCTGCAATTGCCTTTCTATTTTTCGGGAATCGTCATTGTTCAACTCGTCGCCAGCAGGGCTCAATATTCAGCGTTTCTCTATGCAAACGCCATCGCGCTGGCCGGCAAGGTGGCATTTAATTTCACCTTTATACCCATGATGGGGGTAAAGGGCGCCGCCTTGGCCACCGCGCTCATGTATGCGGTATCATTCGCGGCCTTATGGGTGCTTTCAGCAAAAGCAGAACGCGCGACAAGATAACATGCGAATAGCGTTCGTTATCTATTCTTTGAGCGGAGGAGGTGCGGAGCGCGTGACCGCCATTCTGGCGCAGCATTGGGCTGACACCGGGCACGAGGTGAGAGTCATGACGTTCGCCGATGAGAACGCGAACTTCTACAAGCTGAAATCCAACGTTGAATATGAGACTCTGCGTTGTGCCAGCGCTGGAATGACGCTGTGGAAAAAGATCGTCTTGAATTTGTCACGAATATTGAAGCTGCGGCGGCGGTTGAAGGTCTTCCAACCCGATGTCGTGATCGGAATGATGTCCACCACCAGCGCAATTGTAGCCCTAGCTTCCATAGGATTACGTTGCACGGCAGTGGGATCGGAACGCGTTCATCCCCCGCTGGATCCTCTCCCACCATTTCAAAATTTCATACGCAACGTCAGCTATCGCTTTCATGATGTCGTTGTGGCGCAAACCAAAGAGTCGGCGCAGTGGATAAGAACCCATACGGCAGCCAGGACGGTGCATGTTATTCCCAACCCGCTAGCATGGCCGCTTGACGCGAAAGAGCCGATCCTCGCGCCCGCCGATTTTTGTCCCGCAGGCAGGTTTGTTATCCTGGCGGTGGGTCGCTTGGTGCCTCAGAAAGGCTTTGACAGCATTATAAGCGCGTTCGCCGCCATTTATAAGGATCGTCCCTCCTGGGATCTGGTCATTCTTGGCACCGGCCCCGATAGGCGCAGCCTTGAAACGCAGATAGATCAACTGGGGTTGAAGGGACGGGTTTTCCTTCCTGGGAGGGTAGGAAATGTCGGTGATTGGTATAAACGCGCCTCGATATTCGCGATGACATCCCGGTTTGAGGGTTTTCCGAACGCACTTCTTGAAGCGATGGCGTACGGGCTGCCCGTCATAAGCATGGACTGCGACACTGGACCCCGCGACTTGATTGAGCACAATGTCAACGGTCTATTGATCGCGTCGGGCGATCAAGCCGCCTTTGCCGAAGGCTTGCAACAGTTGATGGAAGATGAAGATCTGCGCCGCCAGCTTTCGGAGAAAGCACGAGACGTGATCAAGCGTTACGCGATCGGCGATATTTCGGAGCAGTGGCTTAGCTGCTTCAATTCGCCAGGCACGAACAAACGGTAGCCCAAAAATCATGGAAGCGGTCGCAAAATCATATCGAACATTTTCTGGAAGGCCATCCGGCTATTCCACCAGTGCCCGCCATCCGTCGCTGCTCGCCACAGCCATGAGCTATCTGCTCATATTGTACATTTATTCTTCTTTTGCCTGGATCGTCATGGCGGTTTATCCGGCGATCAAGGTTGCCTATCTCCTCTATCTCTTGCTTGCCACATTGCCCTTCTTGGCCGCCGTCAATCGTTCTGTCATTGATGTTTTTTACGACCATTTGCCGTTTCTTCTTTTGATCGCCCTTTATTTTGCTTATGTTTCGATCCAATACGTCTTATTTGGAATGGCAACCATCCCCTCGGTGCGGGATGACTATTTCGTCAAAGGCCAATTCGTCGCCACCATTCTTTTTTCATTGGTTGCCTTTGAGCTGAGCTTCAATTTCCGCCATCTGTTGATCGCGCTCTACGCCGTCGTGATATTCAGTTGCGCGGTCAATCTGGTGGAGTTTTTCGATCCGCTTGCGCTTCCGATGCAATTCACCACGGTTCCGGGGCGCGCGGCGGGATTTTATCTGAACCCGAATATCTCCGCGCTCTTCATCGCCAGTGCCGTGCCGTTATTGTGCTGGCGCGCAGGCGGCACGAGCAGATTGTTGTGCTATGCGGTCACGGGAATTGGAACCTTCTTGACGTTTAGCCGGGGCGGCTGGGCGCTCTGGTTCGTGGCGGTGGCGATTACGGAATTGGCCCGCGTTGACTGGAGAAATTTCCAACTGACGACAAAGAGCGTTATCGGCATCTCGGCAGGACTGATCTGCGCCATCGCGCTGATTGTTGCATTTGGGCCGGCATTTTCGTTTCTCGTCCAAGAGCTGGCGCCCAACCTCGATTCCAACACGGCCACCCGCCTGGAGTTGCTGAACACCGAAACGACACTCGATCGGCTGGAACTCGCCCGTCAGGGCCTCATCGCATTCACCAGTGCGCCAATCTTTGGCCACGGTGTGGGCTATACCGTGCAATGGGAGTTCGGGCTCTCGGTCCACAACATGTTCGTGCTCATGCTGGCGGAACAGGGAATTATCGGCCTTATATGGCTGATTGTGCTCATCGCTGTTTGGTGGCGCTATCCGCGCCCCTTTGGATGGTGGCTGGCGATTCTCTTTTGCGCGGCCGCACCAACCACACATAATTACTTTGACGGCGCGCTGCCCGCCGTGCTGATAGCGCTCTATCTCGTGGCGCCACATAGATTGTCCGCAGCCGCCTCCGTGACGACGCCCAGCGCGGACCGGCGGGCTTGATCGAATGCCATGACAATCTCCTAGGAAGGATCATCGGAAGTGGCGGTCCGGCTGGAAAAGGATTGTGCCAGCGCGAGGCCGATAAGGACCGCATATGTCGATGCCACGGCGGGCATCTGCAGGCTGAAATCTACCAGCGAATGCATCGCCACCAGCGAGGTCGCGCCAATTCCTACCAGCGAATAGAGTCTATTCTTGCGCCTTGTGAAAAAGGCTCGCAGAAACTTGCCAACCAGCCATGACATCGCAAGCCACCAGCTTACGGCCGCCGGCAATCCGAGACCCGCGGCAGATTCCAGCCAGTCATTGTGCGCCTTGTCGAGGATATAAGGAATTACCTGGATCGCGTACATCGGGTAGGCGTCCTGGAATGCCCCGGGTCCCAAGCCCAACCAGGGTGCGCTCGCGATCATCCTTGTGCTCGCCCCCCATTCCACCCGTCGCAAAGGTTCCGCGTTTGGCACCGTCAAATCGAGAAGGCGTTCGCTTAGAAGGCCGCCGCTTATCCATACGAGTGCGCCAATCAGGAGCACGCCCATAGCGGCCATCCCGATCAGAAGCTTCCTTTTTTCTCCGCGAGACCGCGCCGCCGTGAAAATCGCCATGATCGCGAGGCCGATTAATGTTGCGATGAAACCTCCTCGCGAACCAGTGGCGACCAGAGCCGATACCGTCAAGATGGTCGCAATCAGAAGCGGCGCGCCGGAGCCGAAAGCGAATTGCAGCGTGGTCAAGGTCAAGCGGCGAAAACCCTTGGACACCTGAATCCGCTCGCCTCCCACCTCGACCAACCGGGCGGCGGCGGCCAGCGCGGCCATTCCCTCGTAGGTTGCGAAGTTGTTGCGCTGAACGAACGGACCCGAAAGCAGGTCCAGCGTGGCGGGCATCGCATAAAATAGCCGAAACTGTTGCGTGTCAGTCAGAGCGATTGCGAACGCATACACGGCATAAAAGGCGCCGATGATGATCAATGCGGTCAGGAGGCGGCTGGCGCGCCCTTCGTCCCGGCTGAGGGTGAAGGCCAGCCACGCAATGGCGACATACGTGGCAAGCTTGCCGACCTCATTCGCCGTACGCCACCGATTGAGGGATATGGCTCCCGCAATGGGATGGCCAATAATACTCGCCGTGGATGCCCAGAGCGGATGCGTCCATCCGGCAGGCACCACAGGAAGGGTTTGAATGACGGCCCAAATGAGGGTTAAAGCCACGAAAAGCAGCGGTATCCAGGCGCGCTTGAAATTTTCCCACTGGACTTTTGGCGCAGCCGCCGCCCAGAAAGACCATAACAGCCAGCATACCGCAACGAGGATGGTAAGGAGTCCCCACGACCATTCGCGGTTGCTCCCCAGCGGAAACGGCGCCCACGCAATAATGGCAATCAGCAGCCAGAAGCAGACGACGCGCGCCAACCTACCAAAATCCTGGAACGATAGCCGTGATGGTTCAGGAACGTCCACTTTCACCACGAATTACGATCCTTGGGACGAAGCTTTGCGCCGTCGCGCCTCAACCCAGCGATTTATGTTTCTTATTGTTTCGGGCGACTGGCCATAGGCGCGTGTCATCAGCCGTGCACCTTCCGAGGTTCCCAATAATGGCAAGAGGTCATCCCGCAGCGATGGTTCTTCCCATAGCACGCGCGCCTGCCGAAGGACCTCATCCCTTGTCTGCTCATCGAGGTCCGGCCAAAGCCGGGCGCCGAGCCGGGCGCGCATGCCTGCCAGAAAATAATCGTAGGGCGCGACAGTGAACGCCTGATCCAATGCCTGGCCGGCCTTCTTTGGATCCCCGCCCATCAACATCGCGGCGTAATAAGTCCAGCCCTCGGAAGAGGCCGGCGCGTTTCCCAATCCATTTTCCATCACCGCCAGAGCTTGCCTGGGGCGATCGCCGGCGTAGAACATGGATTCCGCGCGTGATATCTGCGCGTCGCCGTCCAACCCGTTGCTTTTGCCAAGCAGCTCGGCCGCATCGCGATACGCGGCTTTTGGCATCGCGGTGCCGTTCGAGAGAAAATTGGGGACCGGGAATGCCGCGTCAACCGCCACTCCGTCCCGCAACTCAATAATGCCGACGGTCGCCAAAAATAGCGAAGGGAGCGCCAGGAAAATGCCGATCAGCCAGGTCCGCCAATTGTTCACCGGACGCCCCCTTTAGCCAGCGTCAGACCCTCAGTCGGTGTAATATTTATTGTAGTAATGATAGTCCTGATAGCCGTAGCTGTAATATTGGAAGCGGGACATATCCGCTCGCGCAAGGGCGATGCCGGCGATGGGCGCATGAGCGTCCATCAGCGAACGCAGCGCATTCGAAACGCCGTCCCGGGGAGTCTTTTCCCAGCGTGTGACAAAGAGCACGGTATCCACGAGCTGACTCAGAATTTTCGTGTCGTTCACCGGGAGCACCGGCGCGGAGTCGATGATGACCAGATCGAAGGCCTTGGCCAGGTTTTGAATCAGGTGACGCATCGCCTGCGACGCCAGGAGGTCCGATGGACTCGCCGGCTTGGTCACACAAGGAAGCGCCAGAGCGTCCGAACGCGGGTCCTTTGCAAAGCAATTCTCCAGACTTTGCGTTCCCGTGACAGCCTCTACCACTCCATAGCGGGGATCGCGAAGGCCAAGGGCTGAGGCCACCGTGGGGCGCCTGAGATCTCCGTCAACAATGATGGTCTTGAGGCCGCTTCTCGCGCCCAGCCTGGCCAGGCTGACGGCCAGCGTGGTTTTCCCTTCACCCGGGACAGAGGACGTAACAACGATGACTTTTGGCTGCTTGTCCACATTGGACAGCGACAACGCCAGATGCAGTCCCCGGATGGCCTCGGAAAACGACGACATCGGCTTGTCGACGATCCGATCCGCCGCATTGACCGGTTCGCCCCGGCTGACGGGGGGGACCTCGGGGATTGTCGCCAAGACCGGGAACCCGAGAACGGTTTCCACCTGGTAGGTGGTCCGGAAACCGGAGTCCAAGCGCTCGAGGATTGCCGCAAACATCAATCCCAGCAGGAAACCTACGGGGATCGCCACTCCGAGCACCAGGAGCTTGTTGGGATAGCTCGGTTTAATGGGAACTTCGCCTCGCGAGATGATCCGGGCATCGGGGGTCTCGATGCCCTGCTGGTCCTGCGTCTGATTCAGCTTTGAAAGAAACGCCTCATACATGGATTTGGCGGATGCGGCGTTCGATTGCAGCGCGGCAAGTTTCACCTTGAGCTTATTTTGATCGCCCGACTGGCTCTCGATCTGCTTCAGGCTGCTTTCCAGTGAACCAACCTGTGCCTGGGCAATTGCCACATTGTTGGCAACGCTGCGCACAACGCGCTCTACTTCCTCATTGATCTTGCTTTCCAGATTGGTCTTTTGCGATTCCAGGTCCAGCATTTTCGGGTTGCGAGGCCCATATTTGCTGGAAAGGTCCGCCTCTTGCCGCATCAGATCGGCTTCTTGGCTGCGCAGCTGGGCAATGAGCGGCGAGGAAACCGCCTCGGAAATGTCTGCGGCGTGCCCGGCGCGGGCAAGCGCGGAGATGTGCGAATAGGTCGCCTCTTTTTCCGCCAGGTCCGATTTGGCGGCTACCAGCTGCGCGCTGATGGCGCTCATCTGCTGATCGACCACCGAGCCGCCATTCTGGGTCTCACTGAGACCATTGGCAGCGCGATATTGCTGCACGGCCTCTTCCGCGGCCTGGGATTGCTTGGAAAGATCCTGGATGCGATCCGCGAGCCACTTGGTGGCTTTTTGCGTCGCCTCGAACTTGGCGTTCAGTTGGTCTTCGACATAAGCGTCGGCGATGGCGTTGTCGATGGTGGCGGCATCATATCGGTCCGGCGACTCGTAAGTAACGCGGATCGCGGTGGACAGGCCCAGCGGCGTGACGGTGAGATGCTTCTCGAACTCGTCGATCAGCCTGTTTCTCTCGCTGTTCAGGCCGAGAGCGTCGTTGTGCATTTTGTCCCGGCTGGGAAACCAGCTCGCCGGATTCAGAAAGGCGAGATATTGCGTCCAACCCTTCGTGTCGCGGAAATAAGCATTGTCCTTGAGGTTGAGCTTGTCGATGACGCGGCCGGCAATATCGCGCGAGGTCAGGATCTGGACCTGGTTCTGGACCCCGGTCGGATCCGTGGGCAATCCGGAAAGAACGCTCGAAACGTCCTCGATGCTGTTTTTCCGCTGGTCCAGCATCACGACGGAGCTTGCCGCGTAATAAGGCGTAAGCTGAAACAGGATGACGATTGCGAGCGCGACGACGGCGGCGGCCGTCCCCAGAATGACTTGCCGGCGCACCCGCAAGATGCGCAACAGCACCGCCAGATCGATGGCATGCGCGTGGCGTGGCGCGGACAGATCCGCCTGCTCCGAAACCGGATAAACGGGCAGCCCGTTGGGTGAAGACGGCGATAGCGGCTTTTGCAACGTCATATTGTCCGTTCCGGTGCGGGTTTTGGCCCCAGCTCCTAGCGGCTTTTAGCCCCTTTCCCAACCACCATCTGCACCTTTGGTGAATATCCCGCGCCGCAAAAAGCTGCCTTCAATCGGGCAACCTCTTACTGCTGCAGGTTTATTCCCACCAGGATCAGATTATCGCGAAAGTCGGATCCGGTGGCATCGGTGGTGCGGTCCGTATAGTCATAGCTGGCGTTGAGGCTAAGGTGCCGGTTCAGCAGATATCTCACGCCAAGGCCGAGATCGGGATATGCATCATGCCGGGTCAGCCCGGGGTAGGACGCCGTCACAAAGCTCGCATGGCCCTGGATAATGACGTTGCGCCTGAGTTCGTAATCGGCGCTGGCTCCTACCGCATCACCGACCATGATCGCCGTACCCGCCATAACCACCTGAGTCAGAGTCCGGCTGCCTGTAAGGTGGACCGTAATCAGTGGCGTCGCCAGCCAATCCAACTGAACACCATAGTCGATTCCGGAGAGGTTTTTCAGCGGCGCGGTGAAATCGTATTTCAAGACACCCAAATAGACTTCACCGCTGACAAGGTGGGTGACCTGCAAATCCACGCCGCCGTCGATCTTGTAGCCATTGGATGAGCGATGCACGCCCGTTCGGTCGAGAAATTGATCGAAAGAACGAGACTCGTAGGTGCCGCGCACGAAGCCCGAATAGCCCGGTGAGAAATCGTAGAATGATTTTACGTAACCCTGATAATCGTCAAAGCTACGATCGGTGTTGTTTATGAACCCGCCGCCATTCAAGGGCGTTTGCAGGTAATCAAACCGGTCGAATATTCCGCCTGCCGAGAAGCCAAGACGCCCCGGACGCGTCGTGCCGTCAAGTTCCGCGTGGTCGTTGTAATAACGATTTGGCGATTTCTGGTTGCCGACCGTGTTGGGGGACGAGAGCAATTCGTGAAGCTCGGCGACAGCACCGTTGGCATAAAGCGAGGTTGAGCCCGGCTCGTTTCCAGCGCCGACAATATCGTAGCGGGTATCCGCTCCTACGTCCCAGTCCGCCAAGCTCTCTTGCGAGTACTTGGCATACTGGTAATCGCTCACACCGCCATATAATTCCGCCATGCCCCGCTGCCACTGCGATTGCAGTTTGAAGGACGGAGCGATGGTGAAGAAATAATCGCTAAGCTCGCCGGTCGCGGTGCGAAACACATTGGTGTCGTAGGAGCCATCGAGTCCGAGCTGTGGAAACAACAAAAAGCTTCCCATCCGAATTCCAATCGGATCGAACTCAGGCCGCGGACGCTGCATGACGGGGATATCTTCTTCCGCGGTGGAAGCCCTCTCCGCGCCTGGAACGGGCGTCGGAAGAGCCGGAGCCACCGGCGTCAACGTACCGGGCGCCGGCGCCGCAGATTGAGCAATCGCTGCATTGGAGAAACCCAGCACCGCCATCATCGCGGCAAGAGAAATTATGGTAAATGCGCGCGGCGTCACTGAGCTATGCCCCTCTGTCAATCTTCAATTCAATGCATACACGTTACGAGCAGGAGGGCCCGGAGCACGGACGCGGCGGGGCTGTGACCACCGCTGCGTTGGCGGTAGCCAAGCCACCCGCCGCGGCGGCGGCCCCCACCGCCACGCCGGCAGGATTGGTGGTAGCACCCGCGCTCAAGCCGGCAGGACCGGCAGCGGCGGCTGCCCCCACAGTGCCAGTAGGACCAGCCGGAGCGGTCGGAGCCGTCGCGGCGGTCACGCTGGGCGCCGCTACCGCGGCGCTCGCCACCGCAGCCGGCGCACCATTGGAAACGGCGGCGGCCGAGAAAGAACCCTGAGATCCGGACGGCCCCTCGTTAGCAACACTGGTAGCGATTGCCGTTGCCGCAGCCGCGCCGCTGGTCGCAGAAACAACCGCCGACGCTTGACCTAAGCCCTGTCCGATCACGCCAGCGGGAACACTTGCCAGTGCGGGTGTCGCCAACACCGCGGCGGTGACGGACGCCGCAGCAGCGGCGCCATAAGTGGCGATCGCGCCTTCCTCAGCCGCAGCAATCGCGGTCGCAACCGAAGTGCCTGCTGCCTGGGCGGCGCTGACCGCCTGCGCCACGCTTGCCTCAATCGCCGCAGCCTGGTCTGGCGTGATGGCAGCAGCATCCTGTGCGAAAGCGGGCAATCCCGTCATAGTCGCAACCGATCCGCCCAAAATCAGCGAAACCGCCAGGGCGGACGCCTGCATTTTCAGGCCCAACGCACGGACTTTGATCATATTTTCCCCCAGCCAACGGCACTTTGAGCGCGCTAAGCACCCCAATGTACGGAAAGCTACACGCTATTCTCGACGGTTACAATATTGTGGCTAACCGTCTGACGCGAAAAGCGAAAATGGTTAATATCGGAGGCGTAGAAAGCCTTTCGGAATGTCCCCGAAAAGGGCCGATTCCAGAACCTTAAAACACCCGGTCGCCCACCCGGATGATATCCCCCGGACCGATCTTGGTGGTCTGGTCCGCCGGCGCTTTTACTTCATTGTTGCTGCCGTTATGGCGGACATAAACCACCGTATCATCCGCCCGATAGGTATAGCCCCCCGCCAGGGCTATGGCGTTCAAGGCATTCATGCCGCTGATATAGGGATATTGGCCGGGCGTCTTGACCTCGCCGATGATGTAAAAGGGCCGGTAATTCTCGACTTCCACGCTCAGGCGGGGATGCTTTAAATAACCCTCTGAAACAAACATATTCGTGACCGACGCCACAAATTGATGGATCGTCAGGCCGGCGGCAGGCACCTGCCCCAGCAGCGGCAGTTGCACCTGACCCGCGCCGTCAACCAGATATTCCCCGCCCAGATCATCCTCGCCATAGACGACCAGTTTGATCTTGTCCCCGGACCCCAGTTTGTAGTTTTCGTCTTGCGGACCGCTGATGGGCGCAACCGGGAGAGGACTGGCTGCAGCGCCCGCCGATGGATTCTCCATCGTCCGCTCCCCGCCAGGGACCGGCACGCTGGACTGGGCATGGGCAACGGGCACCAAACCCGCCGCCAGCAAAACCGAAAGGGCTAAAGCCCCCATCCACCGCATGAACCTGTCCCTACTCACGACATTCGCCTTTACAAATCCCACGACAGTTCTAGCTCCGCTTCCGGCGCGCTTCTAGGAAAAAGCCCGGTAATATTACCGCCACATCGGCTTCCTGAATTACGTCGCCAGAAACCGGCAACCACGGCCCTCGAGCACGGCGGCCGACAACCGGCCCGTGGCGTATGCGCCGGTGTCAACGCTTAAGCGATGGCCGCGCCGGCCGGCTTGCTCCACGGGCGTGTGGCCGTACACCACGACCTTCTCGAAGTCGGCCCGGGAAAACAGGAAATCCTCGCGAATCCACAGCATGTCCTGCGGATCCTGATCCTTGAGCGGAACCCCCGGCCGCACGCCCGCATGGACAAAGAAGTACCCGCCCAGTTCGTGGCAATAAGGCAGGGATTGCAGAAAATCGACATGCGCCTGTGGGCAATTCACCACAAATTCCCGGCGCGCTTTTTCGAATTCCGCTTCGTCGTCAAAGCGCGGCGGCATCACGCCGTAACTGACCAGCGTTTCAGGGGCGCCGAACGGCTTCCATGTCCGGTAGAATTTGGCATCGGCAATGAAATCCAGCACGGCCTGATCGTGATTGCCTCTCAGGCACACGACGTTGCCTTCTTGTTTGATCTTGAGCAGGAAGTCGATGACGCCTTTTGAATCGCGCCCGCGATCCACATAATCGCCCACGAAGATGACGGTGGTGCGCAGATTCGCATGGGCCGCATCGTTCTCGATCATGGCCCAGAGTTTTTGCAACAGATCGAGCCGGCCATGAACATCGCCGATCGCGTAGACGCGCTGGCCGGCGGGAACGATAGCGGGCTCTTTTTCCCGGCGCGCGAACAGCGATGACCAGCTCGACCGCCGGGGCCGCGGCTGATCATTCGCTTCATCGTCATTTTGCACGATCTTCTTAATCATCAATTCAGCACGTCTTGTGACCGCGCGAGCCGATCAGTCGCCCGCGCCCTTCCATACATCAAAAAAGCCGTTTCGTGGCATGAACAAAATATCTCAGCGCGCCGTGGCGTCACCCGTATAAGCGCGAAAAATGCGGCATTTTCTTGGTTGAGAGAATGTTACTCCGCTTCTGAGAATACGCGGAAAATACGCGGAAAATAAGCGAAAAACGCGATCATCTAATCCAAGCCGACCTTAAAGCGCGCCTGCCTAACCTCCACGCCGTTGGGGGATCAAATCATGCGCGACTTGTTGAGGTTGGGGACGTTATGCGTCCTGTTGGCGGCATATGGCTGTGCTTCGCCGGCGGGAATTACGGGTTCAATCGACATGCGCGAACCCGTGTCGGCGATGGAGGCGGGCGCGCCGCTGCCACATGCCAGGTCCATGCCGGACAGCCAAGTGGAAGCGCCCGCGCCCGCGGGCTTCGTCAGCTTTTGCATCCGGTTTCCCGATCAATGCATGACGTCAAAAAACGCGCCCGCGACCGTGACATTGTCCCCGGCCCAATGGCTCCAGTTGCAGGAAGTCAATCAGGTGGTCAATCTTGCGATTAAGCCAATGGACGACCAGCGCCATTATGGCCGCGCCGAGTATTGGAACATTCCCACGGACGGTTTTGGCGACTGCGAAGATTATGCGCTGACCAAACGCCGCGACCTGATTGCCGATGGCCTTCCCGCCCAGGCGCTGCGGATCGCGGTGGTTCTGACGCAACGGAACGAAAGCCACGCTATCCTCACGGTGGCGACCGATCACGGCGACTATGTGCTCGACAATCTCAGCAATGCAATTCAGAGTTGGGACCAGACGGGTTATCAATGGATCGAGCGCCAGGATCCCGCCAAGGCGTGGGGCTGGGTCTCGCTTGACCCATCCCGCAATCCGGCGCTGGTCGCGTCCATCAATTGACAGTCGTCGTCAGGCGGACGGCATAGCCCGGGCGATCAAGTCGTCGGCCGCAACCTTGCCCGGCAAAGCGCCAAAAGTCAGGCCCGCGCCATCCATCAGCCGCGCCTCGCAGAAAGCCTCGGCGACGAAGGATGGCGCCGTGCGCGCAAGGACAACACCTTGAAGTGCCAGCGCCGTGGTTTCGACCAGGCGGCGGGCCTCAGCCTCTTCTTGGGATTGCGATAAGCCGGTTTTCGCCGCTTCGATCACGCGATCGAGCAAGGGCAACTTCCCCGCCCCCGATTCCAATTCCGCGATAAAAGCATTGCGGGCATCTGGCGTCCGCGCCAGGGCGCGCAGCACATCCAGGCAGATCACATTGCCCGAACCTTCCCAGATGGAGTTGAGGGGCGATTGGCGGAACAAGCGCGGCATCACGCTTTCCTCGATATAGCCGGCCCCGCCATGCGCCTCCATCGCTTCATAGACGAGATTGACCACCCGCTTGTTGAGCCAGTATTTGCCCACCGGCGTGGCGATCCGCGAGAAATGCGCCGCGGCCGGATCGGCACCGCTTTCATCGAAACTGCGCGCGATGCGGAAGGTAAGCGCGGTCGCCGCCTCGGATTCAATGATCATGTCGGCCAGCACCTGGCGCATCAGCGGCTGGTCGATCAATTTCTTCTGGAAGGCGGTGCGATGGCTGGTGTGCCACAGCGCGTTCGCGACCGCCTGGCGCATATAGGCCGCCGGCGCCACGGTGCAATCCAGCCTGGTGTGACGAACCATCTCGATGATGGTGGAAATGCCCCGCCCTTCCTCACCGACTAGCCGGGCTTCGGCGCCATGATATTCGATTTCGGCGGAAGCATTGGCGCGGTCGCCCAGTTTGTCCTTGAGCCGCATGATATGGATGGCATTGCGCTGGCCATCCTCCCTCCAGCGCGGCGCCAGAAAGCAGCTCAATCCGCCGTCGGCGTAAGCCAAGGTGAAGAAAGCATCGCTCATCGGCGCGGAGCAGAACCATTTATGCCCGCGAAGCGCGTACAAGCCATCGCCGGATTTTTCGGCGCGCGTGGTATTGGCCCGCACATCCGAGCCGCCCTGCTTTTCGGTCATCGCCATGCCCAGCGTGACGCCGGATTTATCCGCCGCCGGCCTGGATGCGGGATCATATCGCGAAGCGGCCATCTTCTCCGCCCAGATCGGCGCGATCCCCGGCTGACGCCGCAAAATCACACCGGCGGCATAAGTCA
>Ga0134126_10005599_pt1 | contig 15676 bp, 14 predicted proteins | sample KB31752_FD_96881 | JGI IMG/M metagenome (GOLD analysis project Ga0134126, IMG submission 96881) | Terrestrial soil microbial communities with excess Nitrogen fertilizer from Kellogg Biological Station, Michigan, USA - KB3-175-2 | ecosystem: Environmental > Terrestrial > Soil > Unclassified ...
ATAAAATTGGGCCTGGGTAGACACCCTGGCCCGTTTTTAATCCGTACCCTATGAAAACTGGTTTAAAGGTAAATCTTTTTTTGATTTATGCAAAGTAATTTAGTCAGGGCGGCTGACGAATCTACCGGATGCTGGCGGGTATTGTGGAATTTCTACCCCAGTTTGGGATTTCCGAATTCTTTCCTCCTGTAATTTTTCTTCTGCGGCTTTGATGCCGTAGAACATCGCCGGTTTGCGGTTTGGGACGGGGTGTGGATTGCTCTTTTTTCGCTCTTCGCTGTTGCTGTGATGCGCTCAAATGCAGTCTGGATTGGGGTTTCGGCGGAAAGCCGCGATTGGCGGGAGTGCGGCGTTTTTTGGTGGAGCGGGTTAATGGATCGTCGTCGTTTTTTTGGCGGACTATTCCTTCCGCAGCAATTTAAGACCGGAAAATCATGGGTTTTGGGGATATTTGCAGCGACTAAAGGTTACCCCTACTATGGAGTTGATCGACACACATTGCCATTTGTACGGCAAGGAATTTACCAAGGATATTGAGGATGTGCTTCATCGTGCTGATACCGAAGGAGTTAAGCGGTTCTATTTGCCCGCCATCGACAGGCATACCCAGGCCGCTTTGCTGGATCTGGAGGCCCGGCATCCCGGAGTTTGCATTGGAATGACGGGGGTACATCCTTGTCACATCAAAGCCGACTACAAGGACGAGCTTGCCTTTGTCGAGGGCGAGCTGGCGCGGCGGAGCTGGGTGGCGGTGGGTGAGATCGGGCTCGATTTCTATTGGGACCGGACGTTCGAGCAGGAACAGTATGCCGCCTTTCACCGGCAGATCGAGCTGGCGATGCATTATAAGCTACCGATCGTGATCCACAGCCGGGAGTCGATGAAGGAGAGCATCGGGGTCGTGCGGGAGCATCCGGGGGTGCATGGTATCTTTCATTGCTTTAGTGGCGATGCGGCAGCGGCGCGGGAGATCATAGATCTGGGATTTTATCTGGGGATAGGGGGTGTGCTGACGTATAAGAATTCGGGGCTGCCGGAGGCGATACGCGATGTGCCGCTCGAGTCGCTGGTGCTCGAGACGGACGCGCCTTATCTGACGCCGGTACCCTTTCGGGGGAAGCGCAATGAGAGCAGCTATCTGAAATATGTGGTCGCCAGACTTGCGGAGGTGAAGGGGGTGACGGTGGAGGAGGTGGCTGCTGCGACGACGCGAAATGCGCAAAAAATATTCGGAATGTAGGCCGGGATATACTACTTTTGCAGCCCTTCTCTGAGGGCTTTCTTATGGATTTTGACGCCATGACGCGTTGAATCTTCAAGAGCCTTTCGGTTGGGAAGCCGGTAACTGAGATCACACCGGTATGCGCTAGTCCCGTTGGGTGACGCGCACACTGAAAACGCATTGAGCACACAAAGCCGCCGGAGGCGGCTTGTCCGAGAGGACAAACGTGAGCACTTTGCTGGAATTCGCCTATTTTTCTGATGGCGAATTCCAGCATATTTTGGAGAGGTGTCCGAGTGGTTGAAGGAGCACGCCTGGAAAGTGTGTATACTCGAAAGGGTATCGCGGGTTCGAATCCCGCCCTCTCCGCAAACAAAATGAGAAGATGCCCAGCCGAAGGCTGGGCATCTTTATTTCCCGGGAAAAACTATTTGTATGAATTGCATATCGAGATACACCCTTATCTTCATTTCATCCCTATTTACGAATCAATTGATGTCGCAAAACACTACAAGGCCCTACATGCGGATTGCCCGAATAGTAGTCGATTCGGCGCAACTCGATGCTTATAAGGCCGCCTTGAAGGATGGTATGACTACCGCGGTTCGGACCGAACCGGGTGTAATCAGTCTAACGGCTGTATATGAGCAGGATCATCCTACTCATGTGACCGTTTTTGAAATATATGCAGACGAAGACTCTTATAGGTCCCACATACAGACGGCCCACTTTTTAAAATATAAGGCCATAGTTCAGCCTATGGTTAAATCTCTTGACCTCGTTGACGTATTGCCAATTGCGGTGGTAACGAAGACGCCCTGACGACCGCGCCGGACGACCCTTTTCCTTGCGGGGATCGGCGGCAAAAGATTAGATGATCCTATTTGTACACGATCTTCCGGATCCGCTGGTTGTAATTATCCGTTACATAGATAACGCCCTGGCGGTCGACGGCGATGCCGGTAGGGTAGTTGAACCAGGCGCTCATGCCTTCGCCGTCGGCAAAGGCGGCGTAGCCAGGGAGGCCGGCGATGGTGGTGACTGTGCCATTGGGCGTCACCTTTCGCACATCGTCGCCGCCTCCTTCCGTCACCAGGAGATTGCCATATGGATCCATGGCCAGACCAGTAATATCGACGAACTTTGCGGAGTCTTTGCCGCCGTCCACCTGGCCATAGGTGGCCTGCCGTGCGTAGAGGGAGACGACACCCGCAGGGGTGATCTTCTTAATTGAAGAGCGGAGCTCGCCGGCGGTGCAGGTTGGAATCCCTGGCTCAGCCGGCGTGATCTCCCGGACCCAGACATAGCTGTCGCAGGCAAACAGGTTGCCTTGCTGATCGGTGGCAAGCCCGAACACGTTGCCAAAGAAAGGTACCGTATTGACGCTCGACCCCGCAAAAGTACTCACCTCGCCACCAGCCGTGATCTTGCGGATCGAGAAATTTCCCTGGTCACCCACAAAGATATTTCCCTGGTTATCGACCGCGATCGACACGAGATTGCTGAACTGCGCCAGCGAATCGGGGCCATTTACAAAACCCGCCTGACCGGTGCCGGCTAGTGTGGTGACATAGTACTTTTTTGGCGGGGTGGTGTCGGTCCTGGTACCGGTCGAGTCGGTGGTGGTGCCCGGCTTGTCGGAATTCGATTTTTGGCAGGAGAAGAAAAGGGTGTTTTTTTGGGTTCATTCGCTACGCAAACTTTCGACGGGATTGTTCATTGCCGCTTTAATGGATTGAAAACTAATGGTGGCGAGGGCGATGAAGGCAATGACCCCGGTTGAGAGCGCAAAGATCCACCAGCTGATCTCTGTTCTATAGGCAAAACCCTGCAGCCAAAGGGTCATGACGTACCAGGCTACGGGAAAGGCGATGACCGAGGCGATCACCACTAATTTCAGGAAGTCCTTTGATAACATCACCACGACGCTTTCGACGGAGGCGCCCAGAACCTTTCGGATGCAGATCTCTTTGGTCCGGCGTTCGGCGGTATGCATGGCAAGACCAAGCAGACCCAGACACGCTACAATAACAAATAACCCGGTAGCCACACTGAACACCTTGCCCATGGTCTGATCCGTTTTGTACAGTTCGTCGTATTGCTGATCGAGGAAATTGTATTCAAAAGGCGTTTCGGGCAAAAAGGTCTTCCAGACGGAATGAATTTTTGCAATCGCCTTTGCATAATCACCCGACCGTAACCTCACCGCCAGATAGGATGTGTTTGAGGTATAGGATCTCGAGGTGGTATAGAATAACGCCCAGGGCGCGATCTCGTCATGCAGCGAGATCGGGTTGAAATCCCTGGTGATGCCTATTACTCGATAACGCCTGTTGTTCCCGCCAGGGTATACGATGTACTTGCCAATAGGATCCTTCCAGCCAGCCAGCTTTGCAGCGGCTTCATTTAAGATCACCGACGCGGAGTCATTGAAGCTTTTCGAGAAATTGCGACCGGCTACCATCGTCAGCTTTAGCGTCGGCACAAACGCATCATCGACAATATAGGAAGGCATGGCCAGCGTCTTCGCAGGCGAAGACCCATTTTCGGCATCCGGCTCCGGATTGTAATCGTCTTCAAAATATTTTTGCGAGGCGGGCAGATTGGTGCTGATCGTGGCATTCGCCACTTCGGGCAACTTCAAGACTTCCTGCCGGAAGCTTTCTTCGTTGTTTCTCAACCGCTCCGCATCGTCAAGTACCAGCACATTTTCCTTGTTATACCCCAGGTCCTTTGACTGATTGTACCGCAGTTGCTTATACACCACAATGGTACAGATGATCATCACCGCCGAAACCGCGAATTGAAAAACAACCAGCACATTACGCGTCGAAAAACCCGTTTTCGCTGTTTTAAGATCTGCCTTGCCCTTCAATACCGAAACCGGCTTGAACGAGGTCAGGAAAAATGCAGGATAGCTGCCCGCAAACAGAGCCGTGAGTACGACAAGCAATAGTACACCACCCCAAACCTGCACGTCATAAAGCGTGTTGACCGAAATGGATTTGGATGCCAGGTGATCGAACCCCGGCAAGGCTGCTATAAGAATTATTATGGCAGTGACCGATGCAAAAATTGTATAAATAAACGCTTCGACGAGAAATTGCCAGATCAGCCGCCTACGCTTGGAGCCTAAGACTTTACGAATGCCGATCTCCCTGGCTCGTTTAGCGGATTGGGCTGTAGCGAGGTTCATGAAGTTTACACAGGCCAGTAAAATGATAAACATGGCGATGGCCGAGAAGATATAGACGTACTTGATATCGCTTTGAACAAAATAACGGTTACCGATCCCGGCGGAATAGAAATGCATGTCGGCGATGGGCTGAAGCAACACATCGTATTTGTTTCCTTTCTTTATGTAATCGTCGAATGGCGTACCGACACGGGTAAACGCAGCCGCTGCTTGTACCTTTACCATGGATGGAAAACGCGCTACCAATTTTTGAATATCGGCCGGCGTATTGGGCACATTCGCCCGCAGCTTGATAAAAGTGCCCGTTTGCAGCCAGACCCAACTCCAGCTAAACCGCTTAATGGCCGGCATTGCCAGGTTACATAGCAGCATGTCGAATTGTAACGAAGATTGGTCAGGTAGATCTTTTAGTACCGCGGTAATTGTAAACGGGGCGTCGTACCCATCAAAGACCAGACTTTTACCGATAGGGTCTTCGTCGCCAAAATATTTTTTTGCGCCGCTTTCGGTGAGCACAACATCATTGGGCCCATCGAGACATTTGGCGGCATCGCCCTTTTCCAGGGGATAGCTGAAAAATTGCAGAAAATTGGAGTCTACAGACAGGCAATCTTTCTCCGTGAGCGATTCACGGCGCCCGTTATTTGCAAAGTGAACCACCTCGTCGCCCGGAAGGTAAATACGTGTATAGCTTTCAATTTCGGAGAAATTATCTTGCAGCGCCCGACCGACCGGTGGCGGCGTATGAGCAGCTATAAATTCGTCATTGCCATCCTTCTCATGAATGTTGACCCGATAGATGCGGCTGGCATTCTTAAAAAAACGGTCGTAACCCAGCTCGTCCTTTACATAAAGACCGATCAGCAGCACACAGGCCAGGCCGATAGCCAGACTGCTGATGTTGATCACTGTACTCACCTTGTTGCGGCTTAGGTTCCGGAGCGCGACCTTAAGATAGTTGCGTATCATGATGGCGTATTGTCCTTAAAAGATACGCCAAATTATAGTCATTTTTTTGCCGCGAGGGCGGCGCCCCACAGCGAGCCGGGGTTGGCGCGGTCGGGGTACAGCAGCAACATCTTGTTGTATAATTCGAGGTTGGTGGTAGTTTCGTCATTCAGTAAGTCGAAGTCTTCGAGGTATTTTCGGGTTGCCGCCAGAATAGACGGATCATCTGAATAGGATGGCTGCTTATGACCAGCCACAACCGATCCTGGCCGCAAGGCCGCCAGCTTGTCGAGACTGTTTCGCCACTCCTTTCGGGTTTCGCGGGTGGTTTCTGCAAGATAGGGATGGACGCCGTTGTAGGCCACATCGCCCGCAATGATCAGTCCGATTGACGGGACATGGACGCTGGTCGAGTCGTGCGTGTCGGAGAAGCCGGTCTGGAGGACCTTGAGGGGTCTTCCTTCCAGCTCGAATTCATCGTTGTCCATGCCTTTTGGAACGGCGAGTTTTTCGGGTATCTGGCCGGGAAACCGGGGAGCCCAGAAGCTGTTGATGATTTCAGGCTTCACTTGTTCGGCGCATTCTTTTGCGACAGCCGGAGTCGCTATCGCCACTGCACCCGGAAAGCGGTCAAGCAAGATCTGAAGACCATAAAAATGGTCGCCATGCGGATGCGTGATATAGATATAAGTCAGATCCCTTCCGGTGGCGGCGACAGACTCGGCAAGCGCCTTTGTATGCTCGATGGCCAGAAAGACATCGACCAGTATAGCGTGCTTTTTGCCATATACAAGCGTGGAGCTGTTGGGCACCCATTTGAGGTCATCGAGACCGGGAGGGGTGTTGGGATCGCGGTTCAGGCCGGGCCTCGTCGATGTAAATACCTTGTATGCTAGCGTATCGTCTTCGGGGCTTGGTTGTTGTTGTTGGTTCATGCCGGCAAATCTATCGCGCTATGTCGATCGGGGCAAGACGCGAATCAGTGTAAAATGTACCAAAATCAAAGATTTGCCCTGGTTCTGCAGGTTCTGTAGGCGAGGGGCGTCAACCCGGTGTTCTGTTTGAAAAACCGGGTGAAATGATTGTGATAGTCAAAGCCGAGGGCTTCGCCGATATCGCCAATGGACCTACTAGTGTGGCGAAGGAGGGCCTTTGCTTCGGCAAGCTTTGCGGCGGCGATATGTTGCGTCGTCGTTTGGCCCGTGGTATTTCGAACCGTGGCATTCAGGTGATTGACATGGATCGCAAGACGACGGGCGAAATCCAGGGGTTTGCGGAGTTGCATCGGCTGGTGAGGGACCTGGATAGGAAACTGATCTTGCAGGAGTTGTAAAAACTCACGGGTTATTCGCGCACTGGCATCTGGTGGTGCGGCAGGAGCCTTTGCGATGCTTCCTTTCATTCCTTCGAAAAGCAATGATTGAATATAGTTGAAAACCATTTCCTTACTAAAAGAAAACTGGCCGTTGACCGCGGCAGTGAGTTGGCTGAACAACATGCTCACTACCGCCAATTGCTCTTGCCCGGGAAATAGCAGCATCGTACTTCCCCGGGCTAATTCCGGAAAGGCCCGGAGCCGGCCTGTGGGGTCACCGGCCGCCAGAAATTCCTGTGTGAAAACACACCAATAACCCCACCGGTTGGTGTCCAGGCTGTCGTATGCGTAGCTGACAAAGGGATTCGCGAAAAACACCACGGGACGTTCGCAGAAGATCGGTTCGTCATTGACAACCAATCTACACGGGTTCCCGATGAGCCAGATCTTATGCCATCTATTCCGGTTGAATGGAACGGTTACCCGGCTGTCCGCGTAGGAATATTTTTTTGCATTTACGGAATAGGAGAGCTTTTTAACGTCGTGGTCGAAGATCTTTGCCTGCATGGCCAAAGCTACGGGATAAGGCGTAATTGGGGTTTCCGCTTAGTTTTTGTTAATGATTAGGAAAATGGTATTGATTGATACTTATTTCGTATATTTAAATACGCTCACTTTCCCATTCTCCTCTGATAATCGAATTCTTTTTCACTCAAATATTTTTAAATATTGAATTGAAATGGATATCATTTGCTTGTCGTTATCGAGGTCCGACTGGCATATTTCTTCGTCGGCGTTATTTCTTGCCAAGGAATTCGCTAAACATGACCGGGTCTTCTATATCGACCATCCTTATTCGTGGAAAGATTATTTTAGCAAGGTTTTGAAAAAGGAGGTGCGATGGCGGAGATGGGCGCTGTTGTTTGGCAAGAAGCCTTATTCCAATCCGAAGACCTTCCCTGCTAACTTGACAATCGTGACCCCGCGACTGACGCTGCCGATCAATTTTTTACCCAAGGGATTTCTTTACAACACGCTGGCGAAAATTAATGATAGGATCGTTAAAAGGGCGATCAAAAATATCCTTAAGGATTATAAGGTTAAGGACTATTTGTTTATTAACTTTTATGATCCGTTCTTTCTCCATAGGCTGCCGAAAGATCTTACTCCGGTCCACTCCGTTTATTATTGCATGGATAAAATTGGGGAGATCCCTTATTTTAAAAAGCATGGGGCGCAGATGGAGGAGGCGTGTATGCGAAATTATGATCTTACGCTTTGCACGTCATCCGAGCTTACGCGGTTTGCGTCGGAGTTTTCGCCAAGGGCGTATTTTCTTCCCAATGGCGCCGATACACTTTTATTCAATAAGGTAGTCGGCGAAAAGCTGCCAAGGCCCGCGGAGATGCAGTGCATCCGGACGCCGGTCATCGGATTTACGGGCAGCATCGACTATCGCCATGATTTCGAGCTGCTGAGAAAAATAGCGTTGGACAATCAGGATAAGACGATGGTTTTTGTAGGCCCCGTCGAGACGGACGAACATATCCGGTGCGGTTTGAATAAAATGAAAAATGTTCTTTTTGTGGGCTCGAAGGTGATCACGGATATCCCCAATTTTCATCAGTGTTTCGATTGTACCATCTTACCTTTTGTCAAGACGCGGTTTACACAGAGCATCTACCCGCTCAAGATAAATGAGTATCTCGCGGCGGGCTTGCCGGTGATTGCCGTCAATTTCTCCAATGATATCGAGTCCTTTCATGATGTCGCCTATATCGAAGAAACCCATGAGGGCTTTCTGCAGGCTATCGGGGTGGCCATCAGAGAGAATACTCCTGAAAAGGTACAGGAGAGGCTGAATGTCGCGTCCCAAAATTCCTGGACGGCCCGGGTTGCGAAATTTTGGGAGATAGTGGGTCGCACGGAGGCCGGGGTTTGATCACTGTTTCCCTTTTCCGGGGCTATCCTCTTCCGCACGCAGACTGATGGCATTCGCTCTGGGAAAGTTCGCTGGAACGGGGTAGGTCACCCGGCCTGTAGCCAGCCATTCCGTTGCCCGGATCAGGGTCGTTTGAAAATCGATGGATCTGTAACTCACCGGGTAGACATCCCCCTTCCACAGATGCCCCATGCTGGAGGCATACACCCGGCCTTTTCCATATCGGACCACCCATTCAACCGGAAAGATCTTGCCGGTGACACTATCGGCTGCGGCAGACAATACAGTGATATTTTGTGCCGGCCCGCGGGCATAACGGTATAGCTCCATGGAGGCAGTGCGCCAGCTATGCGGATACCCTTTGTTTATCGGATGTTTGTTCACGACATGGATCACCGCGTCGAATCTCGCTCCATGGTTGGTTCCTTCGCCTTGTCCCGGCGGTATCCTGGTAATATAATCGGCCGAGTCCAGCTGCAGCGCATAGCCGTAAGTTTTGGGCCGCCAGCCCAGGCCGATGATCGTGTCGTACTCAGGCCAGAACGCGAAGGCATTGTTGGCGGAATGAAGCACATACAGCCCGCCGCCGCCTTTGACATAGGCCTCGAGCCGTTGCTCCACCCTACGCGGCCAGCGCAGGGTCGTGTCCTGGATATTGTTCGTGTTCTGAATGACGACGGCATATTGCCCGAATGCCGGGTCCCAGGATGTATGGGCCAGAGAGTCCGCAGTACCCGGAGCAGTGGACACCGTCACTTTGAAACGTCCTGTCTCTTCCAGGATATGTTTGACCATCCAGGTGGTCTGTTTCCAGTCATGATTGCTAAAGCCATCCACGATCAGTACGCGGATGGGTTTTTTTGCGGCTTTGACTAGTTGCTGACTTTGGGCGAGATGGACGAATAACGATGCTGCTACGATCAGGATTCCTATTTTCATAATTTCTCTGCGCGGAAATTAAGCCAATATTTCGATCTTTGTGGTGGCTTTTTCACCATCGAAAAGGAACTCATGAAGAAAATAGGATTTTTATCATTTGGGCATTGGGCGAATCATCCAGGCTATAATGTGAGATCGGCGAGCGACGCCTTGCTGCAGAGTATCGACCTGGCGGTTGCTGCCGAAGAGATCGGGTTAGACGGCGCCTATTTTCGGGTACATCATTTTGCGGCTCAGCTCGCATCTCCCTTTCCCTTAATTTCCGCTATCGGCGCCAAGACGCACAAAATCGAGATTGGAACGGGTGTCATCGATATGCGTTATGAGAATCCCCTTTATATGGTGGAAGATGCGGGCGCCGCTGATCTGATCTCGGGCGGGCGTTTGCAGTTGGGGATCAGCAGAGGTTCACCCGAGCAGGTGATCGATGGCTGGCGCTATTTTGGGTATGAGCTGGCCCAGGGGGAAACGGACGCGGATATGGGTCGCAATAAAGCATTGCAGTTCCTGGATAAGCTCAAGGGCGTTGGATTTGCCAAGCCTAACCCCTATCCCATGTTTCCTAATCCACCGGGTCTATTGCGATTGGAACCCCATTCCGAGGGTCTGCGGGATCGTATTTGGTGGGGAGCGGCTTCTAATGCTACCGCTGTGTGGGCGGCGGAGAACGGAATGCATCTGCAAAGTTCTACCTTGAAATTCGATGAGAGTGGCAAGCCTTTTCATATACAACAGGCGGAACAGATCCGGTTGTATAAAGAGGCATGGAAAAAGGCAGGGCATAAACGGGAGCCCAGGGTCTCGGTGAGCCGGAGCATTTTTGCATTGACCACGGATGAGGATAGATATTTCTTTGGGCGGGAATCCGAAAGAGTCGATAAGGTCGGCGTCCTTGAAAATAACAGACGCGCCATCTTCGGGAGAAGCTATGCCGGTGAACCGGATCAACTGATCAAAGAACTGGCGGAGGACGAAGCCATCCGGGAAGCGGACACGGTCCTTTTGACCATTCCCAATACATTGGGAGTCGACTATAATGTGCATGTCTTGTCTTCTATTTTGAAACATGTTGCACCAGGATTGGGGTGGCGTTAAGACCTTGGATGATCATTATGCATAAAATATTAGCTTTTATCGGCTGCCTGCTTTGTACGGGCGCCATCGCGCAGACTGCAGCTCCTTTGCTGAAGGAGGCCGGTTTTAAGGAGATGATCATCACCGCGAAACACCACGATGGGTTTTGTCTTTGGCCGAGTGCATATACCGAGCATTCCGTTAAGAACAGCCCTTATAAAGGCGACGTCGTCAAGGCCGCTAGCGAGGCTGCCCGGAAATATGGTTTGAAGTTCGGGGTCTATCTTTCTCCCTGGGACCGGAACAATGCGCAATACGGCAGGCCGGAATACATCACCTATTATCGGAATCAACTCACCGAACTGTTATCCAACTACGGCCCCATCACCGAGTTATGGCTGGATGGCGCCAATGGGGGTGAGGGCTACTATGGCGGGGCCAATGAAACGCGGACCTCGACCGGCGGGTTTATTACGACTGGCCGACCACCATTGCATTGGCGCGGAGACTGCAGCCGCATATCTCGATCTTTAGCGACGGCGGTCCCGATATCCGCTGGGTAGGCGATGAAGAGGGCTATGCGGGGGAGACCGACTGGTGTACCGTTACACGCGATACATTGTATCCGGGTAAGGCTGATATCAACGATCTATTACCCACGGTTCGGAGTCCGGCGCCGAATGGGTGCCTGCGGAGACCGATGTGTCTATCAGACCCGGCTGGTTCTATCACGCTTCGGAGGATACCCTGGTCAAGACGCCGGAGGCCTTGTTCGGGATCTATCTCAAGAGTGTGGGACGGGGGCGACCTTATTGCTTAACGTGTCCCCGGACAGGCGGGGGAGGTTCGCCGACAATGACGTCAAGGCGCTTCAGGGGTTCAGGAAGCTGCTGAATGAGACCTTTGGCCATAACCTGGCTGCGAAGGCGAAGGTGACGGCGGATAATGTGCGGGGTAATGCGGCGGAGTTCTCGGCGATGAATCTTACCGATGAGAATCCCGATACTTATTGGGCTACCGATGACGGGAAGACGTCGGGTAGTTTTGTCATCTCGCTGAAGGAGCCGCGGTTGATTAGATACGTCGTTTTGCAGGAATACACACAGCTGGGTCAGCGGGTGAAGGCCTTCAATGTGGAGGCGTGGATCGATGGGGCCTGGAAGAAGGCGGCCGATGGGACCACTATAGGGTATAAACGCATTTTGCGGATCGGGCCGGTGACCACTTCGAAGATTCGGGTGAATATTACGGATGCGAAGGCTTGTTTGGTGTTGGCGGGTGCCGGGGTGATAACGCCGCCGGGGAGTCGCAAATGGCCGGTTTTGGCGGAAATTATCCCCCAGGTTGTCGTTTTTGCACCTTGTCAAATCCTGAAGCAATTTGCATCTTTGTATGGTCAATAAAAACTTATACAGCGATGAGAAACTTACTCAGAACCCGCAATACGCTTAGAGCGCTAGTATTAATCGCCGTTATGTTTACGGCATTTCAGTCAAACGGACAACAGCTCCAGCCTTCCAGCAGCGGTTACGCACCCGTAAACGGCATCAAGGTCTATTACGAGGTTTATGGCGAGGGCCGGCCGCTGGTTTTGCTGCATGGCGCCTTTTGGACGATCAGTATGAACTGGGGGCAGCTGATCCCCGAGCTGTCGAAGACCCGAAAGGTAATTGCCATCGAGATGCAGGGGCATGGACATACGCCGTATTCCGACAGGAAAATGTCATTCCCGACTCTTGCAAGCGATGTCGTGGGAGTAATGGACTACCTGAAGATCGACAGCGCCGATGTAGCCGGATTCAGTATGGGCGGGTCTGTGGCATATGAGTTTGCGATACAACATCCTACACGCTTGAGGAAATTGGTCATCCTATCGTCTACTTATAAGAGTACCGGTTGGTTGCCTCAGGTAAGCGCTGCCTTCAAGACATTTAAGCCGGAATTTTTTGCGAACAGTCCTATTCAGACTGCATACGATGCCGAGGCGCCGGATAAAGCCAATTGGACAAAGTGGATGAATCAGATGATCGCCTTCGCCGGGGAATCATTCGATTTTGGCGACGCCAATGTCGCGAAGATAACTGCGCCTGTGCTGATCATCTCCGGGGACAATGATGGGCTGGATAAAGTCGAGTTGATGAAAACCTATGAATTGCTTGGCGGCGGGGTTTCTTTTGATATGGGAGGGGTGTCCAGATCGCAATTGGCCATCGTTCCTTCACAGGGCCATGTCAGCCTGATGACAACACAGGCGCCGACGATCCTGGCCTATATGAATAACTTTTTAAAGTAAGGACCGGTCGAAACGGGCTGCGCTTATTTTGCTACGTCGATCTTCACCTTTTTGTTTTTGAGTTTTTCGTTCTTTATGAGCTGCAGGGTGTGCGTCACGGTGGACTTGCGGATGGCCACAAAACAAAAGAAATCCTTTACTTCGATGAGCCCGATGTCTTCTTTCTTCAATTTCCCTTTGTTCGTGAGGAATCCGACGACATCGATCTTGTTGACCTTGTCCTTTTTGCCCGCGGAGATGAACAGCGTGGTCCATTGGGGTTTTGCCGGCAGCTTTGTTTCGGCGGGGAGCTCGATTGGTTCGGGTTGCTCCTGGATAAATTCGGGGAGGCGTTCTTCCGGCGACAGGATGATGATGGCCGTTCCGCTGGCATCCATCCTGGCTGTCCGACCATTCCGGTGGGTATAGACCTCTTTGGTCGTGGGAAGATGATAGTGGATGATATACCGGATATTCGGCACATCCAGTCCCCTGGCGGCGAGGTCTGTTGTGACCAGGACGTTCGAACTACCGTTGCGGAATTTGGCCAGCGCACTGTCCCGTTCCGGTTGCTCGAGAGCGCCATGATAAAAGACATTTACGAGCCCTTTTTCTTTTAACAGGGTACTGACCCTTTCCACCGACTCGCGATGATTGCAGAATATGATGGCGCTGCGGTCGCCTATTCGGCAGATGAGGCGGAACAAGGTATCCAGCTTGTCTTTTTCGGGGCTGGATACTTGTTGGAGGGTAAGCCTTTGGGGTTTTTCGCCGGCCAGGAAATCCAGGGTCTGCGCCGACTCCAGCCCGACAAAATCCGGTATCTCCGTGGCGGCGGTCGCCGAGGTGAGTATCCTTTTCGTCAGGGAGGGAAGAGAGCCGATGATGAAAGCCATTTCTTCCTGGAAACCCAGCTCCAGGGATTTATCGAATTCGTCGAGGACCAGGGTTTTGATGACGCGGGGCTGGATGTTGCCTCTGCGAAGGTGATCGGCTAAACGGCCCGGAGTCCCGATAATGAAGGCCGGGGCTTCTTTTAGATTGTTTTCCTCGGTCTCTCTGAGATGGCCGCCATAGCAGCAGGTGACCTTGAGGCCAGTACCCATGAGCTTAAACACCTGTTCTATCTGTATCGCCAGCTCGCGGGACGGAACGATGACAAGGGCCTGGGTGCCCGCGGTCTTTTCATCCATAAAAGCAAGAAGGGGTAAAAGATAGGCCAGCGTCTTGCCCGAGCCGGTATCGGCAAGCAGGATCAGGTCGCCGTCCTGCTGCGCGGTTTCGAGGGACTGGGTTTGGAGGTCATTGAGTTCATCGATCCGCAGATTGGAGAGCATCCTTTGGATGACTTCGGGGAGTAGTAACATCCGGCAAAAGTACGCTTCTCACTTCAGCTGCGCAATCTTATCCTTGTCCAGCGGCTTATTGAGGAAGCGTTGTACGAACACATTCTCTTCCGCCAGCTTTCGGTCGGTCTCGTCGAGGGAGGTGGTGAGCATCATGATGATGCATTTTTTTCGAATGTTTTCGGGGAGATTTTTGTATTCGTTGAGGAAGTCGAAGCCCGTCATTTCAGGCATATTGATGTCCAAAAAGATCAGATAAGGGAGCTCTTCGGGGCGGTCATGAAGCAGTTTGAGATAGTCCAGGGCTTCCCGGGCCGACCCCATACAGATCACTTCATCGGCGAATTTCGTCGTGAGCATGACCATCTCCGCGATATACAGGTCGATCTGATTATCATCGACGACCATTACCTTCTTGCTTTTCGGTTCCATATGTCTGTTTAGCTTGCCAGGTTTGGCAAATGAATGTTGAATACAGTGCCTTTGCCGGGTTCGGATTCGAGTTTGATGACACCATTGAGTTTTTCCACGGTCTCCTTGACAATGTATAGACCGAGACCGGAACCCACAGACTGGGTCGATACACGATAGAACATATTAAAGACCTTATCGTGATTCGATCTTTCGATGCCGATGCCATTGTCCGTGATCCGGATATCCGCGGAAGACGCCGTGATCGCTACTTCAATCTCTACGAAGGGATCGACTTCCTGCGGATTTTGATAACGGATACTATTGGAGATAAGGTTATTGAGGATAATGCTTAGCCGGTTCCGGTCGGAATGGAAAGCGATGCCGTTCCCGATCTTTGTCCGGACTTCGACCTTTCGTTGGTCTTCGGTGCACATGAACTTCAGGTTATTGCAGACGTCGGTGAGCAGATCGGCGAAATGTACTTCCTGCGTGTTGACTTCCAGCCTGGAGTTGCGTGAGTAATCGAGGATATCGATGATGAAGCCGTCGAGCTTCTTTATGCTACTTTTCAGGAGCGAGATATTCTTTTCGATGAAAGGGTCCATTTCTTGCATTTCGCAGAGACCGACGACACCCAGCATTGATGACAACGGGGCCCGGAGGTCGTGCGAGACGCTGTACACAAACCGGTCCAGCTCCTTATTGGATTTTCTCAGCTCTTCGTTCGATTGCAGCAGGGCATTGCGTTGGGCCTGTTCTTCCTGGAAGCGGCCCATTTCATAGGTTTGTTCTATTTGTCTTTCGGTTGACTTCTTCATCTGCCATGCCCAGAGTCCACAGATGAAAAATACGATGGTAGCCAGGAATCCATGGATGATAAAGGTCTGAAGGGTCATGTAATCGAGCTGGGTAAAATAGACCTTGTCATAGCCGAGGTATTGGAGATAGCCAAAGGTGGCGTGATGGACGATGACCAGTGCGGCGAGGGGAATCTGTAATTTCCAGTTC
>Ga0134126_10005600_pt1 | contig 15676 bp, 16 predicted proteins | sample KB31752_FD_96881 | JGI IMG/M metagenome (GOLD analysis project Ga0134126, IMG submission 96881) | Terrestrial soil microbial communities with excess Nitrogen fertilizer from Kellogg Biological Station, Michigan, USA - KB3-175-2 | ecosystem: Environmental > Terrestrial > Soil > Unclassified ...
CTCGACATCGACACGCCACAGGCGCTGGAAGCGGCAAGGCAGGGATAGCAATTCGTAAGCTGGGTTGAGCCAACGGGTCGCGCGGACGCGCGCCCGATGACAAGCTCCGCGAAACCCGCCGCCGAAGATGGGTTTCGCTTCGCTCAACCCATCCTACGATTCTAATTTCAACCTCCCGTTCACCAAGTTGAAACGACCCCGACCTAGATTTGGGAGTCTAGGGCGTTGGGAGGGGCATCGTGCTTTCGTTCAGGATGGTGCGCGCGCATCGTGTTGCGCGATGGATGATGCTTGCGATTTTGGCGGCTCCCGGGCCGTCATTGGCGGCGGGCGCGTTTGCGATGGGCAAATGCGGCGCTTATGGCCAAGCCTATGACTATGTGAACGAAGCCGCCGCGCGCGCCGCGGCGCTCAAGCAATGCCAGGGTAACTGCGTCACAATTCCGATGAGACGCTCCTGCGCGGCCTTTTCGATCGACATGAGCAATCCTTGCGGAGCCCACGGCTATGCGGTGCGGCCGAAGATCTCGACCTCGCTGAACGAAGCCACGCGCGAATGCTATAAATACGGCGGCAAGCAATGCGTGATCCGCGCCTGGGCTTGCGACGGGCGGGGCTGATTTCCCTCGAAGTGGTCGTCGTTCCGCGACAATGCCACCCGGTCCACGCAGGGCGCGGCCGGATGACCGGCTGCGCGTCGACCGCTTCCTGAGTTGACAATGACTGACCAGTCAGTCATATTGTGGTCATGGCAAGACAATCCAAACAAATCGCAGCGAGTAAGCTGCCCCGGGCGCGGCGAGGAGCCGCCGGATCCCCAGATGATGCGCCCGCGAGCCGCGCCGAGCGCGCCGCCGAACGCCGCGCGGCGATCGTCGAGGCCGCGCTCGATGAATTCATCGCGCGCGGCTTCACCGCGACCCGGCTCGATGACGTCGCCAGGCGTGCCGGCGTCGCCAAGGGCACGATCTATCTGCATTTCAAGGACAAGGAGACGCTGTTCGAGGAGTTGGTGCGCACCGCGATCGTGCCACTGATCGGCGGGCTCACCACGCTGCCGCCGCCGACCGGCTCGGTGCGCGAGGCGCTCGAGGCTTTCGCCGACAACTTCATCCAGGAGGTCGCGACCACCCGGCGCGGCGATATCATCCGCTTGATCGTGGCAGAGGGGCCGCGCTTTCCGGCGATCGCCGATTTCTACTACCGCGAGGTGGTCTCGCGCGGGCTCGCCGCGATGCGCGTGCTGATCGAACTCGGCATCGAACGGGGCGAGGTTCGCGCGGCCGCACTGGCCGATTTTCCGCAGATCGTCGTGGCGCCCGCCATCATCGCGGTGATTTGGAAGAGCCTGTTCGACCGTCACGCGCCGCTCGACACGCATGCGCTGCTGCGCGTGCATCTCGACCTGATATTCGGCGAACGGAGTGCGGCATGAGCGGCCGGACCGTCATGCGCGTCTTGGCGGCGTTCGCGATGGTCGCCGCGCTCACCGGTTGCCAGGGCAAGCCGGAGCCCGGTTTTCAAGGCTGGGTCGAGGCCGACATGATCTTCGTCAGCCCCGACGAATTCGGGCGGGTGACAAAGCTCAACGTCCGCGAGGGCGACGAGGTCAAGGCCGGCGAGCTTCTGTACACCCTCGACGACGATCTGCAGCAGGCCGATCTCAATCAGAACAAGGCGACGCTTGCCAACGCCCAGCAGACCTATGACCGCGCGGCCCAGCTGCGCAATACCGGCGCCGGCACCCAGGCGGCGTTGGACGCCGCCGTCTCAGCGCTGCGGGTGGAGCAAGCGAAGGTCAAGACGTCGGAGACGCGACTTACGCGTCGAGAGGGTTTTGCTCCGGTCGCCGGCACTGTGCAGCAAATCTATTTCCGCGAGGGCGAAACGGTCGGAGCGCAGCGGCCGGTGCTGTCGATTATGCCGCCCGGCAACATGAAGATCCGCTTCTTCGTCCCCGAAACCGAGTTGCCGAAGCTTGCGATCGGCGAAGAGGTGCGGGTCACATGTGACAATTGCGCCCCCGATCTCACCGCGCGCATCTATTTCATCGCGACGCAGGCCGAGTATACCCCGCCCGTGATCTACAGCCTCGATGAGCGCCACAAGCTCGTCTACCTGATCCAGGCGCGTCCCTCTCGCCCCGATGCGCTCCGGGTCGGGCAGCCGATCAGCGTTTATCTCAACCCCAAGGCCTCTTCAAAGACACCCGTGGCGGAGCAGCGATGAATGGCGCGCCGTCATCCCCGATCGCGATCGACGTCAAGGGCCTGACCAAATCCTTCGACGGCCGCGAGGTCGTGCATGATCTGTCGATGCAGGTGAAGCGCGGGTCGATCTACGGCTTTCTCGGTCCCAACGGCTCCGGCAAGACTACGACGATCCGCATGCTGTGCGGCCTGCTGACACCTGACAGCGGCGAGGGCACCTGCTTAGGGTTCGACATCCGCCGCGACGCCGAGAAGATCAAGCGCCGGGTCGGCTACATGACGCAGCGCTTTTCGCTCTATCAGGACCTCTCGGTGCGGGAGAATCTGGAGTTCGTCGCCCGGCTCTATGGTGTGCCCAATCCGCGCGGCGCCGCGCGCGAGATGATCCGGCGGCTCGGGCTCAATGGCCGCGAGGCGCAACTGGCCGGCGAACTCTCCGGTGGCTGGAAGCAGCGGCTTGCGCTCGGGGCCTGCACGCTTCCCAATCCGCAACTCCTGCTCCTGGACGAGCCGACCGCCGGCGTCGATCCAAAGGCGCGGCGCGATTTCTGGAACGAGATCCATGCGCTGGCGGCCGAAGGGCTGACCGTGCTGGTCTCAACCCATTACATGGACGAGGCCGAGCGCTGCCACGAGATCGCTTACATCGCCTATGGCCATTTGCTCACGCATGGCACGGTAGAGCAGGTGATCGCGCATTCGGCGCTCACCACCTACACCGTCACCGGCGAGGATCTGCAGCGCCTCGCGGACAAGCTCACGGGCCAGCCCGGCGTCGACATGGTCGCGCCTTTCGGCAACTCGCTGCACGTCTCAGGCCGCGACAAGGGCGCATTGGAAGCGACCATCGCGCCCTGGCGCGACAAGCCGGAACTGCACTGGCAGCTCGCCGCGCCCTCGCTGGAAGACGTGTTCATCGAATTGATGAGCCGCTCGAAGGACAATTTCCAATGAGCACCGTCGATACATCCGCGCCTGCCGCCGGGATCCGCGAGCCGTCGTTCGGCTTCTGGCGGCGTTCCTACGCGATGGTGGTGAAGGAGTTCATCCAGCTGCGCCGCGACCGGGTGTCGTTCGCGATGATCGTGATGATCCCTGTCATGCAGCTCTTGCTGTTCGGCTACGCCATCAACACCACGCCTCGTAATCTGCCGACGGAGGTGCTGTTGCAGGAGGACACCGATCTCAGCCGCTCGATCCTCAAAGCGCTGCAGAACACCGCCTATTTTCGTTTCGTCCGCCAGGTGCACGACGCCCACGAGTTTGACGATCTGCTCAAGTCCGGCAAGGTGCTGTTCGGCGTGGAAATTCCGCGCGGCTTCGAACGCGCCGTGCGCCGCGGCGATCATCCGGCGCTCTTGGTCGCCGCCGACGCCACCGATCCCGTGGCGGCAAGTTCGGCGCTCTCCTCGCTCAGCATGATCGTGCAGACCGCGCTCGAGCATGATCTCTTCACCGGCGATCCGCCCTCATTGCCGTTCGAGATCCGCGCGCACGCGCGCTACAATCCGGCGGCGTCGAGTCGGCTCAACATCGTACCGGGGCTGGTCGGCACCATCCTGACCATGACCATGCTGATCTTCACCGCACTGTCGGTGACGCGCGAGATCGAGCGCGGCACCATGGAAAGCCTCCTGTCGATGCCGATCAAGCCGGTCGAGGTGATGTTCGGCAAGATCGTCCCCTATGTGATGGTCGGCTTCCTGCAGGCGGCAATGATTCTCGGAATCGGCATCTTCCTGTTCGGCGTGCCGGTGTTCGGCAGCATGTTCCTGCTCGCCCTGATGTCGACGCTGTTCATCACCGCCAATCTGGCGATTGGCTACACCTTCTCGACGCTGGCGCAGAATCAGCTGCAGGCGATGCAGCTGTCGATCATGTTCTTTCTGCCGTCCATCCTGCTGTCTGGCTTCATGTTTCCTTTCCTGGGCATGCCGGTCTGGGCGCAGTATATCGGCGAGTGCCTGCCGCTCACGCATTATTTGCGGATTGTGCGCGCCATCATGCTCAAGGGCTCGACCTTGGAAAATCTGCAATATGACACGCTCGCATTGTTGGGCCTGATGCTGCTGGCCATGACAATCGCCGTGACGCGCTTTCGCCGCACTCTGGATTGAGGCAGTATCCTGTCGTCATTCCGGGGCGCGCGAAGCACGAATCCGGAACCCAGAGGTTGTGGCGCGAGATTCCGGGTTCGCGCGTTTCACGCGCGCCTCGGAATGATGGGGCATCACATGAGTGCAATGGCGGATTTCTGGCAACGCATGGTTAGTAGCGCTCGGCCCTCGGTCTCGGCCGATTTCGAGCACGCATTGATGCGCGAGGTGATGGCCTCCGAGCTGCTCCGCGTCAAGGCGCTGATCATCACCACCGCCATTCTCGTTGTTGTCATCGCAGTGACCTATTACCTCGAGGAGGCTGCGGTCGAGCGCCTCTGGCAGGGCGGGATGCGGCCGATTTACGTCTACGAAATCCTGCTGCCCTTCATCCTGTTCGAACTGTGGGTCTACAGCACGATTCGGCGGCACATGGAGAAGGATCGGGATCTACCGATCTACCGGCGCTATCTGGGCGTACTCATCGAAACTTCGATGCCGACGATCGCGCTGATGCTGCACATCCAGAACATGGGGACGATCAAGGCGCTCGGCTTCGTCGCGCCGCTCGCCTATTGCATTTTCATCGTGCTGTCGACGCTGCGGCTGGATTTCTGGCTTTCGGCGTTTACCGGGCTTGTCGCGGCCGTTCAGATGTTCTGCGTCGCGATGTTTTACCACCCGACCGTTGGATCCGATGACGTTCCGGCGCTCTTCTATAACGGGGCGCGCAGCACCCTCGTCCTCATTCTCGGCGTGCTGGCCGGCGCCGTCGGGCTGCAGCTCAAGCGCAGTTTTGCCGCGAGCATTCGCGCCGCCACCGCGCGCGACCGTGTCACCAACCTGTTCGGCCAGCACGTCTCCCCGCAGGTGGTCGAACGTCTGATGGCGGAAGGGACGAGCACGCGAAGCGACATCCGCCGGGCCGCCGTGATGTTCGTCGATTTCCGCAGCTTTACGGCCTCCGCACGCTCGCGCACGCCACATGAAATTGTCGAGCGGCTGGACGGCGCCTTTGCGGTGCTGGTCGAGATCCTCGACCGCCACGGCGGCATCGTGAACAAGTTTCTGGGCGACGGCTTTCTCGCGCTGTTCGGGGCGCCGCTCGACGCGGCCAACGCCGCGCACCGGGCGGTCGCGGCAGCTCGCGAGATGCTGATGGCCATGGAGCGCGTCAACGCGCTCTCCGACTGGAAGCTGCGCATAGGCATCGGCGTTCATTTCGGTGAGGTCGTCGCCGGCAATATCGGCTCGCCGCGACGGAAAGAGTACACGGTGATCGGTGACACCGTGAATTTCGCGTCGCGCCTGGAGGCGTTGAACAAGGAGTTCGGCTCGCAGCTGTTGATCTCGGCCGCCGTGCGGGAGGCGCTGGGGGCCGAAGGCGAGGACGCGGTGTCGCTGGGCGAGGTGCCGATCCGGGGTTACGAGCAACCGATGGCCATCTGGCAATTGGGTTAAGGGCCTGCCGGCTGGGACCGTCTGGACCTGTTGCTCTCGGCCAAAAGCCAGTCCCTGAAGGCCTGCATCGCGGGCGAAACCCGCTTCGATTTCAGGGATGTCAGCCAATATGATCCCAGGGAGACCCGGGTATCGTAGGGACGCACCAGTCGTTTGCGCGACAGATCGTCCACAAACAGGGGTATCGGCAGCAGCGCCACTCCGGCGCCTTGGGCTGCCGCGTGCGCCAGGGCGACGGATGAATCAAAGGTCGGCCCAGTCATGCGGGGCTGTTTGCATTTTGCTGCCTCGAACCACTGCGCCCATTCTCCAGGCCGATAGGATCTCAGGAGCACCTGCTGGTGAAGATCGAGCGGACTCCGCAGGCGTTTTGCAAGGGCGGGTGCGCACATCGGCGTGAACAGGGCATCGAGGAGCCGCTCGGCATGGGTGCCGTGCCACGCACCGTCGCCGAACCGAATGGCATAGTCCAACCCTTCGCCCGCGAGATCGACGCGATTGTTGTTCCCGAAGATCCTGATATCGATCTGCGGATGGCTTCGGTTGAAGCTCGCAATGCGAGGCAGGAGCCACCCTGACGCGAATGTCCCGACGACGCCGATCGTCAACATCTCGCGCAAACGGCCGTTCTCGAACCGCTCCAGCACCTGATTAATATGACCAAAGGCATCGGAGACCACGGGGAGCAGTGCTTCACCTTCCCCCGTCAGAGCGAGACCGCGCGTCAGTCTCCTGAAGAGCTTCACGCGCAAATTGTCTTCGAGAATCCGCACCTGTTGGCTGACTGCGCCTTGTGTCACGCGAAGCTCGAGACCGGCCTTGGTAAAGCTCAGATGCCGCGCTGCCGCCTCAAATGCGCGTAGCGCGTTCAGCGGCAACTGAGAGATATCTGGAGAACGGCGTGCCACGTCTGATCCTAGATTTTCTTATGGATGTCCTCAGGAACAATCGTTTGCCAGTTCTCAGGAGGCGAAGCAAAGAGCTCTTAGTCGAATCCATGTGGGGTCTACAATGTTTACGCGACGTCAGTTCGGTTCGTTGGCTTGTGCGGTAGCGGGAAGTGAGCTCCTTCCAAACATCCTGAATGCGGCTACCGGAACAGCTGGATTTACGGATGCCATGGCGCAGCTGGAAGCCAAGAGCGGCGGGCGCCTCGGCGTTTCCCTGATCGATACAAGGAACGGCGCGATGGCTCATCACAGGGGTGATGAGCGCTTTCCGATGTGCAGCACATTCAAGGTGCTCGCGTCCGCAGCGCTACTCAAGAGCATGGGTACCAAGCTGGACGGGCTGCAGCGGCGGGTTCGTTTCGAGGCGTCAGACATCGTCGAAAATTCACCGGTGACGCGCGAGCATGTTGGCGGGGAGGGGATGTCGCTCGCGGAACTTTGCGATGCCGCCATCACGAGGAGCGACAACACCGCGGGCAATCTGCTTTTGAAGAACATTGGTGGCCCGGCCGGGCTCACCAACTTTGCGCGAAGCCTGGGCGACAAGGTCACGAGGTTGGACCGTATTGAACCCAAACTGAATGAGGCAGTCCCGGGCGATCCCCGCGATACGACGACGCCAAATGCAATGGCTTCGAACTTCAGGAGCTTGTTGCTCGGCGATGTACTCAATCCAGCAGCACGCGATCAGCTCACAAAATGGCTGATCGCAAACAAGACCGGAGACAGCCGGTTGCGTGCGGGCCTGCCGCAAGGATGGCGCGCGGGAGACAAGACTGGAGCAGGCGAACATGGTACCACCAACGACGTTGCCATCGTTTGGCCAGCGGCGCGACCCCCGCTCATCGTCGCGGTCTATCTCACCGGCGGTACGCTGGATCCGAAGGCGCGAAACGACATCATTGCATCCGTAGGGCGCGCGGTCGCCAGCGCACTCGGGTGAATTGCGGGTCTGGGCGAAGCTGTTGCGGTTTGAGGCCAAGGGAGTCGGCGAAGGCACAGCCGCGTCCCTGACGCGCACGTGACTAACGGTCGCGAGCGGACCCGTGTGCCGATTGCACCGAGATCATTGTTTCGCTTCTAGCCAGCGTTACGGCCGTGTTAATGCTCTCCGCCACCAACACTGTAAGTGAGGGACACATGCAGCGGCGCTACATCACTGTCGATGTCTTCACCGACCGCGCGTTCGGTGGCAATCCGCTCGCCGTGGTGCTCGATGCGGAGGGCCTTTCGACCACGCAGATGCAGGCCGTTGCCCGCGAATTCAACTATTCCGAGACGACCTTCGTGCTGCCGCCGCGCGAAGCGAGCCATGATGCGAAGGTGCGGATCTTCACGGTGCGCTCGGAAATTCCCTTTGCCGGTCATCCCAATGTCGGCACGGCTTTCGTGCTTGCTAGCCAGGCGGCACAGCCGCCGGCGGGGCTCAAGTTCGAGGAGAAGGCAGGGCTGGTGCCGGTCGAAATCTTGAAGGAGCAGGGCAGGGTCATCGGTGCGGAGTTGACGGCACCGCAGCCGCTGAAACGGCTTTCGCAAGTGAGCACGGAGCAGGCGGCCGCGTGCCTGTCGCTGTCGGCCGGCGACATCAGGACCGACCGGCATGCGCCGCACGTCATCTCTGTCGGCTTGCCGTTTCTTGCCGTGGAGCTGGCCGCGCGCGAGGCGCTGCGGCGGGCGCGGCCGAATGCCGATGCATTTGCCCGGACCTTTCCCCTCGATGGCAATGAAGCCATCTATCTCTACACACGTGACGTTCCAGCGAGCGAGAAGCCCTGCGAACTGCAGGCGCGGATGTTTCACCCCGGTGCGAGCGGGCTCACCGAAGATCCGGCAACCGGCAGCGCCACCGCGGCGGCCGCGGCGCTGCTTGCGGAACTCGACGCCACGCCGGACGGCGAACTGCGGCTCACGATCGGCCAGGGCTTTGATCTCGGCCGGCCGAGCCTGCTGCTGGCGCGCGTCGTCAAGAAGGACGGCAAGCTCGTTTCCGCTCATGTGGGCGGCCGCTGCGCACCGATGATGCAGGGGACGTTGTGGCTGGAGGGCGAGGGCCGCTAGGCTAGCTCGGTCATTCCGGGGGCGATGCGAAAGCATCGAACTCTGATGTGCAATTGCACATCTGAGAATCTCGAGATTCCGGGTTCGCCTCGGAGCCTGTCATCGGGCCGCGCGTTGCGCGGACCCGGTGGAGGCGCCCCGGAATGAGGGCGGTCATACCTGCGGCGCGGCCAAATTCTCCGTCTTTACCTCATCGCGCTCTTCGATAATCTCGGCAATCATCTGCCGGTGACAGTGGCGGTGGTCGCGCTCGTAGCAGAGCAGGCAGACGGGACCCGCTTTTTTCACCAGCGCCGACAGCTCGTCCAATTCGTGCCGCGCCTCCGGCTTCTTCAGATGCGCGGAATAGATCTTTTCCAGCTCCGGATAGTTGCCGCTGCGCGCAGCCTGGCGGCCTTCCTTCGGCGTGCCCAGGGCTTTCAGGTGAATATAACCAATACCGCGCTCATCGAGCCCGGCCGCGAGCTGGTTCTTGGAAAAACCGGGGCGGCGCGAGGAGGTCACTGCACGCACGTCGACCAGCAGCTTGACGCCTGCGTGCTCCAATTCGTCCAGCACCGCCTTTTGCGGCGTCTGCTCATAACCGATGGTGAAGAGCTTTTTTGCCCTGGCCATTGAGTTCTTCGTCTACTTCACGCGCTCGATCAGCTCCATCGCGCCCGCCGGTGCACGCACCTTGCCTTCGTGAATGACATAGGCGAACACGTCGCGCGGCTGCTGCTTCGCGCTTGTGGGATCAACGCGCGGTAAATCGTCCGGTTCGCCGCCGGTCGCCCAGATCTGCAGGCGCTTGGCCCAGGCATCCAGCTGTTTCGGCGGATAGCAGCTCTTCAACTCGTCATTGCCCTTCTGCAGCCGCGCATAGACGAAGTCGGCGACGACGTCGGCAATCCCCGGATAAGTGGCATGTTCGGCGAAGACCACGGGAATCTCGAATTTTCGCAACAGTGCGATGAACGCCGGCACGCGGAAACTATCGTGGCGCACCTCGACCACATGCCGCAGCTTGCGTCCGTCCAACTCGCGCGGCAACAGCTCCAGGAACTTGCCGAAATCCGCCTCGTCGAATTTCTTGGTCGGCGCGAACTGCCACAGGACCGGGCCTAACCGATCGCCTAGCTCGAGTACGCCAGTGTTGTAAAAATGCTTGATGGAATCACCGGCCTCCGCTAGCACGCGACGGTTGGTGGCAAAGCGCGGCCCCTTCACCGAGAACACAAAGCCGTCGGGCACCTCGCGCGCCCATTTGCGAAAGCTCTCCGGTTTCTGCGATCCGTAATAGGTACCGTTGATCTCGATCGACGTCAGCTTCGAGGCCGCGTATTCCAGCTCCTTCGCCTGCGGCCATTTCTGCGGATAGAACACGCCGCGCCACGGCGCGAAAGTCCAACCTCCGACGCCGAGATAGATGTGACCGGATTTCTTGGCAGCGGTTGAGGATTGGGCCACGCGAGGGGTCTCATTTCCGAAAAACGGGATGCTGTCTGGAAAGACTAGTCAAATTGGTGGGCATTGGCCAGTTCGCGGAAGCCGAGGCGCCGCTTTTGGCGCTTTATTCCCGCACAACTTCGCGCGCTACATGCGCTTAACCCCGCTGTCGGTTCAAGCTAGAAGCCTTCAAAGGAGAGACCAGGATGCGGATGATGTTGGCTCTCGCTCTGGCGTTGACAGCCTCAAGCGCGCTTGCCGATGAGGTGGGGGACGCGCACAAGCTCGCGTCGCAGGGACGGGATTCCTATTCGAATTGCCTGGCGGGCGAATATTCGCGGCCCGAGGCCAAAGGCATGTCAGTGCAGGATTTTGCCGCCGATATCGCCATCGCCTGTCCATCCGAATGGCAAAACTTTCGGGTGAGGCTACTTGACTATCTCAGCCTGCAATTCCCCAGCACGGATACAGGCGTCCATCTCACCACCGTCAATCATGCCATCGCAACAGCGGAAAAGGACGTCATGACGGCTTTCCTGCGTCGCAAAGGAGCAACGAACTAGAGGTTGATAGAGCGCCGATCCGTGCTATCAATCAGTTGGCGCAAGGGGGAAGGTGAGTATGACCTCTCAGTCGTGGGCAGGCCTGCTGGGTACGATGGTCGCGGCCGTTGCGCTGGCCGCCGCGGTCTATTACGGGCCGATTGGTCAATTCGGCAAACCGCCGCCCAAACCCGCACCGGTAGCGCAACCTGCCGATCAGGCGCCAGCCGCACCGGCACCGCGCGGCCCGGTGATCCGGGATGTTCCGAATTAGTGCGCTTCCCCTCTTGCGGAAAGGGAACTGGCTTCCCATTTCTGGCGCAACGGCGACGTTGAGGCCCCGCCCCCAGGGGATCCGGCGCCGGAACGACCACGTAATAGCGAGGCAGCGCCGGATGTACGCGCGCCTGTTATTCGTGGTCGTAAGCATTTCTCCACTTCTTTTGCGCAGATCGCGGCAGTTTTCCGAGGACGACCCGGCTTGGCAGCACCGGGTGTGGCGGATATACGCTTTCCCCGCATGAACGAAGTCCTGAGACCGGCCACAGACAGCCCTAAGACACCGCGGGCCTGCCGGTGCTTTGCGTCATCGTTCCCACCTTCAATGAACGCGACAACGTCATCAAGCTGTTCGAGAAGCTGCAAGGGACGCTGGAGGGCATCGCGTGGGAAGTGATCTATGTCGACGACAATTCCCCTGACGGAACCTGGGAGGTGGTCCGCGGACTCGCGCGCCGCGATGGCCGGGTGCGCTGCATCCGCCGGATCGGCCGGCGCGGCCTATCGGGGGCCTGCATCGAAGGAATACTGGCCTCCTGCGCGCCCTATGCGGCGGTGATGGATGCCGACCTGCAGCATGACGAGACTCAGCTGCCAAAAATGCTGTCGCTCTTGCAGAGCGGGGCGGCCGAACTTGTGGTGGGCAGCCGCTATATCGCGGGCGGCAGCGCCGACAGCTTCAATAAACAGCGCGCCGGCGCCAGCGCATTCGCGACGGAGGTCGCCAAACGCGTGCTGCGGGTCGAGATCGCCGATCCCATGAGCGGGTTTTTCATGGTCCGCCGCGACCGCTTTGAGCAGCTGGCGCCGCAGCTTTCCACGCAAGGTTTCAAGATCCTGCTCGACACCGTCGCGACCGCGCACGGCAACATCAAGACGGTCGAGATCCCCTATCGGTTCGGCTCGCGGCTGCACGGCGAGAGCAAGCTTGATTCCATGGTGGCGCTGGATTTTCTCGGGCTCGTGCTCGCCAAGCTCACCAATGACGCGGTCTCGCTGCGCTTCCTGATGTTTGCGATGGTCGGCGGTACCGGCCTGTTCGTGCATCTCGGCACCCTGTTTATCACGTTGAAGCTTTTCGACCTGCCGTTTACGGTGGCCCAGGCCGCCGGCGCCTTTGTCGCCATGACCTCCAATTTCGTCTTGAACAATTTCCTCACCTATCGCGACCAGCGGCTGAAGGGTTTTGCGATCCTGAGGGGCGTGCTGGCGTTTTACATCGTCTGCAGCGTCGGCCTGTTCGCCAATGTCGGTGTCGCGTTCTCAGTCTATAACCAGGAGCCGATCTGGTGGCTTGCCGGTGCCGCCGGGGCCTTGATGGGCGTGGTCTGGAATTACGCGATGTCGGGGCTGTTCGTCTGGCGCAAGCGATGAATTCCGACGACCGTCGGCTCGTCCGCAATACTGTTCTGACGATCCTCGCATTGATTGCGTTGCGACTGCTCGCTGCGGCATGGACGCCGATCACCTTCGACGAGGCCTATTACTGGACCTGGTCCAAGCATTTGGCGGGAGGCTATTACGATCACCCGCCGATGGTGGCGCTCGTCATTCGTGCCGGCACGATGATTGCGGGTGATACCGAATTGGGCGTGCGGCTGGTCTCGGTGCTGTTGGCGCTGCCGATGAGCTACGCGGTTTACCGCACCGCCTCGATCCTGTTCGGCGGGGCACGGATCGGAGTGGTCGCGGCTCTCCTGCTCAATGCCACGCTGATGGTGTCGGTCGGCACCATGATCGTCACGCCGGATTCGCCGCTTCTGGTTACCTCGAGTTTTGTCCTGTTCTTCCTGGCGAAACTGTTGGAGAGCGCGCGTGGCGCCTGGTGGCTTGCGGTCGGCGTGGCGGTGGGTGCGGCACTGCTCTCAAAATATTCCGCGCTGTTCTTCGGTCCGGCGATCCTGATCTGGCTTCTCGTGATTCCCAAGCAGCGGCGCTGGCTGCTCACGCCCTGGCCTTATCTCGGCGGCCTCATCGCGCTTGTCATCTTCTCGCCCGTGATCCTGTGGAATGCCGACCATCAATGGGTCTCCTTCATCAAGCAGATGGCGGACCGCGCGCGCGTCGAGGACTTCCGTCCCGGCTACATCATGGAGCTCATTCCGACCCAATTCGCCTTCGCAACGCCGCTGGTGTTCATCCTGGGCGTGATGGGACTTGAGGCGCTGATCCGGCGCAAAGCGGGCGCTTCGCCCGCGCGTGCGCTGATCGATTGCATGTTCTGGGTCACCACGCTCTATTTCGTCTGGCATTCGTTGCATGCGCGCGTCGAGGCTAACTGGTTCGCGCCGGTCTATCCTGCCTTTGTCGTCGCTGCCGCGGTCGCCGCGTATGCGGTGAGTTGGGAGCCCTGGCGGCAACGGGTTGCCGATTTTTGCCTGCGCTGGGCCGCGCCGGTCGGCATGACCATGTTCGCGCTGCTGATCGTGCAGGCCAACACCGGAGTCTTGAGCGGCTATCGGCGCGATGCCACCGTGCGCAGCGTCGGGGTCGGCTGGCGCGAATTGGCCGGCCAAATCGAAGCCGTCCGTGCCCGTGTCGGCGCAACCTGCCTGGTGGTGCCTGATTACGGTACCACCAGCTGGCTGACCTTCTACCTGCCGCGCGGCACCTGTGTGGTGCAGCCGATCCAGCGCATCCGCTGGGTCAATATGCCTGAGCCGGATGCCGCCAAGCTTGCCGGCCCCTTGCTCTATGTCGACGAGGTCCGGCCGGTGCAGCCGCCTTATCTGAAAGATCGCTTTGCCAGCATCGAGCGCGTGGCGGAATTGCCGCGCAAGCGCGGGCCGCTGGTGATCGAGACCTATGCGCTCGATCTCTTGCGCGGGCCCAAAGGCGACGTGCTCGACCGCTCGCCGCCACCGGAGCTTTCGCCGTAGGCGGATGGCGGCCTGCGGCCCCCGAGCGTCCGGCCGGAGGCAGAGCATGACCGGTGCTCACCTCCACACTGCAAAGCACGGGCGTGGGCGGCCGTATTTTCGCCGGAAATAAAAGGCCTTAACAGCCCCAATGACCTGCCTCATATCCGCCCCGACTTAATCCGCATTTAACTAAAAGTCGCCTTAATGACGCTCTGCGCCTCTGCGAGATGCTGTGCCGATGGGGAGCCGGTCGTCACGGTGTTGAGCGAACCAAGCTGGACGGTCCTGGGCGCCTGGTGGGTCAATAAGAGTAAAGAAGCGTTGGCTAGTGTTGCGTTGGCGGGGCAGATCCGCAAGAAATCTTCCGGGAAAGCTGTGTCCCACAACCTCTTGGGCGGGGCGGCGATCGCCTGCCTCGTGCTTGGCTGCGGGTGGACGGTCTACACCAATATCATTTCCGCAAGCGTTTATCCGACGCTCGGCGGCTCCGGTTACGACGAGCCGGTCATCGTAGCGCCCGCCGCCAAGGTCGCGATCGCGGGACGCAGTGCCGCGCAGGCGATCAGCGAAGCCTTCTCATCGCTGCCCGCGCTGGCACAGCGCACTAAAGCCGCGACAGTGGCGGCGATCACGCCCCAAGAGTTCAACTCCCGCTTTGCGGCTGCAGAGCCGGACAGCGTGCCCTCGCGCGCCGCCCAAGGGGCGCCCCCTTCGGCACCGCAAATCGCCGAGGCCCACAAGCCTGTTTCGGCGCCGAGACTCGCCGAAGCCGCGAAGCCGAAGGAAGCCCCGCCGAAGCAGGCGACGCATGTTGCGATGAATGTTCCGCCGCCGCCGGCGCTGCATCAAGCCGAGGCCAAGCCGGCCAGGTCGCATAGTGTATCATTGCGGGACATGGCCGAGCGCGCCAAAGCGACGATGATGTCGATCGCCTCGGGCGGCAGGTCGAACATGGTCGAAAAGCTGTGGGGCAAGCGCGAGTCCGGTTCGCTGCTCGCCTATGCCTCGGCGGATGCCGGCAGCATTACCGCCTCGGTCGAGCACGAGCAGAACCCGATGCATGGCGGTTCGCCGCCCTACGATCGCGACACGGCCGTTTACGACATCTCCGCGCATACCGTGTATTTACCTGACGGCACCCGGCTGGAAGCGCACTCGGGCCTCGGCTCCGAACTCGACAATCCGAGGTCCGCGCCACTTCGCATGCGCGGGGTGACGCCGCCCCACATCTATTCGTTGAAACCGCGCGAGGCGCTGTTCCACGGTGTGCCGGCGCTGCGCCTGACCCCGATCGGCGGCGAGAATGAGATCTACGGCCGCGAGGGCCTGCTCGCGCACACCTATATGCTCGGCCCGAGCGGCGCTTCCAACGGCTGCGTCTCCTTCAAGAACTACTACGCCTTCCTCGACGCTTACCGCGACAAGGGCATCAGGAAGCTCGCGGTGGTGGCGCGGATCGACTGAGGGGGATTGCTCCGCGCGCTTACCTCGCGAACGACTTGCGCAGGGCCATTTCCGTCTCGATCGCTTTGCCTGGTGGATGGCCGCGACTGCAATAGTGCCGAGGCGAGATAGCGGTCGGCGATCGTGAAACGGTCACTCGCGTCTCAAGTCCGCGATATATTGCAGCATCGCTGCGCTCTCCGTCAGCCGTTCGCGGCTTTCCAGGATGAGCACGGGGACTGCGCCCTTGGGCGACACGACAAGGAACTCGCTGTCGTCGTCGAGCACCTTCTTGCTTCAGATATCGACCGGGCGATACCGCGCCTTTTAGGTGAGCGCGTCGCTGTC
>Ga0134126_10005603_pt1 | contig 15675 bp, 17 predicted proteins | sample KB31752_FD_96881 | JGI IMG/M metagenome (GOLD analysis project Ga0134126, IMG submission 96881) | Terrestrial soil microbial communities with excess Nitrogen fertilizer from Kellogg Biological Station, Michigan, USA - KB3-175-2 | ecosystem: Environmental > Terrestrial > Soil > Unclassified ...
CATAGGGCGGCGACGGTTGGGCGCTGGCCGCCGAAACCGCCGCCACCGACACCGCCAAGGCGAGACCGAGTACTCTGATCATGTCGTATCCCCGTGAGAGCGCGCATTGACGCGTCCTGCCAACAAGGGCCGATGTCATTCGGTTTCATCCAGGGTCGCCGCCCAGCGGCGATCCCTGGCGCGCGACCCTAGCCGCGGTGGTCGTTGACGATCCAGCAGCGCGATGAGGCGCCGTGGTCCCAGATCAGGCAGTCGACGATCTGCCGTCGGTCGCGGCTATAGGCGCGGTAGATCTGCCGGGGTGCGGCACCGTCCATGGTCACGGCCGGCGGAAACGCGCCGAGATCCTGCACCGTGAAGCCCTTGGCCCGGAGGTCGGCCAGACTCTCCCAGGGGAGATCAGCCTCGAGTACCCGGCTCTGCGCCAAAGCCGGCACGACGGCGGGCATGGCGAGCACCGCCGCAAGCACGAGAGAAAAACGCATGTCCTTGGCTTTCCACGTTTCTTGTCCTTCCCCCGTGCCGGCGCAGTTGAGCACCGACCCGGCCTCCACTGTAGTTCTCTAAAGTACCAAGGGACAGAAAAACGTGGTCTCTCCGGGCGGATTTTGCGCCCGTTCCGTAGGGCAGGTCGTCGTGCTGCACGGCCGATGAGCGGGCAGCGACCCCATGGCGCGTTCGCCGGGCCTCCGCCTAGGCCGGCCCGGAGCGCGGTGCCGCGGCGGGCAACCGCCGCGCGGCGCGCGACGGCAAGGGCGGCCTCGCCTGCCACAGCTTGACGATGGCGATGCGCGCATAGACGCAGGCGATCGCCGTCAGGATGGCAACGGCGGAAACCGACCACACGGCCAAAATGCCTTGCAAGAGCAGCGAAAGAAGGCACATGCGAGCCCCCTTCGTGGCACGCTAATGCGCGCGCATTGCACGCATATGACTCCGACCGCGATGGAGCGAGCGGTATGAGCCGATGGCGTAACCCACCATGAAGCCGAGCAACATCAGTCCGAAGCCGTACAACCCAAAGATCAGATCATTTGCAGAAAGCGCCACGGTGGTCTCCATGCCAAGGACGCGCGTCCTGGTGAGCGATACCACTATGGCGCGAATTGTCGTGCGATTAAAGCCACACTTGCGAGTAACGGCCGATGCCCACTAGGGCGGGTTCAGCCGTCGGCATCTCAGGGTTTCCCCCATTATCTGCTTGCGCGAGCGCGGCGCTGGGCGGACAGTTTGAGGGGATCGCCTGTTGCCGATCTCGGGGAGTACTTTGATGTCGAAGACAGCTCGCCTCGCGCTGGCCGTCTTGTTTCCGGCCTCGCTCGCCCTCGCCGCTGTCCTTGCGGCCGCAGCGCCGGTTGCCATGGCGCAAAGCAGCGGCTGCTGGCGCAGCGCCGATTGCCGCGATGCGCCGGTCGCGGCACCATCGGGCGACTTCCGCTACGGCTCCGGCACAACGCCACAGATAGATTTCAGGTCACCTTCGGGCGCGCCGGTGGGCGCCGGACCCTACCGGCTGGACGGCGAGCCGGTGGCCGAGGCCGAGCGCCGGCTGCAGCGGCCGGAAAACCTGCGATTCCGCCGTTACGCCGAGCCGACTTGGCCGCAGCCCATGGGCGGGTCCACGGGCACGCCGGACGCGACGGCCAAGGGATATGGGCAATAGCATGGTCGCCTCAATCACCCGGAGCGGCCTTGCCGCGCGCCGCCTGACGACGTGGCGTGGCGCGCCGGCGGCGCGGATCGCCTATGCCGTGGCGCTCGCCGCCGCACTCTGCGGCTGCGACTCGACGGAAGCCGGCAACTGGAAATCCTGGGAGGAGGCCAAGGCGGGCTTGATCGGCATGGACTACAACCGGCTGATCGACTGCGCGGGCCCGCCGCTCTCGGAGCGCGCCACCGCCGGAAATTCGGGCAACATCCAGTATATCGGCCAATATGCCAACGACATCGCCAGCAGCACGTGCCGGCTGTCGATCGACGTGACCGCCGGCAAAGTGTCGAACATCAATGAATACGTCGAGCTGAACGGCCTGCCCTCGACGTCGCAATCGATGCGCTATACCTGCACGCGGATCGTCCAGTTCTGCTCGCCGGCGCCGAAATGAGCGCGGCAAGGAACTGAAAGCCGCGATGCCGTCGGGCGAGCGGGGACCGTAGCGTCCCCTGAAAACAAGAAAGGCCGCCGAAGCGGCCTTGTTCCTCGAGCTGGCGTCCCCGACGGGATTCGAACCCGTGTTACCGCCGTGAAAGGGCGATGTCCTAGGCCTCTAGACGACGGGGACGGCGCGGCTCGGGTCTACCGGGATGGCGGCAGCAAATCAAGGCGCGGCAATGAGGCTGAATGGTTTCGTTTTCGCGCTTCCGCGCGCAAAAGTATCGCCCGCAACCGCCATAGGGGAGTGTTCCTGGCTTTGCACGCTTAGTGCTCAGTTCTGTCCAAGATGAATTGCTGTCCCACATAGTTCAGGATCTGGTCTAGGCAATAGTCAAAGCTATTGCCTGCCGTGTCGACACGCAAAGCCGGGGCTTCCGGCGGCTCGTAGGGCGCGGAGATACCGGTGAACTCCTGGATGTCTCCAGCGCGCGCCTTGCGGTATAGCCCCTTCGGATCGCGTGCCTCGCAGGTCGCGAGGTCGGCTGCTATATGGATTTCGTGAAAGCCACCGAGCGGCGCTGCGGCGCGGGCCTTCGCCCGGTCGGCCCGGTATGGCGATATGAAGGCCGTGATGCAGAGGAAGCCGGCATCGGCAAAGAGTGCGGCCACCTCGCCCACGCGACGAATATTCTCGACCCGGTCTGCGGGCGAGAAGCCAAGGTTGGCGTTGAGGCCGCTCCTGATGTTGTCGCCATCGAGGACATAGACGGCATAGCCTTTGCGGAAGAGAGTCTGCTCCACCGCCATGGCAAGCGTCGACTTGCCGGCCCCCGAAAGGCCGGTGAACCACAACACGCCGCCCTTGTGCCCGTAGCGCTGCTCGCGTGCATGTCGCGTCACTTTGTGGCCGACGGGGCTCAGATTCCCGTCCTCGCTCGTCACTGACACACGCTGATCGGCGAAGCCGTCGAGCGACACGAGACCGCCCGCAACGGTGCGATCCTGGACACGCAGCACAAACCGGCCGTTGCACGCAAGCTTCGCGTGATCATCGAGCGCCAGGAGGGCCGGGCTGCGCAGCACCACTTGCCCGACCTGATCGCGCTCGAGCCGCGTCGGCGTCTGCGGCGCCAGGCTATTCGTGTCGATCACCCGCTCGATCTTCTCGACGACCGCCTGGGCTTCCGCCGTGCCATAGCGGAACCGGTAGAAGTCGCCGACCGTGAGTGGCTTGTGATCAAGCCAGAACAGCGTTGCACGCAAGCGGTTGGTCATCAGTGGCGCGGCGGTGGCGTGGCTCGCCAGCTCGCCGCGCTCGACGAAGAGCGGCCGGTCGAGGGTCAGCCCGACCGAGCGGCCCGCCGCCGCCTCGCTCGGCCCGGGACCCGGCCAGGCCTCCAGGCTCTTCACGCGCGCGAGCTTGTTGGAGGGCGAGAACAGCACGGTGTCGCCAACCGCGACCCGGCCGGATTCGATACGCCCGACCAGGACGCGGCGGTCGTCCTGCCGATAGACGTCTTGGATTGGCAGGCGCAGCGGCCCGTGATCGGCAGTATCGGCGGCAGGAAATTCCACCAGTGCATCGATCAATGTCGGGCCGCCATACCAAGAGAGTCTCGGCCCGCGCGAGGCAAGGTTCTCGCCTTGCCGCGCCGATAGCGGCAGAACCACGCGCGGCTTCAACTCGAGGCCGGCGAGGAGTTGGCGCGCCTCGCTTTCAAGCGCCCGGAAGCGGCTTTCGGCGAAATCGACGAGATCGACCTTGTTGACCACGACCGCGATCTGCTCGAAACCGAGGAGGCGCAGGAGATAAGCGTGACGCCGCGTTTGCTCCTGCACACCCTCGGCGGCGTCGATGACAAGAATGGCGCCGTCCGCCTCGGCCGCACCGCTCACCATGTTCGCGAGGAATTCGCGGTGACCGGGTGCGTCGATGATGACAAGGTCACGCTCGCGCAGGCGCAGCCAGTAGCGTGTCGTGTCGATGGTTACTGCCTGGTCGCGCTCGGCCTGGAGCGAATCAAGCGCGAAGGACCATTCGAGCGGGACGCCACGCTTCTCGCTGATGGCCTGCAGCTCCTCGACCTTGCCGCGCGGCAGTGCGCCCGCCTCGTGCAGCAGCCGGCCGATAAGGGTGGACTTGCCGTGGTCCACATGACCGACCACGACCAGTTTGAATGGCGGTTGCATGGTCACATATATCCTTCCGAGCGCAACCGCTCAAAGGCGTCTTCGCTCTCGTGATCCATGGCGCGGCCGGCGCGCTCGGGCTCGCGGCTTTGAGCGAGCTCGGCAATGATTTCCTCGATGGTTGCAGCGGTGGAGGCTATGGGAAAGGTGATGTCTTTCTCGCCGAGCGAGCGGAATCGCTTGCCGTCTCTGGCGAAATAGAGCGGTACGACCGGCATGCCCTCGCGCGCGATGTAGCGCCACACGTCGAGCTCGGTCCAGGCGAGAAGCGGATGGATGCGGACATGGCCGCCAACGGGTGGCTCGGCGTTGTACTGGTCCCAGAACTCGGCCGGCTGGTGACGGAAGTTCCAGTTGCCCGACGCGTCGCGAGGGCTGAACACTCGTTCCTTGCTGCGGATGGCCTGCTCGTCGCGGCGGATGCCGAGGATCATGCCGCGGAAGCCGCGCGCGGCAATGACGCGCTTCAGTCCGAGCGTCTTGCGCGCGGCAGCGCGCGCTTTGGGCGGCAGCGTCGGGTCTGTCTCCTCGGCGCCGGGACACGGCGCATCGATATAGGTCAGTCCCCACTCTGCGATGATCCGGTCACGGAAAGCATATACCTCCGGAAATTCGTTGCCGGTGTCGAGCAGGATCACCGGAAACGGCACACGCCCGAAGAAGGCTTTGCGCGCCAGCCACAGCAGAACATTTGAATCCTTGCCGACAGACCACAGCATGCCGAGTGGGGTCAGGCGATTGACCGCTTCACGAAGAATGAAGATCGATTGCGCCTCGAGGCCATCGAGACGATCCATGCTGACTACTCCGATAAGGGAAACTGTGCCTTCGACACGACGTTCTCGAACTTGCATGCGAGGCGCGCGGAGCGCGTCGCATGATGCCATTGGTCTTACTCAGATTATCGCGGCCATACCAGCAGATAGTCGCCGCGGCGTGTCACGAGTTGCCGTGCGCCGCGCAGGACGTCCCTGCCCCAGCGCAAGGCGCGGCCCAGCGGGCCGAGGCTGGCGTAGGGCGAGGCCGCGCGCCGGCCGGCGAGCCGCGCCATCGCGCGCCAGCAGCGCAGATGCGGCGCATAGATCAGCCGCTGCACAATGGCGTCGAGCCTGATGCCGTAACTTGCGGCGTCGGGGCAGAAGAGCCACGGCTGCACCTGCTTCAGGCGATGGAAGTGGAAGAACAGCAGCGGCTCACCGTCGATCAAGACCCGGCCGCCCTGCTCACCTACCGCCGAGGCTTCGAGATTCCACAAGGCGACGTTGGCGCCCTTGTGGCGGAGCACGATGACGCCGGGAAAGCGCCTGGGCCAGTCGTCGAGGTATTTCTGGTCGGCGAACTTGCCATCCTCCTCGCGGAAATAGCACCACTCGATGCAGCGCCGGCGCCAGTCGTCGAGGCAGGCGAGCCCGCGCTCGTCGCGGACGAAAGTGAGCCAGCCGACATTGTAGAGGCCGTAGCGCTCGCGCTCCTTGAGCCGCGGCGAGAAGCGATGCGCGATGATGCCGACCGAGCCACCGGCCGCGGCGAGCTCGCTGAAAAGCGGCTCGGGATCGGCGAAGAAAAACAGGTCGGCATCGACATAGGTGAGCTGCGTCGCCTCTGTTGCTATGTCGAGCACATAGCGCAGCACGGAGGCGGTGCAGGTGAAATAGTACTCGACCCGGCTGCGTGTCGGCTTTACGGCGGCGAGATCGGGAAAATGACGCTCGAGATCGGCGAGCGTGAAGAGACGCGTGTCCGGCAATGCCAGGCGCGAGAGCGCGGCATGGCTCGCCGCATCGAGGCAGCAGACCCAGAGCTGCGCCGCGGGCGAGACGGCTTTGAGCGAATGCCACAGCGCCAGGCCGCGGCTCAGGTAATTGACGTCGAAATAAGTGCAATAGACGCGCCTCGGTGCCTCGGCCCGAGACGAGGAGGTCGGCAGCGCTCTCGCCTCGCTCCGGTCATCCATGGCCCGCTGCCCGCCCGGTCCGGTGGAAGAGAAAGCCGGCGACGCGGCATTGCTCGGGCGCGCCCTTCACTACCGGCGGATGGTCGATGAGGAACTCGCGCTCGAGCGCCAACCCTCCGCCCAGCACCGTCTCGATCAGCCGCCGGCGATTCAAAAACCAGCCCGGATACTCGGTGAGGTAGCCGTAGGCGTGCGCCCGCTGCAACACGACGAAATCATCGTGCCGCTCGACGACGGGCTGGCGCGTGATCATGAGCCACGCCTCGGCCGCGGCGCATAGCCGCCGCACCAGCCCGTGCGCGTCGCGGCTGTAATGGATCGACGAGCTGGCGAAGACGAGGTCGTAGCGGCGCTCAAGCGCGGCCTCGTCGGCGTCGACATAGCGGCAGCCCGGGTTCAGCTCGCGGCCGAGAGCGCACAGGCCGGGCAGGTCTTTCACGGTATAGTCGAGGTCGAGATCGGGCCTGAGCGCGCGGGCCAGCGCGTGGTAATGGCCCGTGCCGCCGCCCCAATCGAGAATCCGCACGGTGCGCCGCTCGCCGGCGACGCGGCCCAGCACATAGCCGAAGGTCATGACGAGGTTGTGCTCGGAGACGCTGACCGGCGCGGCGAGGTCGGCCTCGTGCGGGCGGCCGAAGGCATTGGGCGCGGCGATCGCTGCCTTGAGCGCCGGCCATTTGCGTCGCTGCTCCGCCGTGATCGACTCATGCGACCAGCCGCCCGGCGCGGTCCAGACGCGGTCGTCGTCCGGCACCGCTTTCCATTCCGGCAGCGCCGACGGCGATGGCTCGCGCCGTCGGCGGCGAATCGCCTCGGTCAGGATGGGCGGCAGGAACTGCGCGATGAGGCGGTTGGTTCGTGCGCTCATGGTTTGCCGTCGAGCGGCGCTCTCCGGTGTTTATCCGTCACGCGCCGCGGATGAAAGCGGGCCGGGACGGCGCGATTTTGAGCGCGCTCGCCGCGATGGTAAGAATGGGGTCATGACACCCGCGTTACGGAAGCTGGCACACGTCTATCGAAGATGCATCCGACCGGCTCGCCGGCTGCGCTTTGCCGCGAGCTATTTCCGCGGCGTGCCGACGGATATCCTCGATTGGGCGCTGCACTCCCGCGAGGACGCCAATTTCTCGTATGACCTGACGCCGCGCAACCGCGCCTATCTCGCGGCGACCGTGGCCATCGTCATGGATATCGACCGCGATCAGGCGAAGGCGTTCATCGCCGAGCCGGATGGCGAGGTGATCGACTATGTCGCCAAGAAGCTCGCCGCTCTGGGCATCAACGACATCGACAAGTCGCCCTCCTTCGGCCGGCGGCTCGGCTGGTACGCGATCGCGCGGGCGCTCAGGCCGCGGGTCATCGTCGAGACCGGCGTCGACCGCGGCCTCGGCAGCGTCCTGCTGTGCGCCGCGCTGAAGCGCAACGCGGCCGAAGGCTTTGCCGGGCGCTACTACGGCACCGACATCAGCCCCTATGCCGGCGCGCTGCTCGATGAGCCATGGAGCCACTACGGCAAGATCCTTTACGGCGATTCCATCGAATCGCTGCGCAAGCTCGGCGAGACCATCGACTTGTTCATCAACGACAGCGACCATGCCGCGGACTACGAGTATCGCGAGTACCAGACGGTGAAGCCGCTCCTGTCCGAGCGCGCCGTGATCCTGGGCGACAACGCGCATGCCAATGACGTGCTGCTGCGCTTCTCCGAGGAGAACGGCAGGCGCTTCCTGTTCTTCAAGGAGGAGCCTCGTGGGCATTGGTATCCCGGCGCCGGCATCGGCATCTCCTTCCCCTGATCTCACGCACGCAACAAGGCGAGCAGCTGGCGCATGCGCGCCTCGTAGCTGTGCTCGGACAAGGTGCGGCGCTGACCAGCCTGCATGATCGCGAGGCGCGCCGCGGCATTCTCCGGTGCCAGGTAGAAGCGCAGCTTGTCGACGCACTCCGCCGCGTCGCCATAGGTCACGACCTCCTTCTCGGGCTCGAACATGTCGGCGAGGTTGTCCTTGCGGTCGGTGACCAGAAGGCAGCCCATGCCGGTGGCCTCGTAGAGCCGCATGTTGTTGGCAAAGGGCAAGACGTCGCCGTGATGGTTCAAGGTGGCGACCGAGCGCCGCAGCAGCTCGTACATGGCGCGTCCCCAGAGCGGCGGGCGGACGCGGCCGGCGAGCGGCGAGCCTTCGGCGAGAGGCAGCGCAGCAGCCGCGCGGACCTCGAGCTGAGGAAACGCCGCCGCGACCGCCTCGAGCAGGCGGAGCCGGCTCGAATGCACGCCATAGAGGCTGCCCGAGAAGGTCAGCTCGCGGTCGCGCCGCGTCTCCGGCACGCGCTCGCCGACGCGCGGATCGAAGGCCAGGCGGACAAGCTCGGCCCGCGCGCCGCGCGCGCGGAGCCAGTCGACGGTCGGCGGGAAGGACGACATGACGAGATCGTAGAGGCGATAGTCGATGACGTCGGGCAGCGGCGTCGCCGCGTGCTGGCCGATGATGCGGTCGGCATGCTTGCGCAACGCACGGAGCTTGTCATCGGCGAAGGCGAAGACCGACTGGATGTAGAGGACATCGGGACGGATCGTGCGCACCTGGTCGAGGAAGGCGCCCCACGGGCGGTCGATCCGGCGCAGCAGCGGCCGCGCCATCGCTTTCAACGGCCGCAGCGCCGCATTGGACGCCACGCGCCGCATCAATTGCGCGGCCTCGCCATAGGCGCTCGCGACCAGCCGGGCCGCCGGCGGTTCGGCGGCGATGCCGGCGGCGCCGTGGGCGCGCTGCCACGCCTGCTGCATCGGCGCGGCGTTGTAGACGAACTCCTCGCAGTCGTGCCCGAGCCGCCGAAGCGCGTGGGCGTAAAAGTCGGCCGAGCCGAACAAGGTATCGTAATAGGCTTGGCGCTGCGCGGCGAAGGGCGCCGTCGCCAGCTCGGGACGCGCGCCGTAGAGGTCGGCGAGGAAATCATCGTAGGCATGCGTGACGATGACGAACTTCATGCCCGCGACGGCGGCCGGCCAGTGTAGCCGAGCATTCCCGGGCGAAGCGCCTGCAGCAGCGACGCCCATGCCGAAGCAAGCGCCGAGCCCTCTGCCCGCTCGCTGTAGAGCATGGTCTGGTTGAGGCGCTGCCACGCGGTAAGCGCGGCGCGCCGGATGACCCATTGCTGCGCCAGGGGCCGGCTCGGGTCGGCGCTGTAGCCGAGATCGGCGAGGACGCGCAGGTCGAGCGCCTCGCGCGCCCGAGCATCGGTCGCGGTCGCGAATTTGGACTCGGGATGGATGCGGTAGCAGCCGCCGTAGCGCTTCAGCTCGACGACATGGCGCGCCGCTGCCGCCACGCGCAGGAACCAGTCGTAGTCGAAGGCGACGTTGAGGTGCGGCAACGGGCCGACGCGCTCGGCGAGGCTGCGGCGCACGAAAACGCTCTGGCTCGTCATGTTCCAGCCGACATAGGCGAGATAGCGCCGGCTGAACGGCCCGTATCTCGTCGCCCACAGGATGCGGTCGTCGGGATCGACGACGTAGCTGTTGGCGATGATCAGCTCGGCCTTGGGGTTGAGCGCGACGGCGGCGTCGATCGCCTGGAAGAAGCCCGGCAGGTAGAGATCGTCGGAATTCTGCCAGGCCACGAAATCGCCGTCGGCGCGGGCGAAGCCTTTGTTGATCGCTGCCGCCTGCCCGCCATCCGGGCCACTCTCGCTATGGGCGACGATATCGCGGAACTCGTCGATGATCGCCTGGCTGCCGTCGGACGAGCCGCCGTCCATCACGATGAGCTGCAGGTTGCGATAGTGCTGGTTGGCGATGGTATTGAGCGTGCGCCGCAGGAAGCGCGCCTGGTTATAGGAGGGCAGCACGACGGAAAGCCTCGTTCGCCCGCTTTGCGATGCAGGCCGCTCCTGCCGTGTTGCGGCGAACGCCTGGATCTCGCCGCTCGAGAATTCGCGCGAGAACAGGTCAGCCGGCAGGGAAGGCAACCCAGCTCACGCTAGCGGATCGGGCTGCGCCGGCCCGCGCCAAACCGCGTTGCGGCGGGGCCCGGGCGGCCCGGCCGACTCTCCGGCACGGGGCCGTAGCGGCGTCCTCGTGCCCGCTGCCAGCGTTTGGCGACGGTCCTGAGCGGCGCCGTGATGCGCCAGCAGGTGGAGCGATAGACCTCTTCCATTTCCGGTGTGCGCAGCGGAATGTAGCCGCTGTCGCAGGCCCACCCGGCCATGCCCGGGCGCACCACGCGGTAGCGCAGCTCGTCGTCGCGGCATGGCTCGGCGTAATAGCCTTCCCAGAAGCGCTCGGTCATGGCGGCGCGCGCCGCCGCTTCGCTGCGCGAAAGCGAGGCGTCCAACTCGGCGTAATAGGCCGTCATGTCCGAGGTGAGCCGGCCGCCATGCATGCGATGGGCGGCCCAGATCGCTTCGACCGTCACCAGATCGGCGTGACGGGAGAAGCGCCGCCACAGGTCGAAATCGCCGGCCAGGCGGAAGTGCGCATCGACGCCGCCGGCGGCTTGCCACAGGCGCCGCCGCCAGAAGGCTCCGGGCTGCTGGATGAAGCGGTCGCAATGTCTGCCATCGAAGATGCCCGCGGTGATCGCCGCACGCGGAAATGCCGCCGGTGGGGCAATGTCGATCATGGCGCCGCTGCCGTCGATGCCGAGCACTTGGCCGCACAGCCAATCGACATCGTCGAAGCTGTCGAAGATCTGTGCCACGGCCGCGAACGCGCCCGGCTCGTAGCGGTCGTCGGCGTTGATCCATGCCATGATGTCGCCCTCGCCGCAAGCCAGGAAGCCGCGGCCGATGGCGTCGTACATGCCGTGATCGCGTGCGCTTTGGTAAGTGAATTCAATATGATGGCAGAGAGGCGGGAGCGCCCCGGCGAGCCGCTCCTGCCAGCGCGCCAGCTTCCCCACGGTGCCGTCGCTCGAGCCACCGTCCTGGACATGGTAGCGGATGCTGAAGGGGCCCGCCTGGGCGACGACGCTCAGCACCGCTTCATCGATGTAGCGGGCGCCGTCCCTCACAGGCGTGACTACCGTGAATTGCATTTGGCGATAATACCTCGCCCAATAGCATCCGGTTAGCTCCCAGAAAGGACAAACAACCCCAGCCCATAGAAGTGCTCACTGCCTTCGACGGAAAGCGCCTCGGCGCGCGGCACCGGTTGCCAGCGGTTGTCGCCGGCGCGCTTGGCGAAATAGGCCTCGCGGCGCACCGTGTAGCCGTGGATCAGCCGCGGCAGCCGCGCCGCGCCGTAGACGCGGTGATAGGGCGCGTAGACCCCGTCCCGCCCCACCGGCACGGTCATGAGCATGACCGAGCTCGGATCGCGCAGCAGCCCGCGCATGATGGTCATGGCGTGGAGGTCGCCGTCGGCGTCCTCGATGCCGCCATAGCGCGAGCCGAGGCCGACATGCTCGACCGTCGAGCAGTTGAGGATGGTGTCGAAGCGCCGGTCGCCGAAATCATAGGCGACGAGGTCGCCCGCGGCGCAAGTGAGGTCGTCGATGCGGAAGGTGAGCGGCTGGGGCGCTAGGTCGAGGCCCAAGACCTTGCCGCCCTTCATCGCGGCGATGAGGCCGATGAAGGACGTGGCCGGGCCGAAATCGAGGACCTGCTTGGGGTCGGGCGGCAGGTTCGCGGCGACCCAAGCCCATTCGATGTCGCGGTCGCCGGCGAGGTCGAGCGTGCCGGGTGGCGGCGGTGGCTTCTGCGCCGGCGGTCGTCCCTCGGCCAGCCAGATCAGGCGATAGCCGAGAACCTTGACAAGATATTTGACATCCATCGCGGCGTGGTCTTCCGGGCTAGAGGGCGGCGAGCAGCGCGCGGGTGGCCAACCCTTTGATGATCATGCGCGTGCCCTGCGCGGTCTCGATGCGCGGCCGCGTGCCGACGGCCTTGCGGATGGCGCGCTGCTGCCGGCGCAACGCGCGCAGATAGGGGCGATAGAGCAGCGACTGCACGGCGCGGGGAAACTGGTAGCCTTCGGCCGGATCGGCAACCAGTCCGAACGGCCAGTCGACGTGAACGACGCGCAGCGCGTGGTAGTGATAGAACACCACCGGCACGCCGTTCACCAGCGGCCCCTCGGCGCCGCGCGTGACGGCGTACTGGCCGACGTTCCACGGCGCGACACCGCCGCCAATGTGGCCGAGAATGCGCAAACGGTCGTAGCGGCCGGGCCATTCGTCGAGATAGCCCTGGTCGCCGCAATAGCCATGCTCGGGATCCAGCTCGCATTTCTCGAGGCATTGCCGCCGCCAGCGCTCGAGGCAGGCTGCGGCCTGCTCGCCCGGGCGAAATGCCACGAGGCCGACATTGAAGATGCCCGATGTGCGCTGCCATGCCAGCCGGTCGGGCGCATAGCGGTGCTCGTGGATGAGGATGTCGTGGCCGTCGAGCTCGCGCAGGAGCTGCATCGGGTCGGCGAAGAACATGAGGTCGGCGTCGAGATAGGCGATCGTGTCGCCGGGGGCCGCGCGGCGCAGGGCGTGGCGCAGGAGCGCCGGCGTCGCGGTCCAGCAGAACTCGCGATGCGGCCGAACGCCGCGCAACGCCAGCAGCTCGCCATCGCCGAGATCCTCGACCGCGAGCGCGCGCACGCCGCGTGCGCCCAGCGCCGACACGATGCGGCGCGCCTCGGGCGTCATGCACAGCACGGCGGCGTCGAGCGGCGCCGAGCAATGCCGCGCCAGGCTCTCGAGCATGACGAGTCCGCGCGCGGCGTAGTGGTGGTCGAACAAGGTGACGATCGACAGCATGGCAGCCGCCGCAATCCTCCCTAGGCGAAGTGCTGCTCTAGGATGCCGGCCAGTTGCGCCATGCGCCGCTCATAGGTGTGGTCGCGCAGGCAGCGTGCCGTGCCGGCGGCGGCGATGCGCTCGCGTCCGGCCTCGTCCCGCGCATAGCGGCGCGCCAGATCGAGGCACTCCTCGGCGGAGCGGTAGGCAAGCACTTCGCGGCCGACCTCGAACAGCTCGCCCAGATTCTCCTTCCAGTCGGTGAGCAGGCAGGCGCCGACGCCGGTCGCCTCGAAGAGCCGCATGTTGTTGGCGTAGCCCTCGGAGATGTTGATGTGCTTGTTGAGCGTGATCTGCGAGCGCGCCAGCAGGCCGTACATCGCCTCGCCCCAGGCGGCGCCGCGGTGGCGGCGGCGGATGGCCGAGCCGGCCGGCAGGGCGGCGGCGCCGTCGCCCCAGACCTCGACCGGGCTCTCGGCGCACATGCGCTCGAGGAAGGTCATGCGGTCCCGATGCGCCGCGGTGACGCTGCCGACGAAGGACAGCGGGATGTCGCGCCGGGACGGGCGCAGCCGCTCGAGAACGCGGCTCTCGAAGGCAAGCGGCAGATATGCCGTGGTGATGCCGCGCTGCCGGAACGACGCGACATAGTTGGGCAGCGACGACACGACGAGGTCGTAATGGCGCCAGCCGATGTCGGGGTCGAGCGGCGACGCGATCTGGCCGACCAGGGCGCAGCCCGGCGGCTTGAGCGCGGCGAGCCGGTCGGCGGGAATGCCGGCGATGTCGTGATTGTAGACGACGCTCGGTCGGAAGGCGGCGATTTGCGCCGCCAGGATGTCGTAAAAGCGCGGCTCATCGGCGGCGAGCACGACCGGTCCGCGGCGCAGGAGACGGCGCAATGCCGGGAAGCGCGCCACGCTCTCGGCCATCCACGCCTCCTGGAGCGGCCGGTTGTTGGCGTGAACGTCGATCGCCTCGTGGCCTGCGGCGCGCAGATGGTGCGACATGAAATCGGCGGTGCCGAACAGGCTGGCATTGCGCGCGCCGAGCTGGCGCTCGAAGGAGCGGTACGCCAACCCCGGCCGGCGCCGATAGAGCGAGCGCAGGAAGGTCGGATAGTCGGTGTTGAGCAGCAGGATGCGCAGCGTCTTCGCGGCGACCGTCCGGCCAGCGGACCTCGTCGCCGCGGTCGGCACGGCAGCGTTGACAGGCCCACCGTAACCCTTTACCCCCGAGGCAGCTTCACCTTGCGCCGTCGCTCCGGTGCGCATTTTCGATGCCGACGATGGGGGTTTCATGAGGCCGCTCGGCCGTCTGCGATGGCCTTTTCGCCGGGAAAAGCCCGCATCATTCGCCTTGAACGAGCTCGATGTGAAGCTGGCGCGATGGCTCGGCGACAAGCGCGACGGCTTCTTCATCGAGGCCGGCGCCAATGACGGAGTGGCGCAAAGCAATACCTTGTACTTCGAGCGCTATCTCGGTTGGCGCGGTCTTCTCGTCGAGCCGATTCCGGCGCTGGCCGAGGCGTGCCGGCGCAACCGGCCCAAGGCCATCGTCGAGAATGCGGCGCTCGTGCCGTTCGGCTTCGCCGGCGATACCGTCGAGATGAGCTATTGCAACCTGATGTCGGTGGTCAAAGGCGGCATGCGCAGCGCCGCCGAGGAGCGCGAGCATATCGCCGCCGGCTGCGCGGTGCAGCAGGTGGCGACCTACGACCTCGTCGTTCCGGCATGCCCGCTGCAGGCGATCCTCGACCGCCACGGCATCGCCGCCGCCGACCTGCTCGTGCTCGACGTCGAAGGCTTCGAGGCCAAGGTGCTGCAGGGCATCGATTTCACGCGCTTTGCCGCGCGCCATCTGCTGATCGAGGCGCGCTATCGCGACGAGGTCGAGGCCGTGCTCGCCGGCCGCTACGCTGCGGTCGCCACGCTGTCGCACCACGACGTGCTCTACCGCGATGCGAGGATCTAGGAGATGCGCTATCACCGTGTCATTCCGGTCTTGCTCTTCGACGACGGCGCGATCTACCGCAGCCAGGCGTTCACGCGCCATTACCGCCTCGGCGACCCGTTGCAGCAATTGGAGCGGTACAAGGCGTGGGACGTCGACGAGATCGTCTATCTCGACATGCGCCGCAGGCGGGGCGGCCGGCGGCTCATCGAGTTCCTGCCGGCCATCGCGCGCAACTGCTTCGCGCCGCTGGCGGTCGGCGGCGGCATTCGCTCGCTCGACGACATTCACGAGCACTTCGAGGCCGGCGCCGACCGGGTCGTGATCAACACTGCCGCCGTGGAGGAGCCGTCCTTCGTCACCGCGGCGGCGCACCGCTATGGCGCACAGGCGATCATCATTTCGATCGACGCGGCGCAGCGGCCCGACGGGCAATACGAGGTCGTGTGCGATTGCGGCAGGCGGCCGGCCGGCAAAACGGTCGAGAGCTGGGCCGCGGAGGTCGCCGCGCTGGGCGCCGGCGAGATCTTCCTCAATTCGATCGACCGCGACGGCATGGGCACAGGCTATGATACCGAGCTCATCCGGCGCGTCACGCAGCGCGTGCACATACCCGTCATCGCCTGCGGCGGTGTCGGGAGCTTCGCGCATCTCGCCGCGGGCATCACGGAAAGCGGCGCAGGGTCGGTAGCCGCCGCCAACATCTTTTCCTTCAAGGAGCTCAGCTACGACCAGGCCAAGGACGCGCTGGCGGCGGC
>Ga0134126_10005604_pt1 | contig 15674 bp, 9 predicted proteins | sample KB31752_FD_96881 | JGI IMG/M metagenome (GOLD analysis project Ga0134126, IMG submission 96881) | Terrestrial soil microbial communities with excess Nitrogen fertilizer from Kellogg Biological Station, Michigan, USA - KB3-175-2 | ecosystem: Environmental > Terrestrial > Soil > Unclassified ...
CCGCACCGGTTCCGGGTCGTCACCGGCGGCGCGACCGGGATGTCGGACCTGCAGTGGTTCTCCGCGCACCTGCCGCCCGACGGGACCGCCACCGTCACCGACCTGACGTCGGCCTGGACCACGCTCGGCCTGTGGGGCCCGGCGGCCCGCGACATCCTGCAGCGGGTGACCGCCGCCGACGTCTCGCACGCCGCCTTCCCGTTCGGCACCTGCGCGGAGATCGAGCTGGGCGGCACCACCGTGCTGGCCTCGCGCATCTCCTACGTCGGTGAGCTCGGCTGGGAGCTGCATGCCCCGATCGAGCTCGGCGCCCGGGTGTGGGACACCCTGTGGGAGGCGGGCCGCCCGGCCGGGCTGGTCCCGGTCGGCATCGGCGTGTACGGCACCACGGGCCGGCTGGAGAAGGGCTACCGCGCCTACGGCGCCGAGCTGGAGGGCGACTACACCCTGGTCGAGGCGGGCATGACCCGGCCTCGGGTCAAGGCCGAGGAGTTCGTGGGCAAGCAGGCCTACCTGGCCCAGCGCGAGGCGCCGCCGGCCGCGGTGCTGTGCACGCTGACCGTGGACGACCACACCAGCGCCTCGGGCGAGCTGCGGTACATGCTCGGCGGCGAGCCGATCCTGACCCCGGAGGGGGAGTCGCTGATCGACGCCAGGGGCCGCCATTCCTACGTGACCAGCGCCGGCTCGGGCCCGTCGGTGGGCCGGCACCTGCTGCTGGCCTACCTGCCGCCCGCACAGGCGGTGGCCGGCACCAGCCTGGCGGTGGAGTACCTGGGCGAGCGCTACCCGGTGACGGTGGCGGTGGCCGGCTCGACGCCGCTGTTCGACCCGGCTAACGAGCGGGTCCGGGCCTGACGCCGTGGAGATCGTGGTCTGCGTCAAGCGCGTCCCGATGGTCGGCGGCCGGATCGTGGTCACCGCCGACGGGCAGGACGTGGACACCCGGATGTCGGGGTTCACGGTCAGCCCGCACGAGGAGTGCGCGGTCGAGGAGGCGGTCCAGATCGCGGAGCGGGAGGGCGGCCGGGTCACCGTGCTCACCCTCGGCCCGCCCGAGGCCGCCGACCAGCTCCGCGACATGCTGTCCCTCGGCGCCCAGCAGGCGATGCTGCTGGAGACCGACGGCCGGGAGTGGGGGCCGGTGTCGACCGCGGCCGCGATCGCCGGCGCGGTCCGCGAGCTGCCCTGCGACCTGCTGCTGTTCGGCAACGAGGCCGCCGACACCGGCGGTTACCAGGTCGGCGTCCGGGTCGCTCACGCGCTCGGCCGGCCGGTGGCGACCGGGATCAAGAAGCTGACCCGCACCGACGCCGGCTTCCAGGCCAGCCGGGAGTACCGCGGCATGCAGGAGACCTACGAGCTGCCGCTGCCCGCCGTGGTCAGCGTCAAGGAGGGCATCAACCTGCCGCGCTATCCCTCGCTGCCAGGACGCCTGCGGGCCAAGCGGGCGACGATCGAGGTCAGCCACCCGCAGTGGCAGCCGGAGGGGCTGCGCAAGCGGCGGCTGCGGGTGCCGGAGGAGACGCGCAAGCGGGCCGAGGTGCTCGGGTCCGGGGTGGACGCGGTCCCGGCCCTCGTGAACTTGCTCGACGAGCTCGGGGTGCTCTCATGAGCGTCCTGGTCCTGGCCGAGCTGGACGGCTCCTCGGTCGCCGATGCCTCGCTGCGCGCGCTGTCCCTGGCCAGGGACCTGGACGAGGCCCTGGCCGTGGCGCTGTTCCCCAGCGGTGCGGAGCTGGAGGGCGCCGGGCTGCCCGGCCCGGCCGTCGAGCAGCTGGCCGCCTACGGGGTGGCCGACGTCTACGCCGCCGACGTGCCGGGGTTGGCGGGGTACGCGCCTGCGGCCTGGGCCAGGGCCATGGCTGGGCTGGCCGAGTCCGGGGTGGCCCAGGGCGGCCCGGTGACGGCGGTGGTCGCCGCGGCCACCGACCGGGGCAGCGAGGTGCTGGCCCACCTGGGCGCGATCACCGGCCTGCCGGTGGCGGCGAACTGCGTCAGCGTCAGCGTCGGCGCGGCCGAGCCCGGCCGGTGGGAGCTGGTCCGGCAGCGCTGGGCGGGCAGCCTGCTCGAGGACGCCGAGCTGGAGGCCTCGCTGGCCGTGCTGACCGTGGCCGCCGATGCCGTGACCGCTCGGCCCGCCGCGGCGCCGGCCGGCACCACGGTCCATGTGTTCCGGCCCGAGATCCCCGCCGAGGACCTGCTGGTGCGGGCGGCCGAGTCGGCCGAGCGCGGCGGCGGGATGTCGCTGGCCACGGCGCGGGTCGTGGTCGGCGGCGGCCGCGGCGTGGGCGGCCCGGACGGATTCGCGCCGCTGGAGGAGCTGGCCGGCCTGCTGGGCGGCGCGCTCGGGGTGTCCCGCGTGGTGACCAGCCAGGGCTGGCGGCCGCACCGCCAGCAGGTGGGCCAGACGGGCACCAAGATCTCGCCCGAGCTGTACCTGGCCTGCGGCATCAGCGGCGCCATCCAGCACATGGCGGGCTGCCTGAGCGCCAAGCACATCGTGGCCGTCAACACCGACCCGGACGCGCCGATCATCGCCCACGCCGACTACGCGGTCATCGGCGACCTGGGCCAGGTGATCCCGGCCCTGGTCGAGGCGCTGCGCGCCCGCGGCTAGCCGGGCGGGCCTAGCCAGCCGGCTAGCCGAGCCGGTCCCTGATGTCCTCGGCGCCGGGGTGGTGCAGGTCCTCGAGGATGTCCAGGGCCTGCCGCCAGGCCTCGCGGGCCGCCTCGGGCTGGCCCGCGGCCAGGTAGGTGTCGCCGAGCCCGGTCAGCGTGAGGGCCTGGTTGTACCCGTCGGCGGGCCCTGGCCGCAGCTCGAGCGCGACCAGGTAGCACTCGATCGCGCGGCCGTGGTCGCCCAGGTCCTGGTGCACGTGGGCCAGGCTGTCCCACGTCGCCGCCTCGCCGTCCCGGTTGCCCAGCTCGCGGTGCAAGTCGATGGCCTCCTGGCAGTAGGGCACGGCCTGCTCGTACTGGCCGGTCCTGGTCAGGTACCAGCCGACGGCGTTGAGCGCGTTGGCCTCGCCCGCCCGGTGCCCGGCGGCCCGGTAGCCGTCCAGAGCCTGCCGGGCCCGGTCCAGCGCCTCGCCGGGCGGTCGCCCCTGCATCTCCAGCATGATCGACGCGGTCAGGTGCACGTGGGCCTGATTGGCCTGGTCGCCGAGCTGGCCGAACAGCCGCAGCGCGGCGTCGAAGTGCTCGTGAGCCGACGGGTAGTCGGCCAGCCGGGCGCGGGCGTAGCCCAGGTAGTGCCGGGTCCTGGCCTCGGCCTCGGGCTCGGCCAGCCGCTGCGCGGCGGCCAGCGCGAGCTGGGTCATGGCGGCCCACTCGGTCCACGGCCCGCGCTGCTGCAGGAAGTCGGCCACGGCCCAGGCCAGCGGCCAGGCGTGCCGGTCGGCGCGGTGCCGCTCGGCGTAAGCGACCAGCGTCAGCAGCACCGGCTGCTCGGCCGCGAACCAGGTCTCGGCCTCCGGCTGGCCGGGCATGGGCTCGGGCGTGACGCCGGGCTGCGCCGCGGGCAGGGTCAGCGGCACCCGGGCCGGGTTGAAGGCGACCGCGGCGGCGTGCCCGGTGTGCAGGTAGTGGTCGAGCATCCGGGCCGTGGCGGCGGCGCACTCGGGGCCGGGCTCGTCGGCCCCGGCCAGCTCGGCGGCGTAGGCGCGCAGCAGGTCGTGCAGCGCGAAGCGGCCGGGGGCCGGCTCGGCGATCAGCTGCGCGCCGATGAGCTCCCGCATCGCCGCGGCCGCCTCGTCCAGCGGCAGGCCGGCCAGGCTGGCCGCGGCCGGCACCGTGATGTCCGGGCCCGGATGCAGCCCCAGCAGCCGGAACATGCGGCCGGCCGCCGGGCTGAGGTCCCGGTAGGACCAGGAGAACACGGTCCGCACGTCGCTGGCCTCGTCCCCGGTCTGGAGCGCGTCCAGCCGGCGGCGCGTGACGCCGAGCTCGGCGGCCAGCGCGGCCAGCGGCATCGACGGGCGGGTGGCGGCGCGGGCGGCGGCGATGCTGAGCGCCAGCGGCAGCCGGGCGCAGGCCTCGATCAGCGACCCGGCCGCGGCCGGGTCGCGGGCCAGCCGCTCGGGACCCAGCCGCCGGGTCAGCAGCTCGCGGGCGTCGGCCGGGCTGAGCAGGTCGAGGCCGAGCGGGCTGGCGTCGTCGGTGGCGACCAGGCCGGTGAGCTGGCTGCGGCTGGTGACAATCACCAGGCAGCCGGGCGAGGCGGGCAGCAGCGGGCGGACCTGCTGGGCGGTCCTGGCGTTGTCGGCGATGATCAGGACCCGCCGCCCGGCCATCAGCGTGCGATACAGCCCGGCCTGCTCCTGCGGTCCGGCCGGGATCTGGCCGGGCGGGGTGCCCAGGGCGGCCAGAAACGCCCGGACCACCTCGGCCGGCGCGACCGGCGTCCCGGCCGGGTCGAAGCCGCGCAGGCTGACATAGAGCTGGCCGTCAGGGAACCGGGCCGCGACCTGGTGGCCCCAGTGCAGGGCCAGCGCGGTCTTGCCGATGCCGGCCGGGCCGCTGATGACCGCGACGACGGTGGCCGTGGCGATGCCCCCGGTGGTCTCGTCGAGCAGCTCGGTCAGCGCCTTCTGCTCATCGCGGCGCCCGCTGAAGTGCCGCGGCCGGGCCGGGAGCTGGCGCGGCACGGGCGGGTCGGCGGCCTCACGGGCCGGGCGGCCGGACGGGCTGGCCGGACGGCTCGGTGCCGCCGGGACGGCCAGGGCCGGGTCGCCGGTCAGGATCTGCTGATGGACCTGGGTCAGCGCGGCCCCAGGCGCCAGGCCCAGCTCGCGGTCCAGCACCGCCCTGGTCTGCCGGTACCGGGCCAGCGCGTCGGTCTGCCGACCGCTGCGGTAGAGGGCCACCATGAGCTGGCCCACCGGCCACTCGCGCAGCGGCTCGGCGGCGACCAGCGCGGACAGCTCGCTGAGGATCTCCCGGTGCCGGCCGAGCCGCAGCTGGTGGTCGTAGTAGGCCTCGGCCACCGCCAGCCGCCGTTCCTCCCAGGCCGCCGCGGCCGCCTCGGTGATCCGGCCCGGCAGCCCGGCCAGCGCGCGGCCGCGCCACAGGCCGAGCGCGGCCCGCAGCAGCCGCGCGGCCTCCTCGGGCCGCCCGGCCGCGGCCTGGGCCCGCGCGGCCAGCGCCTCGAAGCGCGTCGCGTCCAGGTCATCGGGGCTCAGGCGGATCCGGTAGCCCGCCGCCTCGGTCATGATCAGGTCCGGTGCCCCGCCCGCGGCCAGGACCCGCCGCAGCCGCGACACCACGTTGCGGGCCTGCTTGGCCGCGGTGGCGGGCGGGTCGTCCTCCCACAGCGCGTCGACCAGCCGGCTCACCGGGACCATCCGGCCGGCGTCGAGCAGCAGGACGGCCAGGACCTTGCGCTCCGCCGGGCCGGATAACCCGACCGCTACCCCGTCGACCTCGGCCTCCAGGCTGCCGAGGATCCGAAAGTCCATAGCTCCCCATTCGGCGCTGGCACCCAGCGCAACCTCGCCACGGCCCCCCGGCGGCCGGGCTCCGCGCTGAGCCCGCCGGCACGAGGATCTTATGACCAAATGAGGACGGATCCATGCCGGCGCTGGCCAGACTCGCGCTGAGTCCACGGGGGGCTCGCTGACCAGCACCGGAGGGACACCATGGGCAGACACATCGGCCCGCCGCGCGGTCGCGGCCGGGGGGCCGGCCCCGTGTGGCAGCAGCGCTTTTTCCGGGCTGACGCGCCCACCCGTAGCCGACGGCCAGCCCAAACCAGCATTACGCCGTCGCCGAAACTCTCAGCACCATGATCGCGACCGGTTTGCCCCGCGTTCTGGGGGTCAATCGGTCGTGATCACCCCGGTGGCGCCTGCCAGGCCGGGCGAGGTGGGCTGGCCCAGCTCCCGGTGATGCCAGAATGCACGACGTGGACTGCCAGCCCGACATTCCTTTGTTTACTAATTCGGTACTTATACCTGGCCGCGCCCAAGCTCAGGCATCAGCCCAGGTCACCGGCGAGCGGCGGACCAGCTTAGAGACGTCGGCCCGGCGCAGCCTGGACTTCGGGCCGGGGTGGCTGTTCGGCGGCCCGTACGCCTCCGGCGCCGAGCAGCCCGGCTTTGACGACAGCGGGTTCGCCCCCGTGACCCTGCCGCACACCGTTACCCCGCTGTCGTGCGGCGACTGGGACGTCAGCACCTGGCAGAACGTCTGGATCTACCGCAAACACTTCGGCCGGCCGCCGGGCCGAGGACGGGTGTTCGCCGACTTCGACGGCGTCATGACCAACGCCACGGTGGTGCTCAACGGGACCACGGTGAGCACTCACCAGGGCGGCTACCTGCCGTGGTCGGCCGAGCTCACCGGCGCCCTGGCCGACGGCGACAACGTGCTCGCCGTCATCGTCGACGCCACCTGGCTGGACGTGCCGCCCGACGGCAGCCCCAAGGGCGCGGCCGCCGTCGACTACCTCCAGCCCGGCGGCATCTACCGCGACGTCACGCTCCGCGTCGTGCCCGAGATCTTCCTGGCCGACGTGTTCGCCCAGCCCGCCGGGGTGCTGACCGCCAGCCCCAGCGTGGCCGTGCAGGCCACCATCGACGCCGCCGCCGTACCGAGCGGTCCCGTCCAGGTCACCGCCGAGCTGCTGGACGGACCACGGCCGCTGGCGTCGGCGTCGGTCCAGGTGAGCATCACCGCGACCGGCCCGGTGGTCGCTTCGCTCACGATTAACGGTCTCGGCCAGGTGGCTCTGTGGTCACCGGCCGCGCCGCGGTTGTACACGGTACGCACCACGCTCGACGCCTATCAGTCGCGCCGCGACATATCCGGCCACGACGTAACCGAGACCCGCATCGGCTTCCGCGAGGCCGTGTTCCGGACCGACGGGTTCTACCTGAACGGCCAGCGGCTGGAGATCTTCGGCCTGAACCGGCACCAGCTCTTCCCCTACCTGGGGATGGCCGCGCCGGCCCGGCTCCAGCGCCGCGACGCCGAGCTGATCAGGAACGAGCTGAACTGCAACATGGTGCGCTGCTCGCACTACCCGCAGTCGCCGCACTTCCTGGACGCCTGCGACGAGCTCGGGCTGATGGTGTGGGAGGAGCCGCCGGGCTGGCAGCACGTGGGCGACGCCGCGTTCCAGGCGCTGGTGGTGCAGAACGTGCACGACATGGTGGTCCGCGACCGCAGCCGGCCGTCGGTCATCATCTGGGGGACCCGGCTCAACGAGACCGCCAATTTCACCGCCCTGTACCAGCAGACCCGCCAGGTCGCCGACGAGCTCGACGGGTCCCGGCCCACCTCGGGCGCCATGAGCAGCTACTCGCTGACCGGCTGGGCGCAGGACGTGTACGGCTACGACGACTACCACCACACCGCGGCCGGCGACGCCACCCTGAACCCCCCGCTGCCCGGCGTGCCCTACCTGGTCACCGAGGCGGTGGGGGCGCTGGACGGCCCGCCGCTGTACCGCTGGACCGACACCGGGGCGGTGCTGGCCGAGCAGGGCCGGCTGCACGCGCAGGTGCACAACCTGGCCCAGGCCGATCCCGGCTACGCCGGCCTGCTGGGCTGGGCCGGGATCGACTACGCGTCGCTGAACGGCGGCGACCGGATCTGGCAGAACATGAAGTGGCCCGGCGTGCTGGACACCTTCCGGGTGCCCAAGCCGGGGGCCGCGTTCTACCGGTCCCAGGTCAGCCCGCAGGTCCGCCCGGTGATCCTGCCCCTGTTCTTCTGGGACTTCGGGCCCGGCTCACCGCCGGGCGGGCCCGGCCCGGCGGCCATGATCGCCACCAACTGCGACCGGCTCGAGCTGTTCCTGGCCGGGCAGCACCTGGCCACCGCGCTCCCCGACACCCAGGACTACGCCAGCCTGGCCTATCCGCCCGCCGTGGCCGACCTGACCGACCTGACCGGACTTACCGGCCTGGCCGGCTCGGACCAGCCCGAGCTGCGCATCGACGGCTACGTCGGCGGCGCGCTGGCCGCCTCGGTGACGATGTCGGCCGACACCTCGCGCGACCGCCTGATCCTGTGGCCGGACGACCCGGCCATCCAGGCCGACGGCGCCGACACCACGCGAGTGACGTTCCGGGCCGTGGACGCCTATGGCAACCAGCGGCCCTACGTCACCGGCTCGGTCAGCCTGGCCCTGACCGGCCCGGCCACCCTCATCGGCGACAACCCGTTCGCGTTCGGCGAGTACGGCGGGGTGGGCGGCGCGTTCGTCCGCTCGCTGGCCGGGCGGCCGGGGCTGGTCACGGTGCAGGCCCGGCACGCCGCGCTGGGCCAGGCGGCGGCTCAGATCAGGATTGCTCCCGCTACTTCCCCGGCTTGGTGATCGATCCGGGCGGCGGGATGACGCCGGGGCCGCTCTTGAGGCACTTGAGCGAGCCCTTGTCGGTGTCCAGCAGGGGCCGGGCCAGCTTGGGCGGGGTCCGGAAGGCCGGGTTCTTCAGGTCCAGCATGTCCAGCATCGGGGTGGCGTTGGCGTCCCGGTAGGTCATGGCCGGGAGGTTCCACTTGTACTCGATCAGCGCGCAGATGCTGGCGTGGTCCATGACCCGGTGCGAGACGTAGTTCCGGCGGGCGTAGGGCGAGACCACCGCGAACGGCACCCGGAACCCGTACTGCTTGAAGCCGGTGTAGACCTTCTCGCCCTTGGGGACGTCGGGCTTGATGCTGTCCGGCGCCAGCGCCGGCGGCGGGACGACGTGGTCGTAGTAGCCGCCGTGCTCGTCGTAGGTCCAGATCAGCAGGGTCTTGTCCCAGGCCGGGCCCTTCATCACGGCGTCGATGACCTTGGCCGCGAACTGCTCGCCCTCGACGATGTCCTGCGGGTTCTCCTCGGACTGGGTCTCGTAGTTGGGCTCGACCAGGGACACGCCGGGCAGCTTGCCCGCGGCCGCGTCCCGGTAGAACTGGCCGATCTTGACGATCTTCTTGCCCGTGTTCTTGATGAACAGCTCGGGGAACAGGGCGGTGCTCGACACGCTGCTGAAGTAGGCCTTCCAGCTCATGCCCACCGCGGCCACGTGATCGAAGATCGTGCCGTTGGCCGGGTAGTCGCTCAGCTTGGGCACGGTGTCGTTGACCTGGCCCAGCGAGGTGGCCGCCATCAGGTAGCGCCGGTTGGGGTCGGTCTGGCCGAGCAACGAGCAGAAGTACCGGTCGGCGATCGGGAACACCGACGCCATGGAGTAGTAGAACGGCTGGTCGGCCCGCTCCCAGTAGCCAATCGCGGTGCCGCCCACGCCGGACTCGACAAAGCCGTTGTTGTGCCCGGTGCCCAGCTGAAGGTGGCTGTTCAGCCAGTCCTGGGCGGGCTTGTGGTTCTGGCACGTGGTCGGCATCCGGAAGGCGTGCTGGATCCACCCGTTCTTGTACGGGTTGGTGTTCAGCGGCTTGCCGTGGCGGCCAATGCGGAAGCCGTCGGCACCGGGGCGGCGCAGCATGCCGAGCCGGTTGTCGTAGGAATGGTTCTCCATCATCAAGATGACGATGTGCTCGATCTGCGGGATCGTGTCCGTGCCCACGGGCAGCTTGGGGTAGGGCCGCGATCCAGGCTTGCGCAGGGGCTTGCGCAGGGGGCTCGCCGGGCTGGCCGGGCCGGCGGCCGAGCGCCAGCCGCCGACGCCGACGGCGGCCCCGGCCACCAGGCCGGCCTGGAGCACGCGGCGCCGGCTGGTCATTCCGCCACTGATCTCGCCATTACCCGCGGTATCGGGCAGCTCGCTCATCTTGCCTCCGGTGTTGCCTGCTGGCCCCGGGAACTGATTCCGCTGCGAGCATCTCAAATCCCTTCGTACCGGCATAGAACTTCCATATGAAGAGCAGCCGTCGGAGACTGATCGGTCCGCCCAACTGGTGTGGCGCGGGCTGGGCCGGCCGGGCAGGATGGCAAGGCGGGCCCTGGACCGATACGGAAGGCGGGCGTCCCGATGGGCTGTGAGGTGTCCTGGTTCGCCGCCCTGTGCGACGACGACTACGAGTTTCTTGGCGTGCCCGATCCGGCCCTGCGCTCCAGCTGGGAGCACTGCCGGACCATCGCCCTGGCCGCCGAGGAGGCGGGCTACGACAACCTCCTGCTGCCCTCGGGCTACGCCATGGGCATCGACTCGGTGGCGTTCGCGGCCGGGATCGCGCCCCTGCTGCGCCGCATGCAGTTGCTGCTGGCGGTGCGAATGGGGGAGATGTGGCCGCCGCAGCTGGCCCGCCAGCTGGCCACCATCGACCAGATGCTGGGCGGCCGGCTGACCATCAACATCATCTCCTCGGCGCTGCCCGGCCAGGACCTGGACGCCGAGCCCCGTTACCGCCGCACCCTGGAAATCCTCGGCGTGCTGCGCGACCTGCTCAACGGCAAGCCGGTCGACTTCCACGGCGAGTTCGTCAGCGTGACGCTGGATCCGCCGCGGATGCGGCCGGCCGGCGGCTGCCCGCCGTTCTACTTCGGCGGCCTGTCGGAGGCCGGCCGGGAGGTGGCCGCCCAGGGCGCGGACGTGTTCCTGATGTGGCCGGACACCATGGCGGGCGTCGAGGCGGTGCTCACCGACATGCGGGCCAGGGCCGCCCGCTACGGGCGCGAGCTGCGGTTCGGCTACCGCGCCCACGTGATCGTGCGGGCCACCGAGCAGGAGGCCAGGACGGCGGCCCGGCGCCTGCTGTCGCGGCTCGACCCGGTCACCGGCCAGCAGATCCGGCGCCAGTCGCTGGACACCACGTCAACCGGGACTGCCCGCCAGAACGAGCTGCGGGACACCGCCGACGACGAGGGCTACGCGGAGCCGCACCTGTGGACCGGCATCGGCCGGGCCCGCTCGGGCGCGGGCGCGGCCATCGTCGGCGACCCCGACCAGGTGCTGGCCAAGCTGCGCGCTTACCAGGACCTGGGCATGGAGGCCTTCATCCTGTCCGGCTATCCGCACGCCGCCGAGGGCGACCTGTTCGCCCGGCACGTGCTGCCGCGGCTGGAGCACGGTCCGCTGCTGCCCCGGTCAGCGACGGCCGCGACGGCGACGGCGACGGCGGCGGAACCGGCCTAGCACCGGCAGGTGATCCGAGCCGACCGGCGGCATGACCTACGGTGCCCGGTACCGACCGGGCCGCGTGCCGCCCGCCGCCAGAAAGATCCTGCCCGTCCTCACCGCGCCGGGCCGACCGGGCCCGATAGGCTCGGTAATCCCCGTTCGGCATTTAGCGCGCGCCATTCGCTGCGCTGTCCCGAGTTATCCACAATAAGCTGTGGGAATCCGGTGGATAACTGCGGCCCGGGCCGGATTAAACGGCAGGTGTCGCGGCGATGTCCGGGAAATAGTGCTGAGGTGAACAGCGCCGATGGCGCGTACAGGACGTCCTCCCGCAAATGCCCCGCCGTCGATAACGCGCCGGGCCGGCCGCAGGTAACGCCGCCTGCCGGGCACGGAAAAGGCGGAGCGGCTATTGGCGGAAATAGGCGGCCGACGTGGCGCCCGATGCCGCCGCCGGGCCCGCGGCACTGGCGTGGACAATGCTCTGACCTGCGGCGTCACCATTATTGTCCGGAGTCAGACCTGCTGAGAGTTTTGGGGGGTTTAGCTGCGGATAGTGGGTTTGACCTGGCATGCTCCGTGACCGGGGATATCAGGCCCGCCGGGGGAGCCGCCTCCGGGCGCAGGCGGGCGGAGTACCGGAGTAAGGACGTTTGTGGGCTCAGCAGCACCTCAGCAGAACCGACCGATCAAGCTCAGGAGGAACGGCACCCACGGCCGCCCGTCCCGGCGCGGCCTGCGCCGCGGCGTAGCGGCGGGCCTGCTGGTCGCGGCCGCGCTGGCCGCGACCCTGGCCCGGCCAGGACCGCAAGCCACCCAGGCCGTCCTGGCCGCAACAACCACCACGACACCCACCCTGTCGGTGAGCGGCAACCACTTCGTGAACGGGTCGGGCCAGACGGTCCAACTGCGCGGGGTGAACCGGTCCAGCTTCGTGAACTACTGCTCGGACGGCTTCGGGTTCGCTCAGGGCCCGGTCACCCAGGCCGGCGTGGACGCCATCAAGGCCTGGGGCGTCAACGCCGTCCGGCTCCAGCTCAACGAGGACTGCTGGCTCGGCATCAACGGCATGCCCGCCGCCTACTCGGGCGCGAATTACCGGAACGCGGTCGCGAACTACATCCGCTACGCCGACAACGACGGGATGTACGTGGTCCTGTCCCTGGCCTTCAACGCCCCTGGCGGCACCAAGTCCCTGGCGCAGAACGTCATGGCCGACCAGAGCCACGCGCCCGCGTTCTGGAACTCGGTGGCGGGCAAGTTCGGCCACAACAACTCGGTCGTTTTCGACCTGTACAACGAGCCCCGGCCGAACCACGGCGCCGACACCACCGCGTCTTACCAGTGCATCCTCAAGGGCGGCAGTTGCGGCGGCGCCGGCTTTGCCATCGCGGGCATGCAGGAGCTCGTCAACGACGTGCGCGGCGACGGTGCCACCAACGTCCTGCTGGTCGGCGGGCCCAACGCGTCCGAGCGCCTGGACCAGTGGCTGGCCTACAAGCCCGCCGACCCGCGGCGCGACATCGCGGCGTCACTGCACGTCTACAACGCCTCGCCGTACAACTCGGCGGCCATGTGGAACACGTACGTCGCGCCGGTCGCGGCCAAGGTCCCGGTGGTCACCGGCGAGATGGGTGAGGACCCGCAGCAAACCAGCGGCTGCCAGTACTCGTTCAGCCCGGCCTACACCACCTGGGCCGACAGCCACGGCGTGTCCTACTTCGCGTTCGACTGGGACACCTGGCGCGCCTGCGACGCGCTGATCAGCAACTACAACGGCACGCCTACCGGCACCTACGGGAACGGCTGGAAGGCCCACTTCCTGGCCGACAAGAACAAGGCCTAGCCGGCCGGCGGAGGGACTAGGAGCGCGCGGAGGGCTCCCGGTCCCCGGCCGTGGCCGTCCCTGGCGCGGTGGCCTGCCACAGTTCCCTGATCAGGACCTGGAGGGCACCCGCGCCAGGGATGGCCAGCAGCGCGCCCACGAAGGCGCCGAAGATCCCGCCGATCCAGCTGCCGATCTCCGCGCCGACCAGGATGGACACCAGGACCAGCAGCGGGTTCACCTTGACCGTGCGGCTCATCACGATCGGGTTCAGCACGTGGTTCTCGACCTGGGTGTAGACCAGGAACACGATCAGGGTCACGATGCCCGCGGTGAGCGAGTGCGCGGTCGCGAACAGCACCACCGGGATGCCGGCCAGCGCGCCGCCGATCATCGGCAGGAAGTCGACCAGCGCCACCCACAGGGCCCACAGGAACGGGAACGGCACGCCCAGCGCCAGCAGCGTGACCAGCACCACGACCCCGGCGATGATCGAGGTCAGGAAGTTCCCCAGCATGTAGCCGGTGACCGACTGGCTCACCTCGCGCGCGATCCGCGTGTAGCGCTCGGCCCGCCTGGGCTGCATGAGGCCCAGGACGCCGATGCGCATCTTGGTCCCCTCCAGCAGCAGAAGCAGCACCAGCACGAAGATCTCCAGCAGCGTGAGCAGCAGCGAGAACGCGCCCTTGCCCACCGACAGGGCCGGCTTGGCCAGGCCCTGGCCGACGCTCACCAGCTTGGGCACGTTGGCATTGACCCAGTGCTGCACGTGGTAGCGGCGCACCAGGTGCCCGATCCAGCCCCGGCCGTGCTCGGCCTGGCTCACGTAGGTGGGCAGCGCGTGGGCCAGGTTGGCGATGCCGTTGGTCAGCGGGAGGCCGAACACGGCGGCCAGGCCGGCGAACACCAGCACGGCCAGGAATGTCACCACCGCCACCGCCCCGCCGCGGCGCTTGATCTTCCACCGCTGCAGCGTCACCACGAGCGGATTCAGCAGCAGCGCGACGAAGCCCGACACGATCATCAGCAGGACGATGTCCCGCAGCCGGTAGATGACCTTGCCGGCCAGGTAGGCCAGGGCCACCACCAGCACGGCGACGAGAATGGTCGGCAGGGGCACGCCCCGCCGGGTCGCCGACCGCCACAGGCGGTCACGCCGGGACAACTGTTCCTGGGCGTCCGCTTCGCCGTCTTGATCCACCCGGTCATCATGACAGCGGCGGCCGTCGCAGGGTGGATCGGGCGCTGGCTGTGCACCCAGCTGTGGGTAACGAGTGGATAACTGGCGCCCGTGGGGGATAACTAGCGGCCGATCTGTGGACAGCCAAAAAATCTTGAAAACGCTGGCCGAAAGCCCTTGTGCGGGGCTCGCGGAGGGGCGTAGAAATGCACCTACCACCAGCGAGGTGACCAGCTCAGAGGCAACTCGGGGCCACCGCGGAGGGCCGGGAAACCGGCTCGCGGGCCGGGCAACCGGCCCAGCGCGAGGGGTCGGCTCGGTGGAGGTGATGGTCACGCGACGCGCGTGCGCCGCCGGTTCGCCGGCGCGCGAGCCGGGCAACCGGCTTAGCGTGGTGCGGGACCGGGCGAGGCCCCTGCATCTCATACATGCGGGGGCCTCGTCTTTTTCCAGCTTAAGCCACGAAAGCGGCGTCCGGTGCCGGGGCGTGACCTAGCGTGGAGGGCGTGCAGACCGCCCGCGCGGCCGGCTCTCCGGTCGAGTACACGGCCTGGCTGCTGGGCGAGCAGGGCCGGGCCTGCCGGGTCCTCGGCAGCCAGCTTTACGCGGACCTGCTGTCCTGGGCCGCCGCCGACCTGCGCGCGGCCGGGCCCACCCTCGACGTGCTGGACGGCTACCTCGACGAGCCGCAGTCCAGCGTCCTCGCGCTGCGGCTGCTGGGTGCCGCCCACGCGCTGGCCCTGACCGGCCAGGCGCCCGGCCTGGCCGCCTACTACCCGTCGGCCGGGGGTACCGCCAGCCCCGGTCCGGCCGGCGCCGACGCCTGGGCCGCGCTGCGGCAGACGCTGACCGAGCACCGCTCCTCGATCCGGGCCTGGCTGCGCCGGCCGCCGCAGACCAACGAGGTCGGCCGGGCCGCGGCGCTGCTCGGCGGCCTGCGGCACCTGGCCGCCGAGGCCCGGCTGCCGGTCCGGCTGGTCGAGGTCGGGGCCAGCGCCGGGCTCAACCTGCGCGCCGACCACTTCCGGGTGGCCGGCGACTGCGGTCAGTTCGGGCCTGAGTCGTCGCCGGTGGTGCTGGCGGGCGGCTGGCAGGGCGCCAGCCCGCCCGAGGGCCCGGTCGAGATCGTCGCCAGGACCGGCGGTGACCTAGCCCCCATCGACCCGGCCAGCCCCGAGGGCGGCCTGATCCTGACCGCCTACGTCTGGCCCGACCAGGGTGTCCGGCTGCGGCGTCTGCGCGGGGCGCTGGAGGTGGCCCGCGCGGTCCCGGCCGACCTGCGCCGCGAGTCGGCCACCGCGACGCTGGCCCGCACCGCGCTGGCCGACGGCACCTGGACCGTGCTGTGGCACTCGATCCTGCGCCAGTACCTGGACCGGGCCCAGCGGGCCGAGCTGGCCGAGGGGGTGGCCGCACTGGGCGCGGCCGCGACGCGTTCGGCCCGGTTCGCCTACCTGTACCTGGAGCAGTCCCGCGCGGGCGGCTGCCCGGTGACGCTGACCACCTGGCCCGGCGGCCGCAAGCGGGTCCTAGGTGTGGCCCCGCCGCACGGCCTGCCGGTGACCTGGCAGCCTTAGGGCCGCGCGCCGCCGTCGGGTCGAGCAGATCCACTGCCAGCGGGTGCAAGGGGCGCGTCTGCGCCGCCGCGTGGAACATCA
>Ga0134126_10005605_pt1 | contig 15674 bp, 9 predicted proteins | sample KB31752_FD_96881 | JGI IMG/M metagenome (GOLD analysis project Ga0134126, IMG submission 96881) | Terrestrial soil microbial communities with excess Nitrogen fertilizer from Kellogg Biological Station, Michigan, USA - KB3-175-2 | ecosystem: Environmental > Terrestrial > Soil > Unclassified ...
GAATAAGAGCGGCATATAGGGTGAACAAAGAATGCTGGATTCCTTAGACTCGTGGTATAGGCCACGAGGGAGCGCATTTCCATTGAAGATGTTTACGTGATCGATAGCAACCAGATAGAATCCGTCGTATTGCGGTTGGATCAGGAGATTCGGATTGTTGTAATTCCTGTCATCATTGGCTAACCATAGATCGAAGAGACCAATCCGGAGAAAATCGCCTCTATTGACTATTCGGCCGATGTCATAATCACTATTTTTCCAGGTTAGGATAAAATTGGTGAATTCCTGCGCGTGTTCGAGATATTCGGAACCAAAGCCCAATTGCTTAAAACGCCTTTTATCGACCCCTACGGGTAGATGCTCAGGTAATATCCTGATGAATACAGAGGGTGGGACCCTAATATCCCATAGAGCACAAAATCGCGCGGCGATCATTTCATTCAGCAAGTCATAGGGTTTGCCGAACTTTGCGATGTAATGTTTGAAATCACTACCATACAAACGCATTGGTCTGCTGCCGGTCTCGTAGACTTTCTCGATGCCCGATATGGAAGTGATGATCTCCAAAATGAGATACCTGTTTATCGCCCCGGAAGGGCTATCAACAAAGATGTACCAAATATTTTGATTTTTTGGCATAAAGTCCGGGTTGGGAATTGCCGCTAGTCCCGACAACACTGAGGGTGGGGCCTATCCTGGAGTGTTGCAGGCGGGCGATGAGTCAAGGACCTGGAAATTGCGCTTCAATGAAACGGTAGTGAAGAAGCCGGCGGTAGTAGATTTGTCATGCCTCCAGGCGGTATAGTGTGTCGTCGGCGCTCATCGGATCGATACGATACATGGCACCGGAACAAATTGATGTCTGGAAACCGTCTTCATCGTCGATGGAGCCAAGTGTCAGGGTTGCCGGGTTGGGTTGGCCGGGCCGCTGGGTGTAGCGACTCTTGTAGATCCTGATGTGTGCTTCATGTTCGTCGATTACGAGGATATTGACGACGCCAATAGTGCTGCTGCCGTCTTCGATCGTGCAGATCAGCGTAACTGGATATGGAATTGGGCGGTGCTACCTTTTTGCAGGTAGGGTGGCCGGAACTGGTTCTTCTGAAGAACGAATACGGGAATTTTTTTCAGGATTGTTTTTTTGCGGCTGTCATCGCGATGATGATATGATCGTCGAGCGGCCCGGAGAAGGTAAAGTCGCCAAAATTACCCGCGCAATTGACGGGAAATCAACGAATAGACGACTCGGTGGCATAGACGGCAGGATGGAACCTATGAACACCGTATTGTTAGTTGGGGAAATATCTTAATTTGTTTGGCTGATGAGAACAGTCAATGGGAAAAGAGTGCTCCTGCATGTTGCGTTCTGGCTCGCCTATATGGTGGAGGACGTAGCGCTGGTCTATCTGTGGGACAAGGCCATGCCTTCTGCACTTTCGGACAGGCATCAGCTTGCGCTGGCCATTCTAAATAGCCTGGCTTCTATGGTCCCCAGATTGCTTTTTGTGTACTTTGTGCTCTATTATAACCTGCCGAAGCTGCTCGCCGGGAAAGGCGGGCGAAGGAAATACATCGCCCAGCTGGTGCTGGCTTTTATCGCGGCTGTGTTTTTGTACCGGGCGGTCGGCGTCTATTTCATAAGCCCGGTGATCTATGGTCAGGGATTTACGCGGTTCGCCGCGTATTTCAGCGGTAGGTTCTTTTTGCAAATGGGGATGGATCTCGGTTTTGCGGCGGGCGTGGCCATCATGGTCAAGCTGATACGGTTGCAGCTCACCGCTAAAGAAAGGGAACAGGAACTAGTTAGGGATAAACTGGAGACCGAGCTGAAGTTCCTGCGGAATCAGACCAACCCCCATTTCCTTTTCAATACCCTGAACAATATCTATGCGTTAGCGAGGAAGAGATCGGACGAGACGGCGGATGTGGTGCTGCGGTTGTCGAAGCTCCTCAGGTTCATGTTATACGAGACAAAATGCAAGCAGATCAGGATCAGCGACGAGCTTAAGATCCTCGACGATTATATCGCGTTGGAAAACCTACGGTATAACGACCGGCTTACGCTTAGTTTTGTGAGGGAGATCGATAATGAGAATGAGCCTATCGCGCCGCTTTTGTTGATCCCATTTGTGGAGAATGCCTTTAAACATGGGGCAAGTGAGAGCAGATTCGAATCCTTTATCAATCTCGAGATGGCGTTGCAGAACGGTATCCTGGAATTTAGTATCGAGAACTCGAAGGAAGAAAATGGCCGGTTGGTCCACGACGAAAAGATCGGGCTGTCCAATGTCCGTAGGCAATTGGAACTATTGTATCGGGAGCATGAGGTGTCGATAAGATCGGAGGCTGCTGTCTTTAAGGTATTTCTCAAGATAAATCTGCGGCGCTATGCAAATCTATAACTGCATGATCATAGAGGATGAGCCATTGGCTACCGAGGTGTTGCAGGATCATATCAGGCAGGTGCCTTTCCTTAATTTGGTGTGTAGTTGCAGCGATGCGTTTTTTGCTATGGAGCGGTTGCAGGAATTCGATATCGACCTGATCTTCCTGGATATCCATTTGCCGAAGATGAAAGGGTTCGATTTGCTAAAGGTGCTGAAGAAGCCGCCGAGGGTGATCATCACTTCGGCTTACCAGGAGTATGCGATACAGGGGTATGAATTCAACGTGATCGACTACTTGTTGAAGCCGATAGAGTTTTCCCGATTTTTAAAGGCAGTCAATAAAATGGAGCAGCCGCGGGAGATTGTCGTGGCGGCTCGGCCTGTTGTTTCTTCGGCTGAACGCGTGTATCTCTTGTTCATCGTGGGTAAGAAGAAGGTGAAGGTGTTTCTGGACGAGATCCTCTATATCGAGAGTATGAAGGAGTATATCCGGGTGAATACAAAAAGCAAGAGCGTGCTCACGAAATTTAAATTGAGCCAGGTGGATGGGTTGCTGCGCGAAAATAATTTTCTGCGGATACATCGGAGTTTTATTGTCGCGAAGGACATGATCGAGGCCTTTAGTGCGACGGAGGTGGAGCTGGGTGGGAAGCAGCTGCCGATCGGCAGGAGTTATAAGGAGGTGGTGTTGAGTGTGCTGGAGGGGTGAGGTGGGCTTGCGGTGTGGCTCAGGGCGGGGTTGGCTGCCAATAATTCCCTGACATGATGATCATGCACAGCATTTTGATGGTGTTTTCGTAATATCCATAGTCCTGGTTGCGGAAGCGGCCGGCGGGGAGGAGGGGGGCCTTCGCTGTTAGGGACCAGATCTTGTTTAGCCAGGGACGATAGGCGGGACTGGCCATGGCTGACACGCCGAGCGGGGCGATGAAGCTTAGCATGAGCGAGTCGGTTTCTGGAGTTGGCTTAACGCCGGCTTTCAACGTGTAGCCGGCGTTGATGCGGGCGGGGTTGCCTTTTGTGGTTTCGATGAACCACTGGTTCAAGGGTTGGAGAAGATCTTTTGATCGCTTGTCGCCATCGATTAAGTAGTCCAGGCCGATCCGCCAGGGGTCGCGGCAAGCGTTATAGTAATAAGCGTCGGGAAATATCTCGTCTTTTCTTACGCGGCCGGGGATGTAGAACTTGCCTTTCCGTTTGTAGAAATCGGCCAGGAGATGACGGGTGGGGCTGTATGCTGTTTGAAGTTCGGCCAGGTGAGCATAGTTGGAATCGACGACCCGGGTCCATCTCGTGTTGCGGGTTGCTTCGGGGGTGGTTTTGCTGGCCGCCCGGGTAAACGCCTTGAGTTCGGCGGGAATGAAGTCGGAGGAACGAAAATCGTGATAATCCGGGCTGCCGTCGCTTTCGATGGCGTTGGACTCGATGATGGTGAAGAAGCTAGTGTCGATCTCCTGGGTAAAGATCGAGTCGATGAGGCGATTTGCTTCTTGCTGGTATTGGATGCGGTCTGCTTGGGGCCATTGCTTTGCTGCCAGCAATAGAGAAAAGGCGATGTCGATGTCTCCATCCGCGGCGGAAGTCTTGTCGATGTCTCGCATGGCCTGGCCGTGTCTCTTCTGCGCACTTGCCATGAGGGGGGATGATACCTGGCGATAGGTGCCCGGCTGATCACGCCGGCTGGGGTGGGCGCGATAAAAATCGAATAGGCTGTCGAAGAGGGCATGGTTGCGGGTGTTATTCCCGGCATCGGTCATGAGCACCACGATCATCATCCCGTAACCCATGGCCTCCGAGACGCAGTCCTCGGCATTCGAGTTGCCCTTGATGCTCACGTAACAGCCTTTGCCGTCGGGACTTCGCTTGAGGTAGGTGGCCGACCATGTCTTGTAGAAATTACGCACGGTGTCGTCCATTTGCGAGCGGCTGGCGGTATCGGGGAGGATGCCTGCTGCGTAGGGGGTGTGCTGGGGGAAGGGCATCGTCGGGGGCTGCAGGGAGGCGGCTCGGGCTGTGCTTGCGGTTGCGAGGGACGTCTGGGCGTGGGTGGTGGTTGCGAGAAACGCGAGGATGAAAAAGAGAGGGTACGATTTCATAATCCAAATTCAGTCCTAAATTCTTGCGATAGATAGTCGGCGGGAAAGCCCAGCTCGGCTCGCCAATTGTCGTCGGGGAGATAGGCTTCGGGTTCGACATTTTCAAGGTAGCCGTTGATGTAGAGCTTGGTGTCGAAATCGACGAAGAAACAGAGTCGCCGGTCGTCTGCCGGAATGTTTACTGCCAGCATGTAATCGGCCGGGCTGATCTTGTCGCTTTCTATGACCTGGAGGAACCTTTCGATCTCGGCATCGAGGACGTTGAGCACCCCGTTTCGAAAGGTGGTCGCATCTTCCCCGCTTGTAATAGCTGGATCGTACTTGGTAAAATTCAGGATCCACCAGCCGAGCGGCAGGGCGTAAAGGGCATAGCCTTCACGATATTTGATGCAACCTAATAGATAGTTTGCATCCAGCTTTTCCAGAAGGGTTGGCATACGGCAAAATAAAACAAAAAACCGATGGTTCCGTCACTTTTTGGACTTGCTGACGATCAGGCCAATTATAATAATGATGATCACGACGATGATCACGCCCACCCAGACACCGGCCTTGAATATACCGGCGATGGCGGCACAACTTTGCAGGCCGAGCAGCATGAGCATGGCGGCGAAAAGTAGAAATCGGTTCATAAGTATGCGATTTTATTTACCGTTATGCAACAACCGCGCCCGGGGGCCGATGCCCTATCCACTATCATTTCAGTGAGGGATTGATCGATTGCTTCCTGCTGTTCTTTGCCAATGCCATCCCACCAGTGTTGTTGGCGCGCATGAGTTTACTTCTTGTAAATTTTTATATGATGCAGATTACAAAATTTTAGCGACCCTGGAAAGTCTTTGTGTTGCTGATAATCAACGAATTGAAGGTTCGTAATGGCGCCTCCGGCCGCGAAGTAAAAGCTGGCGGGTCAGCTGCGACGGCCCTTTTTCTTTTCGCGGTACTCGGTGGGGGTTAGGTTGAATTTGGATTTGAAGACGGTGGAGAAATAGGCCTGCGACGAGTAGCCGACCTTGAACGCCACGTCGGCGATGGTGAGCTGCGGGTCCGCGAGGAGATACTTCGCCTTTTGGAGCCGGACGGTGGAGATATAATCGTTCACGTTGTAGCCGATGAGGGCCTTTACCTTGCGATAAAGCTGGACGCGAGAGATGCCGATCTCCCGGCAGATATCTTCGACGCTGAAGTCTTCGTTGGGGATATTGTTTTCCACGATCGCGATGAACTCGTTGATGAATTTGCGGGTCACCTTGGTCGAGGCATTTGTGCGGGATTCGGTGGGCAGCTCGGAGGTGTAGTGCTCGCGGAGAACCGAACGATTGTTGAGCAGGTTCTTTATCGTCTCCTCCAGATATTCGAGATTGAACGGCTTCACGATAAATGCATCGGCCTTGAGCTTGATGCCGCGGATCTGGTCTTCCATGGCCCCTTTCGCGGTGAGGAGGATGATCGGGATATGGGAGGTGCGGAGGTCCTGCTTGAGGACTTCCATCAGGTGGAGGCCATCGTCGCCGGGGAGGATGATGTCCGAAATGATGAGATCGGGCACCAGGTCATACGCCATCGCGATCCCCTGGATGGCATCGCCGGCCTCGTGCATCTCGTAGTGACAGCCGAGCCGCTTCTTAAGGAAACTGCGCAGATCGTCGTTGTCCTCGATGATCAACACGGAATGGTCCTTGTGAGTGTTGACCACGGCTTCGTCCTGGAAAGAGATGGGTTGGATGTCGGAGGTATAAACGCTAATATCTTCATATGTTGGAACATATGAAGATTGTTCGGCTTCGCCGAACGAAGGCTGGCCCAACGGCAGGCTCACGGTAAATGTGGACCCCTTCCATTTCGCGCTTTCGACGGTGATGGACCCCTGGTGCAGATGGATCATCTCCTTGGCGAGGGACAATCCTAGCCCGGTACCCTTGAAGCCTTTTGTGTGACCCTGGTAGAACAGCTCGAATGCATGATCCACTTCATCCGGCGTCATGCCCACTCCGGTGTCCTGGATGATGACGAGGACACGGTTGGTTGTTTTGTCCTGATCGATCACGACATTGATCGTCCCATTCTCGCTGGTGAACTTGAAGGCATTCGAGAGGAGGTTAAACAATACCTTGTCAAGGATGTTCACGTCGAACCACACCCGGAGATCGCCCACCTTGCTGGTAATATTAAAGGAAATAGACTTACGATGCGCCACCTCCTGGAAGGCATTGGCGATTTCGAGGACAAATTCGGAGATGGGGTTCGCGGAGATCACGAGCTTCATCTTGTTGAGCTCGATCTTGCGGAAATCCATGAGCTGGTTGATCAGGCGGAGAAGCCGCAGGGCATTCTTTTGCACCAGCTCGAGATTATGACGGATCGTGAAATGCAGCTTTGGCGACGCCAGCGAATCCTCCAGCGGGCCGAGGATCAGGGTGAGCGGCGTCCGCAATTCGTGCGAGATATTGGTAAAGAAATTGAATTTGGCATCGGTGGCCTCATTGGCCCTGGCTGTCATTTCGATGAGCTGGTTGCGTTGGGTGAGGATCTCTTCGTTTTGACCGGCTAGTTGGCGATTGATGATCCGGTTCTTCCGCAACGCGAAAAATACGATGCTACCCAGGACCAGGGCCGCGACCAGCGCGGTGATCGCGATATACAGGAGGTTGCGTTGGTTATGATAGATGCGCCGCTGTTCCTGCAGGAGTTGGTACTGTTTCTCGATGTCGCTGGTTTGGACATCGAGCCTGTCCGTTTGGAGCTTCATGATCCGGACATTGGTGGAGTCGATGACGACGGTAGGCAGGATATTGATCTTATGATACGGCTGTTTCTCGAGGATATTGAAGGCGGTGGCGATGGCCTCTTCTCCACCGGTGGGGGTGAGAAAGGTGGCCCGGAGGATCTTGTCTTCTACGAGCTGGATGCCGCCATCGGGTCCGGGGAGCCCGTCGATCCCGAAGAACTTGACGGACTTTTCCATGCCCAGGCTCTTGTATACCTCATAGGCGCCTACGGCCATGGGATCGTTTTGTGCACACACGACGTCGGTGGGGGATAGTTTTCCCTTGATTCCCAGAAAGGCGGCCGTGGACTTGTCTTGCAGCCAGGCGCCGTAGAGCCGTTGTTTGATGTGGATATGGGGATATTTCGAGATGCTTGCCTCGAAACCTCTTTGACGGTCGCTTGTGGGCGTTGAGCCCTGGAGGCCCATGACTTCGATGATATTGGCAGTGTCGCGTACGGCGTGGGCAACATAGTCACCGGCCTGCATTCCCAGCTCATAATTATTGATGCCGATAAAAGCGGTATAGAGATCGGAATTCGTCTTTCGGTCGATCACGACCACGGGGATGCCGCGGTTATAGGCTTCTTCGACTACCGAGGTGAGGGGCGCCGCTTCGTTTGGGGAGACGAGGAGGATATCGATGTTGTCGTTGAGCAGCTCTTTGATCTGCTTGACCTGGAGCTCGCTGTTGTCGTTGGCGCTGCGATAGATCAGCTCCGTTCCCGGGTGCAGGGAAAGCTCGCGCTGCATGCCCTCGCGGGTGGCCCGTTTCCAGTTTTCGGTGCCGGTGCATTGGGCGAAACCGATGCGGAATTTTTGTTCTTTATCGGCGGTGCCGCAGGCATACAATAATAATGATAGAAAGACGGCTAGTTTGGCGTTTTTTGGGAAAGCAATCATATGGGTAAAATTGAGCAGGGTTCGAGAAAGTGTATTTCAATCCTGTATCATTCTTTTACAAAATCCCTCATTGTGTTAATCCGACACTGCAAAAACCCATGCGGTGTGTTGGAACAATACCTAAAAAGCTTGTAGTAAATCCGAAAAGGCGGGGATGAGGTCGCTTGGCTCCATTAAAGGTAAACAATTAAAAGGCAATTGTTTACGGGAAATTATTTTTAAAATACGATTTCCGAGGAATTGGAGATGATTTCAGAAGCCGTGGGCTGGGCCGGGGTCTATATTGCGACACACAACTGATTGCTATATGAAGAGCAAAAATGTCTTTGCCTGGTCGCTGGTGATTGCTTTGGGCGGTTTTCTTTTTGGTTTCGATACGGCGGTTATTTCCGGGGCGGAACAATCCATTCAACAATATTGGTCTTTAAATGCGCTTGAGCATGGGCTTACGGTTTCGATTGCATTGATCGGTACGGTGATCGGGGCGCTTACGGGGGCGATCCCGGCGGATCGGTACGGCCGGCGGACGACATTATATGGGATTGCGGTCCTTTATCTTCTTTCTTCCCTGGGGACGGCTTTGGCGCCTTCCTGGGGGCTTTTTCTTCTCTTCCGGTTTCTCGGCGGGTTTGGGGTGGGGGCCTCTTCGGTGACTGCACCAATCTATATCTCCGAGATCTCGCCGGCGGGCCGGCGGGGGAAGCTGGTAGGACTCTTTCAGTTCAATGTGGTTTTTGGGATCGTGATCTCCTATCTATCCAATTATCTTATTGGGCGGAGCGGGGAGCATTCCTGGCGGCTGATGCTGGGCATCCAGGCGGTGCCGTCGGCTTTGTTTTTGGTGCTGCTCCGGCTGGTGCCGGAGAGCCCCCGCTGGCTCATTCTTAACCGCGGGAAGGTCGAGGAGGCGCGGCGCATTTTTGCTCGCATCGATCCGGCGGCGGCTGATAGCATTGTCGAAGAGATCAGCTCCGTGATGCAGGCGGAGAAGGCGTTGCCGCAGATGGATACCTTGTTTTCGCGGCGGTACCGGACGCCGGTGATGCTGGCCATGCTCTTCGCCATCTTCAACCAGGTCTCGGGTATCAACGCCATTATCTATTATTCCCCGCGGATCTTTGAAATGACGGGTCTCGGGAAGTCTTCTTCGTTGCTTTCGACCGCGGGGCTCGGGGCTGTTAATTTTTTATTTACGCTGTTGGCCATGAATTGTATCGACCGTATCGGCAGGCGGACGCTGATGTTTATCGGTTCCTGGGGGCTGATCGCTACGCTGGCGCTGGTGGCCTGGAGCTTTTATGGGGCGCATTTCAATGGATGGGCTGTGCCGTTGTTCCTTTTCGTGTATATCGCCTTTTTTGCTTTTTCGCAGGGGGCCGTCATCTGGGTGTTTATCGCCGAGATCTTTCCCAACCAGGTGCGGGCGAAGGGGCAGACTTTGGGGAGCACGACGCATTGGGTGATGGCGGCCGTGATTGCCTTCACCTTCCCTTACCTGGCCGAGAAGGCTGGTGGTGGGAATACGTTTGCCTTTTTCTGCATCATGATGTGTATACAACTCTTGTTTGTATGGAAGCTGATGCCGGAGACGAAAGGGAAGTCGCTTGAACAAATAGAATATTCATTAGTGTTATGACATCTTCAGCCAAAAATTATCCCGTGGTGTGTTTCGGCGAGATCCTTTGGGACATCCTGCCGGGCAATATGGTGCCTGGCGGGGCACCGATGAATGTGGCTTATCATCTGCAGAAGCTGGGCATGTCGCCTGCGCTGATCACGAGGGTGGGGCTCGACAGTCATGGTAAAAAACTCATTCAACTCATGGAGCGGGAGGGTATCTCAACCGATTATTTCCAAATGGATTTTGAGCTCGACACGGGCAAGGTGACGGCGACGCCGGGTGATGATACGGTGCATTACGATATCTGCAAGCCGGTGGCCTGGGACAATATTCAGTGGGACGATGGGTTTGTTTCGCTGGTGGCGAGCGCTGATTACTTTGTTCATGGTACGCTGGCGATTCGCAGCGAGGCCAGCAGGCGGGTGCTCTACCAGCTTCTCGAGGAAGCGCGGTTGCGGGTGCTCGATATCAACCTGCGTCCCCCCCATTATGACCGGGGTGTGCTGGAGCATGTGCTGCGTGGCGCGGCCCTGGTCAAGCTCAATCTTGAAGAGCTCGAGCTCCTTACGGGTTGGTTCGCCGGTTATCGGACCGAGTCCGACCGGATGGAGGTACTGCAATCGCGATTTCATATCCCCACCATCGTGGTCACGCGTGGGAGCCAGGGGGCGGTCCTGCTGAGTGAGGGGAAATTCTATACGCATCCTGGCTTTCGCGTAGAGGTAGCCGATACGGTGGGCAGTGGGGATGCTTTTCTCGCCGGGCTGCTCTTCAGGCTTGCGGCTGGTACCGATCCGCCAGCGGCATTGGAATTCGCGAGCGCTATGGGGGCGCTGGTCGCGAGTCAACATGGTCCAACACCAACCTACCTGCCGGAAGATATCCGGCGCATCCTCGATGGAGGTGCGAGAATATAAACAGTGAAATTATAAATTAACTATTATGAGAAAATTAATGATTGTATTGCCGTTGTTGTTCCTATCCCTGCTTGGGATTGGTCAGCAGAAGCTGATCACGGGAAAAGTCATGGGAAAGACGAGCAACGGTCCCCTGGCGGGAGTTACCGTAGAAAATAAAAAGAAGGTCGTGATGACCGACGTCAATGGCGCCTTTTCGATCGAGGCCGCGCCCGGCGACGTCCTGTACTTTTCTTTTGTCGGGATGAACCCGCAAAAGGTCAAGGTGACTGCCGAGACTTCGAATTTGGTCCTGGCGCTTGAAGAGGGCAACAGCGATCTGAACACGGTGGTGGTCACCGGTTATAAGTCGGAGAAGAAGGCGGACCTTACAGGTGCGGTGTCGGTGGTGAACATGGCCGACATCAAAAACACCCCCGTGGCCAGCCCTATGCTGGCGTTGCAGGGGCAGGTGCCCGGTTTGTACATCTCGGGTGACGGGTCGCCTACAGGAGCCAATGGGGGCGCGCCGACCATTATCATCCGGGGCGTCAACAACCTCAATGGCACGGGGAATGTCAATCCGCCCCTTTATGTCATCGACGGGGTACCCACGAATCGCTATGAGGATTTTGCCAATCTCAACACCAATGCGATCGCTTCGATCCAGGTCCTCAAGGATGCTTCGGCTGCTTCGATCTATGGGTCGCGGGCGGCCAGCGGCGTCATCATCGTGACTACCAAGGATGGCAGCAATAATAACGATAAGGTCAAGGTTCAATTTAGTTCGAGCGTGACCTGGCAGACCGAAAGACCCTGGCAGGAACCTGTTCTAAGCTCCAAGCAGCGCGGTCAGGCACTGTGGCAGGCGGCGGTCAATGATCACAATGTCGATGGGGTGACCGATCCGAATACGATTTCCACGAATCAAATCTATACCTATGGCTGGAATAACAATTATGCCAACCCCGTGCTGAACAGTGTGAATATCGCGCCTTTTGTGGGTGGCGACAGTCTCGAGCCGGCGGCGAATACGAACTGGCAGAATGCGCTGTACCGGACCGCGATGATCACTTCCAATGACATTGCGATCTCGGCGGGTAACGCCCAGCGGGGGCTGCTGATGGATTTTGGCTATTATAATAACAATGGCCTGATGCAGTTTACCAACTATCAGCGCTACAATGCACGGATAAATACGCATGCCAGTTTTTTGAATAATGCTCTTAAGATCGGCGAGAACTTTCAGCTTTCGCGCACCTCGCAGGTGAACTCCACCAACGATGTCGGCGGCGATGCCGTGGGTGATTTGGCTATTACACTGGCGCCCACTATTCCCCTTTATAAGACGGATGGGACCTATGGCGGCCCCGTAGGCGCCGGTTATTCCGATAGAAACAATCCAGTAGACATGCAGTTTTTGAATCGATGGAATACCACTAATCTGTTTTTGGCAACGGGCAATGTATTTCTCGAGGTCCAGCCGATCAAGAACCTGGTGTACCGGACCAGCCTGGGTTTCGATTACTCGGATGGGTTAGGCAAGGTGATCCATCAAACGGGTCAGGAAGGGCCGGTCAATTCGATCAATAGCCTGGCCTTGCAGGAGGCCAAGGAGTTTACGTTTACCTGGACCAATACGTTAAGCTACAATCTCGTATTTGGGCGTAGCCGGTTAAACCTGCTGGCGGGCATTGAGGCGGTGAATGATAAGTATAATACGTTTGGCGCGGCTAATACGAATTTTGCCGTTCAGGACGTGAGTTATTTTGTGTTGAACGCGGGATCGGGTACTCAAACGGACAATGGATATGGCACGGGATATAAATTGTTGTCGCAGTTTGGCAAGGCGTTTTACAGCTATGCCGACAAGTATCTTGCGTCGGTAACGGTACGGCGGGATGGATCATCGCGGTTTGGCTCGAACAATCCTTATGGCGTCTTCCCGGCATTTACCGTGGGCTGGCGGATCAACAACGAGGAGTTCTTTCAGAATGCGGCGGCTAAAATTGGCATCTCGGATCTTAAGTTGCGGGCGGGTGTAGGTACGGTGGGTAATCAGACCTTTCAGGGGTCGAATATAGCGTTGAGTAATGCGGCGGCGTTGTCGCTTTATGCCGCCAACTATGGGACGAGCAGTCCCGCCGATCCGGAATGGATCAATACCGGTACCGCCTATGACCTCAATGGGGTGAATACGGGTACGCTTCCTTCCGGTTTCGTGCAAACGCAGCTCGGCAACCCCAATCTGAAATGGGAGCAGACTACGGAAACGAATATCGGTCTGGACTTCGGGTTTTTGAACCAGGCGCTCACGGGTTCTTTTGACTGGTTCAACCGGAATACCTCGAATATCCTGATCCAGCCGCCGATCCCCGGCGCCGTGGGCGAGGGGCAGCTGCAATGGGTGAATGGCGCCTCGAAGAATACCAAAGGGTGGGAGGCGATCTTAGGTTATCATAACAAGACGTCTTTTGGGTTGGGCTATTCGGTGACTGTGAATGCGGATCACTGGGCGGACAAGATCACGGCATTGCCCGAGGATGTGCGGGCTGCCTACCCGGGCGACGTGAATCACTCGATAATCGGGCATTCGCAGTTCGCGATCTTTGGGTATCAAACAGATGGCATCTTCCAGAGTTCATCGGATGTAAAGGCTGCGCCTTTTCAGCCCGGGGCTAGTGCGGGGCGTTTGCGTTATAAGGATCTCGATGGGAATGATACGGTGAATGTGCTGGATCAGACCTGGCTGGGTAATACATTGCCGAAGGTGGAATATGGTATCCGGATCGAGCTGAACTATAAGAATTTCGATTTTACCATCTTTGGTTCAGGCGTAGCCGGGCAAACGGGGTATGACCCGGTGAAGTATCTGAATTCGTTTATCAATACCCGTAATAATTTCGGCCCGGGTGTGCTCTCGGCCTGGACGCCGCAGAATCCGCATAGCAGCGTGCCGGCTTTGTCCATCTCGAATCTCAATTTCGAGGATCGCGCTTCCAATTATTATTACGTCAATACTTCCTACTTCAAGATCAGGGATCTGTCCATCGGGTACAATCTTCCCGCGCATATCGCCCAGAGCGTAAAGATGCAGGGGCTGCGGATCTATGTGAGCGGGCAAAATCTGAAGGCGTTTAAGCACAAGGCCTTTCTCAGTAAAGACCCCGAAAGAGCGAATTCCTTTGCCCTATGGCCGAAACCCACCTCGTATACGGTTGGTCTGAATGCAAGCTTTTAATCTCATTTAAATATTTTGATTATGAACTACTTTAAAATAACGATTGCGGTGTTGCTTGTGGGGCTGAGCTTTGGCGACTGTAAGAAATACCTGAACGAACAGCCGCAGGGCTATTTGGATGCCAGCGGGCTCACATCCGCTACGAGTGTCGATGGGTTGGCGACGGCCGCCTATGCCGGGATTGCAAACGATTGGTGGGATGCACCCATTACGAGTAACTGGGAGTGGGGGAGTGTCCGGAGCGATGACGCCTATAAGGGCGGTGGTGGTTTGTCGGATCAGGGGCAGCTCAATATATACGAGCAGTTCTATTTGCTGAACTCTTCGAATAGCGGCTCGGGTGATTTTGGTTTTCCGGGGGTGTGGATCAGGGCTTATGCGGCGATCTCGCGTTGCAATGTGGCATTGCGGGCTTTGAATGGCATTACGGATGCGGCGTTGCCGGCCCGGGAGTCGCGCATCGGGGAGATGCATTTCCTGCGCGGGCATATGTTCTTTTTGTTGAAGGTGTTGTTCAATAGGATACCGTGGTTTGACGAGACGGCTACGGATGACCAGATCAAGAAGATCGGCAATGGCATGTCGAGTGATTCGCTTTGGATGCATATCGAGCAGGATTTCAAGACGGCGCGGGACCTGCTGCCGACCACGCAGCCAGGGGAACCGGGGCGAGCCACCCGGTATGCGGCGGAGGCGTATTTGGCCAAGGCTTATCTGTATCATGCCTATACGCAGGATGCCTCTTATACGGTGACGGGGATCAATACGACGTATATGGATTCGGTGGTGGCGCTGACTACGGATATTATCAATTCCGATCAATATTCGCTGAATACGGATTTCGCGTATAATTTTTTGGATGGGCATGATAATGGGCCGGAATCGATCTTCGCCATTCAGTATTCGATCAATGATGGGACGCAGATCGGCGGGCGGTTGAGCATGTCGACCTCGTTGAATTACTTTGCGGGTGCGGCGCAGTATGGGTGTTGTGCGTTTCATATCCCCTCGCAGAATCTTGTGAATGCGTTTGGGACGGATGCGAATGGGCTGCCCCGGTTTACCTGGTTTAACAATACGACCTTAACGGATGACAGTCTGACTGCTACGGGGACTTTTGTCGATCCGCGGATCGATCATACTATTGGGATTGCGAATCATCCGTTCAAATATGATGCGGCGCTGCCGTATGAGCATAGCTGGGAGCGGGATAATGGGGACTATGGTGGGTTTGGAACGATGAAGGAGCTGCAGCTTGCCACCTGTCCGTGCTTTAAGAAACTCGGACCTTTCTATGGCACTTCGGTGAACATGGATGTGTTGCGGTATGACGATGTTCTTTTGATGGACGCGGAGGCTGAAATACAATTAGGGAACCCTGCCGCTGCCTTGCCTTTGATTAATCAGGTGAGGGCTCGGGCGGCTGCTATCTCGCCGCTTGTGAAAAATCTGGATGGCACCTATCCTTCGAATTATAAGATCGATATTTACAAGCCGGGCGTTAATATTGCGACTTGGGATCAGGCGACGGCGTTTACTGCGTTGCAGTGGGAGCGGCGGATGGAGTTTGCGATGGAAGGGGACCGGTTCTTCGATCTTGTTCGATGGGGGATTGCGGCGCCGACGCTGAATGCTTTCTTTGCGGTGGAGAAGACGCGGCATGGGTTTTTGGCGAATGCTCAGTTTACGCACGGGGTGCATGAGTATTTTCCGATACCGCAGGAGCAGATTGTGTTTACAAATGGATTGTATCAACAAAACCC